>Ga0307372_10004165_pt1 | contig 22574 bp, 21 predicted proteins | sample OX1MG_FD_202533 | JGI IMG/M metagenome (GOLD analysis project Ga0307372, IMG submission 202533) | Soil microbial communities from Risofladan, Vaasa, Finland - OX-1 | ecosystem: Environmental > Terrestrial > Soil > Coastal area > Acid sulfate soil | place: Finland: Risofladan, Vaasa | collected...
GCCTCGACCTACTTTGACGAAGCCCCCCTTTTTCTTTCCAAGTAGTGGCTCACTTTACCTGAGCAGAGGCCGGTCCTTTTAGCTGAGCGGCATAGCAAGAGATCCATCGTTTGCGCGCGCGAACGGGGACCGAGCAAACGTGGTGAGGGATCCGGCTACGGCGCGCGGTCGGCCCGGTTCCGCTGCGCCCCGCAGCCGAGGGCCTGACCGAGGCTGAGCCGCGCGGCGGCCCCGCGGCCCGCGCGGGGCGGTTCCGGCGGAGTTGCGACCCGTTCTCGAGCGGCCGGCGATCACGCCGAGACCTGGCTCAACCCGAAGCGCCAGCGAGGAACGTGAAAAAGGCGGCAAAACCTCGCTTGCGCTTCGGGTTAGTGTGAAAATGGGGCCGGGTTCGGCGAGGCTTTACCTCATGCTGGGCGACGCCGCACCCGCGTCCGCGACGGCGCCTAAACAAAAGCGACACGCGCGTGTCGCTTTTGTTAAGCAGCGCGCCGCCCGCGGCGCGCGGCAGGCGCTCGGGGTGCTCGAGGACCTCAACGTGCTGCGGACGGACGTCCAACCGATGTCGCACCAGCTCTTGAACGCAACCCATTTCTTGCGCTGCGGGATCGGCCACCCCGAGAACACGCGACAAACGTGTCGCCCGCCGCGCACTGCTGGGCGTGAAAGCAAATGGTGTCAGTTGGAGCGTCCTTGCCGAGCTTTTGAATCTGGCGCGCCGCGGTGAGATCGTTCTCGGCCTTCTCCACCCACTGGCGCAGAACAGCGAGTTGCGGGTTCTTAGGTGCGGGCATACAAGACTTTGCCCTCGTGGAAGGCGGGCCACTCGATCGTACCAACCACATCCTTGCGCCACCCAAAGTCCTCGGGCGTCGTAAGGAGGATGTCCGTCGGCACCGTGATGTCGCTCAGGACCTCGCGCAGCTCGACCATTTTGTCGAGCTTCGATCCCTCGAACTCCATCACCACGAGCATGTCGACATCGCTATCGGCGGTCGCGCTTTCCCGCGCTTGCGATCCAAAAAGAATGATTCTCTCGGGGTGGAACCGTTTGACGATCCGCGCGACGATGCGTTGAATCACAAGCTGAATGCTCTGTTTCCTGGCCGGTTTTCGCATACTGGTGACCCCGTGAGCCGCGGTTTTCGCGTGGAAGGCGGTGGCGACGCCATGGTCGAGCGGAATGTTTACGCTGCCTTAAGGCTAACACATGCGGCCTGGCGATGCACCTGTCGGCATGGGTGATCTGCGGGACGCTTGCCGTGAAGGGCGGTTACTGATTCCCTTTTCCGGGTCCCTTTTCCAGGTCTGCTTTTGCGGCCGTGGCGACCGCGTGATGCGGTGCGCGACGGTCCAGACCTCTGCTGCCGATAGGCTGCGGCAATCCGTTGCTTCATTTTGGTCATTTCACCGCTGGTCGACCGCTTCAGCACAACCCCTTTTGCCGCGAAAACGGACTCGGCTTTTCGATGCGCAGTGACAACATCGACGGCCGAGAGCTCGCCCGTCGAGCCGGGGGCCAATCCCCGCAGGCCGCCAAGCAAGGGCAGGTCTACGGGAACCAATTCTATCATGCAAGCGATCCACAGGCGATGTCGGGGGGGCCGGCCGATTCGGCTACCAGCCCAACCGTTCGGCGCGGCCTCCAGGGAATGGCGCCCCGTTGGGGCTGACAATGCCAATGCCGCTACTAACCCAGGGTTCCGCTGCGCTGCACCCTGGGCTATCGAATACGACCCCTTCGGGGTCTGCGGCCAGTGGCCGCAATCATGCGATGCCGAAGCAAGACACCCATCGTTGCCGCGCGCGAACGGGGACCAAGCAAACGTCGTGAGGGATCCGGATACGGCGCGCGGTTCGCCCGGTTCCGCCCCCCCGCAGCCGAGAAATGGTGAAGCAGGACACCCACACTTATCCTAGAGCGACTGACAGGCGGATTGGATGCGGCAGGGCGAACCGAGCGACGAAGATGTGTTAATTTGTTCATTGTCGGCATGGAAATAGCTGCAACAACCGGCTGGCTGTCGTGTCGGCCAATTTGGCAGTGGGACGGCTGACAGGGCAGGCGGCGCGGAGCGCTCCGACTAAGCTCTTTGAAATCGAAAATTGGTTTGTTGTCCGTGGTCGCATGGTCGCGAGGTAAACGGCTTTCCTCTCGCGGAGCGAAAGGGCTACGGTGGGCAAAAGCGTCGCGCGCGACGCTTTTGCCGGTGCCCGGTCAGTCTCCGGTGGCAGGGGCCGACCGCTAACCATACATCGCCGCGAACTCGCGACGGTATACCTGCGGATCGTCCGGCAGCCGCTCCGCCAGCCGCTCGCGAGCGCCGGCGCCGTGCTGGAAGCGACGCTTTTCGAACACCGGCATCGACAATCCGGTGACCGCCTGCACGCCGCGGCGCACGATTTCGCCCTTCAACGCATAGAGCCTGTCGTGCTGCCACTCGGTCAGCTCGATGAACGGAATCCCTTCCGACACTTGGATTACATTCGGCAGCGCGTAGGGGCTGAAGCCCTTGAATCCGCACAGCCGGGCCGGAGCGTACGACCGCACATGGCCGCGGCTTTGCCCACCGGAATACGTCAGCGAGTGCTTGATCGCCTCGACGCCCCAACCCTCTTGATAGAGCATCAGGTTGTTGAGCACGCTGCGGACCGTCAGCTCGGGGTTGGCTTCGATGGGGTAGTCTTTGAGGTTTTCGTCGCCGCCGTCGCCGTCGGCCAGGTAAGTCCAGTCGGCGTATCGCTGCCGGATGCCGCGGCACAACGCCAACGCAAAGGCCGCCGATTGCACGTCGAGCGGCTTGTAATCCTCGATTGCCCGGACCGCCTCACGCCGGTCGACGGCCGAAGCCGGCACATCGATCACTTCCAAAAACAGACCGAGGTCCAGTGCCGCGAGAAACTCGCGGGCCTGACGCACATCGTCGCCGTCGCCGTCGACCGACAGCGTAAACGCCTTCAGTCGGGCGGGCGACTGGCCGGTGGCCAACAACAGATGATAGAGCAACACGAACACCGCCCCTGAATCGACGCCGCCCGAAAAGAGTACGCCGATCGGTTCGCGAGGCCCGATCTGTCCTAACCACTTGCGGCATTCTTCAGCCAGCGCGCCGATGTACGCCCGGCCGATCGCGTCAATGTCGGCGGGCAGACTGTTGCGCTGCGGCGTGAAGAAGCGGCGATAGGTGGGGTTCGGGTCGGGGCAACCCACCAGCGCAATCTCGACCAGGTGATGGGCCGGGACCATCCGCGTATACGACGGATGAAACTGTCCCACAAGTCCCTCGGCGGCCAGGAAGTCGCGGATGGCGTCGATACGTTCGGCGACAACGAGGCAGGGACCTTCCGCGCGTTTGGCGATAAAATACCGCAACGGCCGGCCGATCGAGCGGGCCATGCGCACGGTCTTTCCTTCGCGATGCACGAGAGCAAATTGCCCGTCGATGGCCCGCACCTGTTCGGGATCGCCCGAAGCGAGGCGTGCGATGGCTTCGTCGAGCGACATATTCAAGATGAGATTGGCCTCGGGATTGCTCAAATCGACGAGACGTTCAAGGGCGATATTTTGGTGCATGATGAACTCCGAGAATCAAGAGGATGCTGTGTTTGAAGGCGTTGGGCGATAGGCGTTAGGCATTAGGAAGGTCCTGTTGCCTCGCCCAACGCCTAACGCCTAACGCCTAAACATGGTGGGCCGGCGCTCGCAAGCTCGCTCGCTCCCATACTACGATCATAACAACCAAAAATAAAAAGTCGTGGCCTTGCAACCGGGGCCATTGCAAGTCCAGAATCGGATCAATACCGCGAGTCTCCCTGCACCCTGTTTCCTGCTACCCTGTATCCTACCTGCAATGGCTAACGCAAAGATCGACGTCGTAGGCGTGGAAGACATTCCGCTGATCACCGAACTGTATGGCCAGATTTATCGGCCCGCCAAAGAGGCGGCGTTCTTTCAGCGCCGTTTTCTCGGCCGCTATAATGGGCTACGACTGATCGCCGCGCTGGATAATCGGCCGGTCGGGTTCTTTCTGGGCTTCGAGTTGAAGCCGAGCGTCTACTTTTCCTGGCTCTATGGAGTCTTGCCCGAATTCCGCCGCAAAGGCATCGCTTCGCAGTTGATGGACGCCGTCCACGCCTGGGCTGCCGAGCATGATTATGCCTGGGTCCGCTTCGAGTGCCAGAACGGGCATCGCCCCATGCTGCACCTGGCCATCGCCCGCGAGTATAACCTGGTCGGCATTCGCTGGGACCCGGACTTAGGCAGCAACCTCGTGATCTTCGAGAAGGAACTGTCGCCGGTGGAAGAGTAGGCAGGTTCAGGGTTGGGACGGCCCGGCCGCCTGCTTCTGACGCACGCGCTGCAAATGTTGCTGGATGCGGGGCGATTGCGGATCGAACCCGGCAGATAATTGGTAATACTCGACTGCCGCGTCGAGGTGCCCTTGCAATTCTTTCACGATGCCGAGATTTTCCAGCAACAGCGGATGCTTCGGCCTCGACTTCAGCGCCGTCAGCAGATGGCGCTCGGCCTCTTCTTGATGCCCCTTGTTCGACAACACGATTCCCAGGCCGGAGTTGGCGGCAAAGTCGTCGGGGTCGATGGCCAACGCCTCCCGATACCAATGCTGGGCCTCATCGGTCATTCCGGCCTCTTTGAGGGCCGAAGCGTAGTTCACAAACGACAAGACCGCAGGCGGCGCGACCGATACAGCCCGCTGCCAAAGCGTTACACTGTCGTGCCATGTGGCCACTTGCCGGAATGTCAGCCCGGCACAGGCCAAGAGGCAGATCGTGGCCGCAAGTACGAGCACCTCCCGACACCGCCAGCGAACTGCCAGGTCCCATCCGCCCCAGCATGCGCCGATGAGCAGGCCAATCATCGGCAGATACATGTAACGGTCGGCCGTCGCCTGAGCTCCCGTCTGGACCAAGCCGATCACGGGCAACAAAGAGATCAGGAACCAGAACCAGCCGACGGTCAGATAAGGGCGTGTTTGGCGAAGCCATCGTGCGGAGATGGTGACCAGGGCCAGGACCACGGCGGCGGCGAGCGGCTGCCACATCGGCAGGTCGCCGCCGGGATGCCGATAGAACACCGCCAGCCCGGCCGGCCACAACGTTTGCCGCAGGTAGATGAGATAATTCACGGGCACGGCCAACAGCCGATCTGCCAACGACAACGACCTTCCGTAGGCCAGCGCGCCGCCGTGGCCCTGGGCCAAGACCGTAACAGCGGCACAAGCGGCGCTCACTAAGAAGAACGGCAGTTTCTCGGCGACCAGCATCGCTTTGCTCGGCATCCACGGAGTGCGATTCGGTCCGACCTCGCCGCCGCGCGCCAGCGGCCAGAAGTCGAGCAGCAAGAGCAGCAATGGCAATGTGATTCCCATAGGCTTGGCCATCAAACTGAGAATGAACAGCGTCAGCGACGCCGCATACGCCCCGACGCCCGCACGCCGCACATAGACCTGCCAAGCCAGGAGGCTCAACAACAAGAACAGGGTACTAAGCACGTCTTTGCGTTCCGTAATCCAGGCCACCGATTCGACGTGCAGCGGATGCAGTGAAAAAAAAGCGGCCACGCACGCACTGCGGCCTGCGGCGCCGGTCCAGCGGCGCAGCAGCCAGTAAAGTAGAAGCGTGTTGGCGACGTGGAGCACGAGGTTCGTGGCGTGAAAGCCCGCCGGGGCTGGGCCGAAGAGTTGATAGTCGAGTTCCAGCGATAACCAGGTGAGCGGATGCCAATTGGCCACCGCCATCGTGGTGAATGCCCAATGCACCGAAGGACGGCTCAGGCCCATTTGCACCCAAGGATTGCGCGTGACGTAGTAGTCATCGTCGAGATTGACGAATCCGCTATTCACCAAGTTCTTATAGCAGGCGACGGTGGCCAGTGCCAATGCCAGGCAGATGAAGATGTCACCCCAGGGAGCACCACCCGTTGCGGTAGAGTCCGAGCGAATCGAACGTCGGACGAGTCTGGCTTTGTCACGCGACCGCTGCGTTGTTCGACTACGGGCCACCGTTTACCTTCTCTTCCGCGCTCGTCCCGGCACGCACGTTTTCAATCATTCAGCGGCTGCGTGCTCCGCAGATAAGCGAACAGATCGCGCACGTCCTGCTCGGTCATTTTCGCCAGTACCCCTTCGGGCATGAGCGATTTGCGCTGCGGTAACATCTCCTCGATCTCGCTCTGCACGAGCGACACGGATTGCCCGTCGGCCCCGCGCAGCACGACCACCTGATTGTCGCGGTCGACCAGAAAACCGCTCACCACGCGGCCGTCGTCGGTGAGCACCTGGTAGGTCTCGAAACCCTCGCGGACCTCGGCGCTCGGGTTGACGATATTCACCAGCATGTTTCCCACGTCGTCGCGCTTGTAGCTGGTCAGGTCGGGACCGATCTGGCCGCCCTGGCCGAACAGCCTGTGGCACTTGGCGCAGTTGGCGGTGAACAGCTTCTTGCCGGTGTATGGACTGGCCGGACCGTTGCGAATCGTGTCGGCCAGCCGGTCGATCTGCTCCTGCATCTGGGCGGTGGTCGCCCCTTCGATGCTGCCGAAGTGCCTGGCAATCAGAGCGGCGATCCGCGGGTCGCGGTGGACCGTCAGCTTGCGGGCAACGTCGAGCGGAATGGTCGTGGCGTCGACCTTGCCCGTGTCGATGGCCTCCAACAGGGCCAAGGTGGTTCCCTTGCGGCTGGCCAACAGGCTTTGTGCGACGCTGCGCACGTCGTCGGTCCACTGGGGATAGAGCGTCAGCACCGTGGCGGCGATTTCCGGGGCGTCGTATTTCTCGAGCGCCGCCAGGGCCGCGGTTCGCAGGCCGTCATCCGAGGTCGCCTGCAACAGCTTGAGCAACACCGGCACGCACGCCGGTTGACGAACTTCGCCGAAAATCTGAATGTATTGCAACCGCTGGTTCCCGTCGGCTTTGTCGTCGGCAATCAGCGCCAGTGCCTGCTCGACTGCTACGGGCTTGCCTTGCCGCAACGAGAGCGTGAGCGACTGTCCGCCGAACTTGCTCATGGCGTCGACCAGTTCGTCGGGCAAGCCTGCCAACGGCCTTCCCTGAAAAGCCTCCTCAAAGCCGCGCATCAGCGCCTTGCGCTGGTCATCGCCCGTGGCGAGGTTCAGCAGCTTGGCACATACGACCAGGTCTTTGCGGCTGCCCGTGGCCGCGTACCGCCGCATCAAACGATGCAAGATGTGCTTGTTGACGATCGCAAGTTGCCAGACCGCCGGTTCGCTGAACAGACCGACTACTGCCTCGCGGTCGTTCTCGGCCTTCGACTCGATGGCCCACCACAGCAAGAGCGGCAGATGGACGTCGTCGAGATCCTCATCGCGGGCCAGCAAGCCGCGCACGAGGGCCAGGCACTGCTCGGCCGGCAGCCGGCGCGCGGTGCAAGCAAGCTGGCTGCGCACTTCGACGTTCGGCTCCGATTGGGCGAGCTGCGACAGACGCGAGGCCAGTTCGAGCGAAACTTTGCCGGAATCGCCCAGCAGCCGCACCGTCCAATCACGCACGTAGGGATTGGCGTGGCTCAGCCCGACCATCGCCGCCGACTCATCAAATCCGCCCGACAGGTTGAGGGCCCACAGGCACTCCAAAGCGAATTGGCCAGTCTCGCCCTGAAGCTTTTCCCGCAACTCAGGCACGAGGGATGTGTCTTTGCGGTCGCCCAACAGCCGCAGTGCGGTCCGGCGGGACCATTTGTTCGGCTGCTTCAATTGGCCGATCAACTCGCCGCTCGACAGCTTCGCTAAGTCGAACGACGCGGCAGGGGGCTCCTTGGTCCGTGCCCGCAGGCGATAGACCCGTCCTGTCGAGGTGTCGATTTTCCCCTCATGATGCCGCAGATGGGCGATCTGGGCCTCGTACATGTCGCAGACGTAGATCGCGCCGTCCGGCCCGACGGTGATGCCGACCGGGCGAAACCAGTCGTCGCTCGACTCGATTGCGTGGCCCACGTCCTCCGTCTTGAACGTCGAGCCATCGGGCAGCAGCTTGCTCATGACCACATGGCTTTGCAGCGGGGCCACGCCGAAGAGCAGTCCGTTGTATCGGTCCGGCAACGCGGCCCCTTCGTAGATCACGAAGGCGTGCGTGAACCTCGGCACCGCGGCGTGCTTCATCGCCGGGAAATAGCCGAAAGTGTAGGGATTCGACAGCGGCCCATGCTTGCTGAAGCCCTTCTGGAAATAGCCGCCCTGCACATAGTGAAAACCGCGCGTGTCGCCGCCGTTGTGGCCCGAATAAATGCGGCCGAGCGAGTCGATCTCCAGGCCGAACGCATTGCCGCCGCCCTCGGCAAAAATCTCGTATCGCCGCTGCTCGGGGTGATAGCGCCAGATGAGCTGGCCCATCGAATGCACCGGCTTCTTGTCGCGGCCGGGCCGCAAGATGTCGCCGCTGACCGTGCTTCCCTGACAAGCATAGAGCCAGCCGTCGGGACCCCAGCGAAGGTTGTTGGCACAGGAGTGCGTATCTTCCAGCCCGAAGCCTTGCAGATGCACCTCCGGACCGCCGTCGGGAACGTCATCGCCGTCGCGGTCGGGATAAAACAGCAGGTAAGGCGGGTTGAGCACCCAAACGCCGCCGCGGCCACGGGCAAAACTCGTGACGATGTTCAGGCCGTCGAGAAACTTCTTGTGCTTGTCGAACTTGCCGTCGCCGTCCGTGTCTTCGTGGATGCTGATCTTGTCGAGGCCGCGGAAGTGATTGGGCGGCGGCGGGGGCACTTTGTCGTAAGTCGCACGCAAGAACTTGTCTTCGCTGAGGATTTTGATTCCGGCCGGATAGGGATACTGAATGTACTCGACGACCCACATCCGGCCGCGCTCGTCGAAATCGATGAACAGCGGCTGCCGGGCATCGGGTTCGGCCAGCACCTGTTCGACCACAAGATCGTCGGGCGTTTTGAGAGCGGCCAGCGCCTCGGCCGGCGGTCTGGCCGACTGGTCGGTTCCCGTGGCGGCCTGCAACGAAGCGACGCGGCCGAGGAGCGCGGAGGCAAACAAAAGACGAGGCAAGACGCGCGTGATCGACATAATGGAATCGTGTGGCAACGGGAAGGCGGGAGGGCCGCGATGGCGCGGCCCGGCGGGTTACTTTCAACTATCAGCCTAGCCGCTGGCCGCAGGCATGTCGAGGTTTACCCGACGGCGAAGTCTGGATGCGACCGGTCCGCAACGCCTCCAAGGCTTCGTTCGCCTGGCCGAGGGGAAACGGCTCAGCCTGCGTTTCGATCGGCATCTTCGCCGCGGGCCGCATGAATTCAATGCCGTCGCTGCTTAGCGGCGCATGGCTTGCCGCGCTTCGGTGGCGTAGCGGTTCGGCTCGCGGTCGAATTGCCGGAACGTCTCTTCGCTGGCAAACAGATAGACGCGCTCGTTATAGAAAGCGCCGTGCTCCCGTCGGCCGGGCACGTTTTGATGGTGGTCGAGCCGCATCACCGGATCGTTGCCGGAAAAGACCGGGCTGTAGCGGTCCGGATTGGCAAGGAACGCCTGTTGCGCATCTTGGCTGACGAACAAATACGTTCGCCCGCGGTGGACTGCGCCCCACCTCTGATCGCCTCTTTGCCATTGCCGCTTGTCAACCAAGGCGACGGCACAATAGCCATCCAATGCGAGCGGTGGATGCGCGGCGGGTGCGGACATCTCGCGATCGCGCACCGGCACATGTGTGTGCAAGTCCGCGGCAGCGGTGGCCGGCGTCGCGTCGCCGGACCTTGAGGCGGTCGCCACGCCCGTTGGCCGGGGCGGTGCCGGCGCGACCTCGCCTTGATACTGCGCGGCGGTGGCCAAGCGATTGCCGCTGCCGACGGACGAGGCGTTCAGGCCGTTCGGTCGCGGTTCCGTGGTCGAAGCCGTGCTGTGCGCGTCTTCCAGCGGTTTTGGCTGCCCGGCCTGCGCCCGTGCCGCCGGGGGTTTCGCCGGCGGTCGACTGCGCTCATAAGCCGCATAGCGATCGGCGGGGTCGTGTACTTTGTTGGGCTGGGGCGCTGCCGGCTGGGGCCGTGGCTGCGGTTCTGGTTTAGCTTTTGGATCCGCCGCAATCGCGTCGAGCGGCATCACACTGGCCGCAATCCGATTCATGGTTTCGGTATAAGCCGCGCGCGTGTTCGGGCTGCCGACCTTGTACACCAGTTGTCCACGAGCAGTGATGACCACATCGGTCGGAAAGGTGCGAATCCCGTACTTCTCGGCGAGTGCCCGATTGGTATGGGGATCGACCTTGACGGCGACGTATTTCGCTTGGAGTTCGCGGCCGAAACCCGGCTGGTTGAACACTTGCTGCTCCAACCGCTGACACGGCGGGCACCACGGCCCGCCGAAGTGAATCAGCACGAGGCGGTTCGTCTGCCGGGCGGTCCGCTGGGCCGCGTCGAGATCGGTTTCCCAGCGCCATCCGGCTTCGCCCGCCGGCGAATCTGCGAACGACGGCGCGGCGAAAGCCCAAACAAGCAGCCAGTTTGCCAACATAGGAGGACGGGCCTTTCCTGCAAGCGTAGCGTGACTTCTGCCCTATGCGGGACACCGTTTTTACATCGGACGGGCCGGAGACAAACCTTCGGGCAAATCTGCCGATCGTTCCGATTGTGCGGCTGGCTTTGGCACGAGGCAGCGTGGCAGATGGGGGGGCGGTCACGGATTTAGAAAAACATCGCTTGACACAGCCGTAGATGTGGTTAAGATTTTCATAGTTTTACGTCTTGCCTGACAGACAGGCACCGTCCCGCCCGCGCAACGGCGGCCATATAGGCTGGCTGGGTTGCAAGGGTCCTCTGAGCGGGTTTTGATGGCAGTTCAGAGGTTGGAGCCGCTTCTGGCCCGGTCGTTAAGAGCTGCTGGTTTTCCTGGAAAACTTCAGTGGATCAGGGCTTTGGCCGCTTTTTTGTGGGCGGGCCGTGCTTGATTGGCATACCTGTCGCCCGCTCGGCATAGGGTCCTCGGTGATTTTCGAGGGCCTGGCATGAATTTCAATGCCAGCCGAGGGGGTCGACCCCAGATTCTTACGATTTTCGTCGCAAGGCGAAAGTTGGCTTCTGTTTCGGTTTTTCGGCAACGGGCCGAGGGCCTCGTTCTTAATCTTTTGGGATCACCCCCCAACCATCGCGCGTGGTTTGCGCGTTGATATTGGCCGCAATGGTAATGGCCAATGCAAATCCGTCTCTTTTCTGGTGAACTATGGCGAAGAAGAAACGCGGCCGCGGCGGACGCGGCATGAACGGTTCCAGCTCCTTTAACGGACATGCACCGCGGCGACGACGACGCGGAGGAGGCGGCGGCGGTGGAGGAGGCGGCGGCGGTGGAGGAGGCGGCGGTGGAGACCGCATGCCTCCCGACCTCGAACCCCTGATGGAAAATGGCGAGCCGGTGCCTCTCGAACCGGCGGTGGGCGTTCTTGAATTGCACCCCAACGGCTACGGCTTTCTCCGCGATCCCAAAAACAACTATCAGCGCGAAAGGACCGATCCCTTCGTGCCGGGCACCATGATCGAGAAGTTCGGCCTCCGCGAAGGGGTGCTGATCAACGGCATGGTGCAGCAAAGCCGCAAGCAGCAGGGACCGCGGCTGCGGGAAGTCATCGACGTCGACGGCATCAAGCCCGAAGAGTATCTCAACGTCAAAAGCTTCGACGCGCTCACGGCAATCAACCCCGAGTCGTGGCTGCAATTGGAGACCGGCCCGCAGCCGCTCAGCCCGCGGGTGATGGATCTGCTCACGCCGCTGGGCAAAGGGCAGCGGGCCTTGATCGTGGCCCCGCCTCGCACGGGAAAAACCATCCTGCTGCAGCAGATCAGCCAGGCGATTTCCACGAATTACCCGGAGGTGAAGCTCTACGTGCTGCTCATCGACGAGCGGCCCGAAGAGGTGACCGACTTTCGCCGCAGCGTACTCAACGGCGAAGTGCTCGCCAGCAGTCTCGACCGCGACGTCGAAAGCCACGTGCGGCTTTCGCAGTTGATGGTCGAACGCTGTAAGCGGCTGGTGGAAATGGGCCACGACGTGTTCCTCTTGATGGACTCGATCACCCGCATGGCCCGCGCCTTCAACAAGTGGGTGGGCAACACCGGCCGCACCATGTCGGGCGGCGTCGACATCAAGGCCCTCGACATTCCCAAGAAACTGTTTGCGACGGCGCGACTGTTCGAGGAAGGCGGTTCGCTGACCATCGTGGCCACGGCCCTGATCGACACGGGCAGCCGCATGGACGAGTTGATCTTTCAGGAGTTCAAGGGCACGGGCAACATGGAGCTGGTGCTCGACCGCAAGCTGGCCGACCGCCGCGTCTGGCCCGCCATCGACATCAGCCAATCGGGCACGCGCCGCGAAGAGAAACTGCTCGACACTGAAACGCTGCACGCCGTGACCATGCTTCGCCGCACGCTGTCGAGCATGCACCACGTCGACGCCATGGAGCAGCTCACCAAGCAGCTCTCCAAGTTCAAGAGCAACCGGGACTTCATCGATTTGATCGCGGGTGCCAAGGCGGTGGATTAGAGGCCACGAAATGAAAAGCCCTTTTCCCGGCATGGATCCATATCTCGAATTGCACTGGCGCGATGTGCATCAGAGCCTGGTTACTTACGCCCGCGATCACCTTCAGGGCAAGCTGCCCGGCGATCTGGTGGCCCGGATGGAGGAGCAGGTCTACGTGGAGCCCTATGATCTCGACGTCGAATACCGACGGGCGATCTACCCGGATGTACGGATCACGGAGCATCCGCATCGCGAGGAGGGTGGGGGCGTTGCGGTGGCCTCCGCCACGACCACGGCAGCCGAGCCGCTCGTCGTCTATCTTCCGGAAATGGCCAACGAAGGGTACATCGAAATCCGCGAACGCACGGCCGAGCAGCGTCTTGTCACAGTGATCGAGGTTTTGAGCCCGTCGAACAAGTACGCGCCGGGCCGAAAGGAATATCGCCGGAAACAGCGCGAGCTTCGCCGCGCCAGGGTCAGCCTCGTCGAGATCGATTTGCTGCGCGGGGGCGGCTGGGTCATGAACATGCCGAAACGTGCCATTCCCACGGCCTACCACCGCGGGTATGGGGCATGCGTTTGGCGGGCCTGGGAGCCGGTCCGAGCGGAGCTCTACCGCTTCTCAGTGCGCCAGCCGCTGCCCCACATCAAGATCCCTCTGCGCAAGACCGACCCCGACGTGCCGCTCGATCTGCAGTCCTTGGTCGATCAGTGCTATGCCAACGGGCGATACGACTCGCTCGATTACTCGGCCGGGCCGGAACCGCCCTTCGACGAGGCCGACGCCGCGTGGGCCAACGATTTGCTTAAGTCGGCAGGCCGTCGCTGAACGCCCCCATGAAAACCTCGGCCGCATCAGTCAGGGCCGCTTGGGCAGTTCGGGGCGCGACACGCTGACTCATTTCTCCGCCGCCAATTAGGTTCAGGAGCCATCGCCGATCCACTGGATGAAATCGAGGCCGCCGAGCAGCGTGCCCGAATACCAGTCGCCGGCTTTTTTGTCGCCGCCGCCAGCAGCGCTGCTGGTTCAAGGCGTCGAAGACACTGGTCCCGCCGGCGCGCAAGGCGTCGATAATGCTTGTGGCCGCGGATCATCTCGGTCTCCGGTACTACCGCAGCCCCTTCGCCTTCAGGAGTTCATTCGCCCAAGCGGCGGTTGGGGGATCAAACGGCGGATCGGGATCGACAGTGTAATCGGTCCGATCGTACCGGCCATTGCGGTAGCAAAGTTCAATCAGAGATTGCAGGTCAAGCGTCACATCTTTATCCGTTTCGCGCAAAGGTATCTGAATCTTTGGCAAACGTTTTTCGGGCGGAGCGCGGTAAAGCTCGACCCGCCGCGGACGCCAACCGCGCCGCACGCGCACGCGGTAAGGAGTCCGATAGGCGCGTGGGATGCGACGGCTTGGCACGTTGAGCACGTGCTCGCCGGCGCGCAGCAAGTCGATCTCGACCAAGCTGACGCCGCCCTCGTTCAATTCCTGTTGCTTTTGCCGGTAGAGCCGTTGTCCCTCGCCAGGCAGTTTGTTGGACACGCTCAAAATCTCAATCACCGTGACTACTTTTGCCGCGGTGGCATCGACGATCTTAATAAAGCCCTCGGTGGTTGGCTCGTCGCTCAGGTCAATCAGCGCGGGGGCTTCGACCTCTTCGGCGACAGCCGCACCGGCGGATTGCGAAACCGCGGGCGGTGCTTTCTGCTCTACCACGCGCACGTCGGGATGGATGCCGCGCGCCGGTGAGTCGTCGGGTTCGACGACAAGCCGCTCTTCAACGCGGGCCAATAAATCATGTGGCAATGACGTCTGAATTTGATCGCAGCCGTAAATGACTAATCGTTGGTGGACATCAAGCCAGTGCTGTTCCAAGTACGGATCCATGCCGGGAAAAGGACTGTTCATTGACTGGCTCCTGATAGGACGGTTGGCTATGCCAAGGCTCTGCCCCGCCCTCCGCTCGCCATATTATACCTGTTCCCGCCGAAACCGTGGAATAGTATCATGTTGGGAGAATCAGCAGCGGCAGCAAATGGATGGTCATCGAAGTCACCTCCGGACGATGTCGATCTCGCGCTCGGTGGCGTCGATCACGGCTTCTCCAAGCCCAATCTCCGTGCCTCGTTCTCGATGTGCTGCCGGAATGTGGGAGGCTCGCCGGCGGCAGCGTCTATCGCCTTGTGGGCGGATTCTGTCGCTTTAGATTTGTCGCCGCTGACGAGGTGGGCGTCGGCCATCAAACCGCGCGGTGCGAGTAGCGGCCGCCAGCGGCGCAGCGCCTCCTCGAAGCCGAGCACGTAAGCGGCCCCTTCCGACCAGATGAGGTCGACGCTGCCCGGGGCCACGTCGAGCTGCGAGAAATCGACGCGGCGGGTTTCGATCAGATGATCCAGCCCCTCCGCGCTGGCAATCGTTTGCAGTCGATCGAGAGACGGCTGGTGGAGATCGACGGCCATCACCTTGGCGCCGAGGCTTTTGGCCAGGACCAGCGTTTGCGCCCCCGTGCCGCAGCCCAGGTCCAACACCTTCGGCAATGGCGGGGGCGGCAAGTTCCTCAGTGCCTCGATCGTACACGCTTCGCTTCCCGGACCGCTCCGCGGCAGTTGGCGTGCAGTCGATAGATGGCGCCGATAGTTTCGGCGGATTCGCTCATGATGCGCAAAAGACACGCTGGCTTTGGTCAGGTTCACCTACTGCGTGCCTGCTCGCGCGGCCGATCACCTAATCGCCCGTGGGAAACGGCGTAGCTCATCCAGCCGACTCGAAGAGCGAATAGATAAGCTCGTCGACGACTCCGCCGCCGGTTGCGGCCGCCGCGCGGCTTTCGCCGGTAACTTGGAAGCCGCATTTCTCCAGGACGCGGATGGAGGCCACATTGGTCTTGGCGACGTGAGCATGGAGCGGCCGTGCCGGAATCGCCGAGACGAATCCGGACATGGCTCGAGAGGCGATGCCTTGGCCCCAAAAGCGCCTGCCCAGCCAGTACCCAACGAGCCGTTCGCCCGACTGCTCCCAGCAAACCACGTTTCCGGCGATCTCCGGTCCAAGCAGAATCGTGCGCTTGATGGCGTTGTGGTCGGCAAGAATCTTTTTCCAGTGAGCCATGAAGGCTTCTCGCTCCCGCGGCGGAAAGGCGGCCATCTCGTTGGCCACGGGATTTTGCTGATGCTCGTCGGCGAAACGGCGGCCCATAGCCCAACGCTAGTTTATCGACCACACTGCCGCTTTTCGAGTCATCCACGCCCCGTGGGATCGTCGTCCGACGAAAACTGTTGTCGCCAATGGCTAAAGCCGCGATCACTCCCTTGCCAAACCGCAGGTTCAGCGATGTCCCCCCTTGTGAGACGTGGTAACGGTTACCACCTGACATCGAATTGACGACACAAAGGTGTGGCTGACGCCGCACATCTCGGCGATCCAGCGGCGGGAGTTCTCGGCCCACTCGGGGATAGGGCGACGCCTTGATTCGGCGATCGCAAAGATTGACACGCGAAGACGGATGCGGTTCATTCAGAGCGGCGCGGCTTCGAAGCGAACGGCTATTGGACGGTCCGCGTCGCACAGGCCGGCAAGTATCGGATTGCGTTGCGCCGTTGGCCGAAGGAGGTCGATCTTCCGGTCCGCTCGGCAGTCGCCGGTGGCCGCGCGATTCCCGTCACGCGAGCACGGCTGCGCGTCTTCACGTTCGACGAAGAGCGCGACGTTTCGCCGGGGGCAGTCGCGGTGGAGTTCGAGGCGTCGTTGCCCGCCGGTTCGACCAGGCTGGAAACGTGGTTTACCTCCGCGGACGGAAAATCGCGGGGAGCGTACTATGTGTCGGTGAAACGAGTCGCCGCGCAGTGACTTGCCACCCGGCGAGCGCAATGCCTCACCTCTCCACGCGGGGCATGGTTTCGATCAGGGCTTTTTGGAACCTAGCCGGTATCGGCCCGGTTTCATCACCACGAACCGGCCAACGAGATCTGGCCCGCGATCCGCGACAAGTTGAACAACATCGCCGGGCAGCGCGGTCCGCGCGTTTGCCGGATAGCGCATCAGGATCACGCCGCCGGATGCTTGCTGATCCGCATAGACGAGCTGCCCGAAGTCCTTGTCTTCCGTCAGCAAGATGCGTTGTTCACGTCGCGCGAGATCCAACACGTGTTGATCATCAGCGCGAGGCAAAATGTCGGCGACAGTTGTCACGTCGTGCCCGGCGGCGCGCAATGCGCGGGCTACCGAAAAATCGGAACTTTCGTCGGCCAAAAACAGCACGGTTTAACCTACGTCGCGCTTGCTGCGGGGCCCGCGAGCACGGTCTCTTCATGTGCGACCGTGTCGGCCGCATACGCCAGGGCCGCCTGGATGTCTTCTCGGGTCAATCGCGGATAAGCATCGAGCAACTCGGCTTCCGTCGCTCCTTCGCTCAGTTTCCGCAAGACGATTTCTACGGGGATCCGTGTGCCGCGAATCACGGGCTTGCCAAGCATCACACGAGGGTTCATCTCAATACGTTCGGTTGACATCCAACAGTCCTTTTTATTCACGTGCGTTCCAAAACGACGTCAGATTCGCGCACCCCGTTTTGTGATCCAGTCCAGTCGCGATTTCGAGCGAGTACAACTACATTGTCGGCCCGGCTGGTCGGTACGTCAATTCGGGCGGGCATCGCCATGCGGCCGGACGTTCTTGGCCGGCACGCCGGTGAGCGAATCGCCTGGTCGGCGCGGGCCGCTGCGACGACCGCTTGCAACCTCTCGACGACGTTGCGATGTTGCTCGGCCACGTTCCTGGCTTCGCGCGGATCGTCGTGCAGGTTGTAGAGCGAGAGGCCGATTTTTTCGACGCGGTAGCCGTGCCGGCTGGCGATGCCGCGAATGCCCGACAGCTCGATCGACTGCGGCTTGAGCTGGCCGTAGTTCGACGATTTGCCGCCTTTGCCCGGCTCGCCCGCCACGGTCAGATACTCGTGCGGCAAGTGCGGCTTCCAGTCGCCCTGCCGCACGGCGTGCGGCTCGTCGCCCGAGTAGTACCAGAAAACGTCGCGCCCCTTGGCGCCCTGCTGGCCGAACAACAACGGTGCGATGTCGATGCCGTCGAACTTCACGTCGGGCAGCTTGGCGCCGGCAAGCCCGGCAATCGTCACGCAGAGGTCCATCGTGGAGACGATTTCATCGCAGACGCGGCTGGCGGGAACTTTGCCCGGCCAGCGCGCCAGGCAGGGCTCGCGCACGCCGCCTTCGAAGGTGGTGAGCTTGCCCTCGCGCAGCGGGCCGGCCGAACCGGCGTGCTCGCCATAAGAAAGAAACGGCCCGTTGTCGCAGAACCACGCCGCTTAGCCAATCTACCGCATTCGCCGTTCTCGTTGCTCCTGAAACCTGCCGTTCCATTTTTTTCCGTTCTTCGCGCCGTCGGCCAAATCCGGTAAAAGTTTCCAGCGAAAGCTGCCGAAAAGATGGGCGCTTACGACTACTTCCTCCTCACCGGGAGTCCGCCGACACGTCGGGTCGGCCGCGGACGCGCGTCCGCGGCAGCCTGGCGTTGCACGGTGACCAAAAGAATGACTATTTTGGCGGCCGCCGATCACGAATTGACGGTGCTTGTGCCTTCCTACGAGGAAGAATGCCGCTTGCCCGGCACCCTGGCGGGGCTGCGCGGATTCCTCGACGCTTGGGGCCTCGACTATCGTGTGGTCGTCGTCGACGACGGCAGCCGCGATGGGACGGCGGCCGTGAGCGAGCAATTCGGCCGGCGCTTTTCGACCCTGCGGCTGGAGCGGCACGCCGGCAAGGGAGCCGCCGTGCGGCAAGGCATGCTGGCCGCCACCGGGCAAATCGTGGCCTTCACCGATGCCGACCTGCCCTACGATCTCAGCGCCTTGCAAACGGCATGTCATTGGATCCGGCGGGGCGACTGCCAGGTGGTGTTTGGCGCCCGCGACCTGGCCGGGGCGACCTGCCATGTGCGGCGCAAGGTCTCGCGGATTGTGGCCAGCGCGGCGTTCCGGCAGCTTGTGCGGCTGGCGATTTCCAAGCAAGTCAGCGATACGCAGTGCGGCCTCAAGATCTTCGCGCGGCCGGCGGCGGTTGACATCTTTTCGCGGACCACGCTGGACGGCTTTGCCTTTGACGCCGAGGTGGTACTCTTGTGCCACCGGCTTGGCCTGCCGTTCCGCCGCGTCGCCGTGCGGCTGATCAACGAATACTCGTCCACGCTCTCGGTTTCGCGGCACGGCTGGCGCATGCTGCGCGACGTGGCCTGGCTGGCGGCCCGCGATCGCATATCGGGCAAGAGCGTTCCGCCGGTCCGCGTCCCGGTTGTGCCTCGCGAGTCCCGCAAAGCCGCCTGAGAAACCTCTTGCAGACACCTGGCGACGACTTCATGGCATCCGTGGCAGAGCGTTGGCAACGCAGTCGATCGAAGATCGATTGGCCGGCGGCCGCGCGAAACACCTGGCTGTGCCTGATAGTCGGCTTGGTGATCCATGCTTTCTGCTTGCCCTACAACCATAGCGTGTACGACGTGTACCTCGGCGCCGCGCGTGGTTGGCTGGCCGGCGAAGACATGTATGTTCCGGCACGGGAATACTATCGCTACAGTCCGATGTTTGCCGTGGCCCTGACGCCGCTGGCCCTGCTGCCCGACGGCGTCAGTTCGGCCGTGTGGAAGTTGCTGAACTGCGGCCTCTTCGTCTGGGGGCTTTACGCCTGGGGACGGCGCCTCTCTCCGCGGCGGCTATCGCGAAACGAAATGGCCGCCGAGCTTCTGCTGGTCATCCCCCTGGCGCTGCACAGTCTTTATAACAGCCAGGCGAACTTGATGATGCTCGGCTCGCTGCTGCTGGGGCTGTCGGCGGCGGGCGAAGGCAAATGGAACCGCGCGGCCTGCTGGCTTGCTTGGGCGACGCTGATCAAGGGCTATCCGCTGGCGCTGGCAATGGTGCTGAGCGTGCTTTTTCCCTGGCAGTTTGCGGGCCGGTTTATCGCCGCGCTGGCGGCCGGACTCGCGCTGCCGTTCGCCGCGCATCGGCCGTCGCTGGTGCTCATGCAATACCAGAGCTGGTGGCACCATCTGCGCGACAGCACCGAGCTGATGCGCGAGCGGCTGCGTTCCATCGACCAGTTGTTCGTGGTGCTGGGCCAGCCGATGTCGCAACGAACGTTCGCCATGCTGGGCGTGCTGGCCGGAGCCGCGGTGATGGTCATCTGCCTGGCGATCGCGCGTCGCTCGCCCGACCGCCGCGAGGCGATCTTCCGGGCGTCGCTTTGGTTTCTGGTGTGGGTGGTGCTGTTCGGGCCCGCCACCGAAGCGTGTACCTATGTGGCGGCATCCCCGGTCGTGGCCTGGGCGCTGGTCGAGGCCTGGCACCGGCGGTCGGCCTGGCCCGTCCGCGGCCTGCTCGTGGCCGGCTTGCTGATGATGGGGCCGATGACCACCGACCTGTTCGGCAAGCACATTCGCAATTTTTCGAACGAGCACGGCAGCCAGCCGTTGGGCGGATTGCTGCTGTTGGCCTGGCTGATTCTGGAATGGCGCGGACGCGCCGGACAGGCGTTCTCGGGGGTTGCAATCGATACGAGCGGCTGTGAAGCAAAGAGGGCGGCATGAGCGATTCGTCCGCGGTGCGATGGCTGGTTTTGCACGCCGACGATTTCGGTATGAATGCGGCGGTGACGCACGGCATCGTGGATGGCTTTTCCGCGGGCTTGCTCACCAGCACGTCGCTGCTGACGAACGCGCCCGCCGCCGGGCTGGCGGTCGCTCGCTGGCGGCAGCTTGAAGAGCGGCGGTCCGCCGGCGCGTTACCGTCGATGCCTCGCCGCAGCCGGGTGGGCGACGGAGAGGCACCGTTCGACCTGGGCGTACACCTGAACTTGACTCAGGGGCGCCCGCTGATCGGTCCGCGCTATCGCGATGAACTCTTGGATGAGGAGGGACGCTTCCTGCCGCCGGGCGGGCTGTTCAGGCGGTTGCTGCTGGGCGCTGGGCGGTGGCGGGCCGCGATCGAGCAAGAGTTGTCGGCGCAGATCGAATGGCTGCTCGACCATTGCCTGACGCCCACGCACCTCAACGGCCATCAATATATTGAAATGATGCCGGTGATCGCCCAGATCGTGCCTCAACTGGCACGCCGTTTCTCGATTTCTTACGTGCGCGCGGCCCGCGAGCCGGGGCACTGGCGCACCAGCTTGTGGCCCGGAATGCGGGTGGCCCAATGCGGCGTCTCGCTCGTCAAGCAATTCTACGCCGGCCGATCGCAAAGCCGGCTTAGGTCGGCCGGCCTGGACGCGGCCGACGCCTATTTCGGCACCTCGCATGCGGGGCGGATCGACCTGGCTTTATTGGGCCGTTTTTTGCAGTTGTCGGCAAGGCGGCACCGGATTGAGGTGGCGTTGCACCCCGGACGCGAAATGGCCGACTCGTCCGCAGATCACGCCCGCGCGGACGGTTGGGCCGACCCCTTGGCTCGACGGCGTCCGGCCGAGTTGAGTCTGCTCTGTTCGAGTGATCTTGCCGAGTTGTTGATTGCTGGCGACTTCCGGCTTGGACGGCTGAATGTACGGGCCCGCCGTGCCGCGGCCGCGTAGCAACGCGAAAGTTCCATCGGAATTCTCTTTTCTTCGGCCAGCGCTCGAATCATACTTTCGCTGGGCAGAGGCAATGGAAGCCAACGTGTGGCAAACGCCGTCGGATCGTTCCCCACGCGTTAAGCCGGGATCCACGGAATGTCCCGGTGTCCATCCCATGGAGGGCGATCCATCGGGAGCAACACCAGCAAGGGTCGACCGCATCGCGTCAGTTTCGCCGGTGAGCCCGACGACGGCGCTTCACCGGTCGAGCCGTGGCCCACCGACCGCGCACAGGTCGGCTTGCAAGCGATTCTGTTGGAGGAAGCGGGCTACACCGTGCCCGAAGCCACGCTCTATTACGCGGCCGAGAAACGTCGCTTAGTCGTACCGGTCGACGATCTGCTGCGAGCGGATGCGCTGGCGATTCTGGCAGCCGCGAAGGCCTGCGCCGCCGGCCCGCGTTCCTTGCCGCTGGTGAACGACCCGCGCTGCCCGCGCTGCTCGTTGCAGCCGATCTGCCTGCCCGACGAAGTCAACCAGCAACGGGCGGCGGAGAGCGGCGAACTGCGGCCGCGCAAAATCTGGCCGCCGCGCGACGACGGAATCCACATCGTCGCCCAGCAAGACGGCACGACAGCGCCGAGAAACTAGTGCGGCAGAGCTGGTTGGCCACTGTCCGGACGACGCGCTGGTTCCAGTCTACGCGGTGCTTGAGCACGAAATGCCTGTTTCTTTGCCGGGCGACGGAGAGGATGTTCCGGCGGCGGAGAAAGAACTGCGCGATCGACTTCATGCTCTGCGGAGAGGTTTGCGAGGCGGGCGGTCGCCCAAGCTGACGAAGGAATGATCAGCCGACACTGGAACAGGTCCCGTCGCGTGGCCGGCAGCTCGCCGTCGCCCAAGCTGACGAAGGAATGATCAGCCGACACCGAGGCTTTTGACTCTGTAGCACCGCGTGCCGTGTCGCCCAAGCTGACGAAGGAATGATCAGCCGACACGGCGACGTGCTCGACGTGCCGACCATGATGGTGTGCAGCCGCGAATGGATTTACACGGGTGTCGGCTGATCATTCCTTCGTCAGCTTGGGCGACGCGGTGGTGCCCGCCGGTCGAGGAACTTCTGGAAGGACCCTCGCCGTTCTGCTAAGTCGACGAGCTCCCAGCACAGCGTCGTGGTCCCTGCGCTTCTCCAGCAGCGGCCCACGGTCAATCTTCTTCTCCTTTGCTTCCTTTTCTGACGGAACGACCGCCTCCGGAATGGCGGCGGCAAGCCAGTGTTCCCCAAAGCCTTTCACCACCTGGAGCACGTGCCGCAGCCGCTTGGGGTCGCAGATGTCGTAGCACACGAGATAGCAGCGTCGCATGGCTGAATCCTGCTCACCGAGCGGGGCCGCGTCGATGCGACCACTGCAAACGCCGCCATGCTATGCCCTAGCCCAGCCGCCAGTTCTTCCTGCAACCAGCACGGCCAGGAACGAAAGCCGCAGACTGCATCCGACAACGGATCGTCGAACTCCGCAAGCAAAACCAGTCCATCTA
>Ga0307372_10004168_pt1 | contig 22566 bp, 22 predicted proteins | sample OX1MG_FD_202533 | JGI IMG/M metagenome (GOLD analysis project Ga0307372, IMG submission 202533) | Soil microbial communities from Risofladan, Vaasa, Finland - OX-1 | ecosystem: Environmental > Terrestrial > Soil > Coastal area > Acid sulfate soil | place: Finland: Risofladan, Vaasa | collected...
TGGAGAAGCTGACCAGGATGAACCAGGGCCGGGCGTTCTTCACCACCCCGGAAACACTGGGTGATTACGTCCTGGTGGACTTCATCGAGCAGCGCCGGGCCATGAGGTCGAGCCGGCCCGCCTGAGCGGTGCCGCTCATAAAAACCAGGTTTTCCGGGAAATCTGGCTTTCCTCTTGCATTAATCCGCGTCCCGGGGGATGATGACAGAGTTGTAATTACATCGGTGAGAGTAGAGGGAGGCACCGGTGGATATGGCTCTTAATCTGAATGGTGCAAACGAGAGGCAGGCCTGGCAGGAACAGGCCAACTGCCTCGGCGTGGATCCGGACCTCTTCTTTCCCGAGCGGGGCGCATCGACCCGGGAGGCGAAAGAAGTCTGCCGGGGCTGCGTCGTGCAGGAGGACTGTCTCGAGTTCGCCCTGGCCAATGGCGAGAAGTTCGGCATTTGGGGCGGGCTGTCCGAGCGTGAGCGTCGCCGCATCCGCCGGGCCCGCGCCCTGGCTCGGCGTGCCCCTGGTGCCTCGGCCACGGCCTAGCCCGAACGGGTCCGTCCTTCCAGGCGGGCTTCGATGGTCGCCTCGGGGCGAAGGTCGAGTTGGGCCCAGCGCCCGCTCGGTATCTGCTCCAGCAGGGCGGCCGGCACCAGGCCGACCACCTCGGCCCGCTCGATTCGGGCCCCGAGTTCGACGGCCCGGTCGTAGACCTCGGCCGGCCCGGTCCGCAATGGATCGATGAGGTTGAAGGACAGTTGAGCCCGGCCGTTCAGATCGAAACCCAGCGCCCGGACCTGGGGGTTGCGTAGTCGGGCGGCCAGGGACCGGGCTGTGTCCGAAGACTGGTCCTCGAGCCACAGGTTGTAGGCCACCATCACCCCTCGGGCCCCCACCGCCACCGCCCCGGCCCGGGGATGGGGTTGCTCCGGGCCGATGTCCGGAGCCAGGTCCCGGAAGGCACGGCGTCGGACCTCAGGCAGGCTCCGTTCCGGCCCGTAGAGGAAACACGGCAGGCCGAGTTCCTCGGCGGCCCAGCTGGCAAATCGGTCCCGGGCTCCGAGGGCGCTTCCCAATCCGGCTGCCCCGTCCCCGCCAACCCTGACTGCCTGTCCGGCTCCATCCGCCGCCCCGGCCCCGACAGCCGGGGGCACGACCGCCAGGGGCACGACAGCCAAGGGCACGAAGGGAACCACATCGATGACACCCAGGCGGGGATGAACCCCGGCATGGGCGGACAGGTCGAGATCGGCCACGGCCAGGCGGGCCAGCGCCCTGATTGCCTCCTCGACATCGGGCCCAGCCAGGGTGAAGACGCTCCGGTGATGGTCGGGATCGGTGTGGACATCCAGGAGTCCGGGACCGGCCACGGCCGCCAGCCTCCCCAGGAGTGAGGGATCCCGTCCCTCGCTCAGGTTGGGCACACACTCAAGCAGGTCATCCCGTGACACCCAGGCGACACCTCCGCCCTTAACGTAGGGGTATGCCCAGGGGCACGGTCAGGGACCCGCTCATCCGCGGGGACGCGGAGTGGCCGGCCGCCTTGTCCCGAGCGGTCGAAAGCGACGTTCCGGGCCGGCGTCTGTGGCTGAGCGACCGCGGGGCCGCAGTGGCCCTGGCCGCCGGTGTGGGCCGGCGCACCCGGTGGTTGCGCCTGGGCCTGGTTATTCAGCCCCACCGCCGGGCCCTGACCGTGCTGGCCAAGCAGCTCACCAGTCTGGATGTCCTCTTGGCCGGCCGGCTGGATGTGGCTCTGGACGAGAGCACGGGTGACTCCGAGGCCGAGGAGGTCACCGAGGCCCTGAGGGATCTGTCTTCCGGACGCCCGGTCAGCCGGGGCGGACCGTTGGTTCCCTCGGACGGGGCCCGCTGCCTGCCCCCCGCCCGCCAGCAGCCGCTGCCCATCTACCGGGTGGCCGGGTCCGGAGTCGACTGGGTGGAGGTGGGGGAGCCGGGGTGAGCGGCCTCGGGCCCGCCGCGGCTTCAGGCCGCGGGCGGACCTGCGTTCAGACCCGCTTGGCCAGTACGGCCAGGCGACGGCTGCGGGCGATACGCCGACGCTCCCGCTCCGAGGCGCCTCCCCAGACCCCGTGGTCGATGTGGTTGGCGAGCGCGTATTCCAGACAAGGGCTCGTCACCGGGCAGCCGGCGCATATCCGCTGGGCGACCTCGACCCCGACGCCGTCGCTGGGGAAGAAAACGGACGGATGGATATCCCGGCACTTGCCCCTCGCCATCCAGTCCGCGTCCATCGCACCTCCGCTTAATCGGCGTTTGCACTATTAACGTTCGGGACACCTCGCAGGTTTCCTCCGGTCGCTCCCAAAACGGACGGTTCGGACGCGACCCGTTGGGAGGCGGCCGCCGGGCTCGGTAGGGTTGGGGCCGGCCAAATTTCCGTAGTGGAGGATCGAATGTCGGTAGCGCCCGAGGTGCAGGGTCCCCCGGAGCCGCCGCGCGGCCACGCCCGGGTCGTCTACCTGGGCCCGGTGGCTCCCCACTGGGAGGTCCACTCCGAGTTCGGGGACCGGGCCCTTATCGAGGAGTTCCGTCAGCGGGCCCTGGCCCGCCTGGTCCTGCTGCCCCCCCACGACCCTCAGTTCAGGCGCAACCGGGAGCGGGTCGTGCGCGACGCCGAGAGGGAGAACATCGCTCTGGAGTGGGATCTGGGTCTGCCCGAGGAGGACTCAGCCGCCGGCTGAGCCGGCTCGTTCGGCCCCATTCGGACCGAAGACAGGGGTTCAGTCGCCCCGACGACGCAGCCGCAGGTCCCGGCGCCGTTCGGTCCGGGACGGCTTGCCCGACCCGATCACGTCGTCATCGCCCCGCCGCCACTGGAGTTCGGTGTGGGTCACGCCTTCCAAGCCGGCAAAGAACCCTTCCCCGACCTCCGTCCCCTCCCTCGCATCGGCCGGAGCGCCGGCGGCATCGCCGCGCAGATCGGCGTACCAGTCCGGCCCGGTGGGGCTGTCCACGATCAACCCGGCCAGCTCATCAGCGGCCATCCGGTGCGCCTCCGCATCACCTGGAGCGGCTGGATGCGAGAGGCTGACTAGGCGTGAATCCTCGATGGTCACCCGGCGCGGAGTCTCGACGACAAGTTCCCTTAGATCCTGGCGAAGATCGGTCACCCTGGATGATCGGCTGATTCGAGCTCGGCCTTTAGGGCCGAAAGACACCAACTGGACCCGCACCCGCTGATCAGTCGTCCCGGGGCAGGTTGATGCGCTCCAGCCACAGGCCGGGGGCGTCCAACTCATTGGGAGTGGGCAGGGCGTGGGAATCCGTCCACAACCGGGACAAGGCGGTGTCCCCGCCGCGCTCGAGCACGCCGGAGACGAAGGCCGTGCCCCGGTCGTACTGGTCCTGCCCCAGGCCCAGGCCGAAGAGGCGCTCGACCATCCTCTCGCCCTGTCCCCGCTCCACCCGGCGCCGGCGCAGGGCTTCGGTCAACGGGCCGTAGGAGGAGATGAGGCGCCGGCCGGCCTGATCGACCACGTGATCGACGTAGCCCTCTATCACCGCCACCAGCGCCTCCAGGCGGGGCAGCACGGAACGCTGACGCTCGGTCTGCATCTCGCCCAGTAGGGCGGTGGGATCGCCTAGGACCGACTGGATGGCTTCGGGATCGCTCGGGTCGAGCTCGGCCAGGCGATCCTCCAGGCCGGCGCCGCCGGGGTCGAAGCCCGACATGTAGGAGAGGAGCAGCTCCTCCATGGCCGCCCGGACGTGGGGACGACCCAGAACGGCATGGTGGGCCACATCGCTGATGCAGACCCACAGGCGCACCTCATCGGGCGGAAGGCCCCAGTCCGAAGTGAAGGCGGTCACGTTGTCGGTCACGACCAGCAACTCGTCACCGACCGGGCGAGGGATGGGTAGGTCGTACTGGCCGAGAGCCCGCTGGGCCACCGAGCCGACCATGGACCCGCACTGCATTCCCATGAAGGCCGACTGCAGCCCGGGAAGGAGCGGGCCGAGCATCTGGCCCAGGCCGGCTCCGAGGTCGGGGCCGCTACCCAGCTCGTCCGGGAGGGTGCCCGGCTCGGTGGTCGCCTGGGGTTGTAGGGCCTCGGCCAGCGCCCCCAGCAGGGGCTTCCAGGCCTCCAGGGTCTCCACGGCAAATCCGAGCCGGGTGACCGGCCGGATCGTCACCGACCGGCCCGAGGCGGAGGTGGACATGCCGGTCACGTGCGAGACGTTGAGGTCGGCCACCCGGACCAACTCCTCCAGCCGGATGCGCTCCAGCGGGTCGACGTTTCCGGGGTCCTGACCCTCAGTGGCTGTCCACTGGGCGAACTGAGCCGCCATCTCCCAGTTGACCGGCCCAGCGGTGGAAAGCATCCGTCCCAGCTGGGAGAACATCATCTCGAAGGGATTGCCCCCGGGGGGCGTCGTCATGGGTGGAATGCTAGGTCGGTCAGTGCCCGGTCAGTGCCCGGTCAGGTCACCGAGGGTTACCTGGACCGGAGCGGCGCCCTGGTGTCGGGACAACCCGACCGAAATGCGGGTACCCGGCTGGCGGAGTTGCACAGCGGCCCAGAGGTCGTCGACGGTGGCGATGCGCTGGCCGTCTATATCGGAGATGACATCGCCATTGGTGAGCCCCGCCTCTTCGGCCGGGGACCCGCTGTCGAGCTGTCGGATCTCGACACCGTCGCCTACCGGGTCGGCCCTTTCCACGCCCATCCATCCGTGGGGCACGGCCCCGGTGGTCAGCAGACTCTCGACCGCCTGGCGGGCGGTGTTGCCCGACACTGCCAGCACCGGCATGCCACCAACCCCCACCGCCCCGGTTACCCCGATGAGCTGGCCGGCCTGATCGACCAGAGGGGCGCCCACCGCGCCGCTGGGCAGAGGAACGTCCGAGGCCAGGGCACCGAGCATCGGATTGTGACCGGGCACGTCGGAGTTGTCCCAGGTCGATTCGATCTGACCCAGGTAAATCTGACTTGGCGCGGTCAGGGCGTTGACGATCTCATGGGCGGTGGGTGACCCTCCGGCCACGGCGATGCCCGACCAGGTGGTTGCTTCGACCCGGAGGACTCCTACGTCCGTCACCGGATCGGTGCCGATCACAGTGGCCATGAGCCGGTTCCCGTAGACGTCGACAACCGATACTTCGTCAACTCCATCGACCAGGCTGTCGGTCGTGAGCACGACGCCGGGGCTGGTCATCTCGACTCCGTAGCCGTCGAGCGCGGCGCCCCCCTTATCCGCCTGGACCTGGACCAGCGACCGCCGGGCCCCGCGGGCCCCAGCCGTCATAGCCGGGGACACCGACGCCGTCTGGCCCGCCCGCCCGGACCCGATGACCCCAGAGGCGTCCGGCCCTGGTCCCGTCGACGGCTGATCCGGCTGCAGGCCCAGGGTCACGACCGTCGGGCCCACGCCGGCCTCCGGCGTGGATTGGGCCGACGCTCCCACTCCGGCGGGGCCGGCCGTCCCGGCTGGTTGGGAAGCGCCGCTGGCCAGCGATGAGCTGCGGTTGCCCGCAGTGGAGGAATCGCTGAGAAGCATGGTGCCGGCCGTCAGCCCGGCACCGAACAAGAGGCCGGTGGCCACGGCCAGCACCGGCCGTCCGAGCCCCCGGCGCCGGGGACCGGCGGATGGGGCACGGCCGGCCGCGCCGGAGCCGCCGAGGACGAGCTCGGACGGATGACGCCACAGCCGGTCGTCAGGAGGCAGCAGAGGACGGGACCGGTCCTCCGGTGCGTCTCCCTCATCGCCCAGGAGGGACATGGGCGGAGGATACCGATATGGCCGGTCTTATAGGCATCGCCCAGCGCCCCAGGGGGTGGTGCGGTGCTGTCGTAGCATTGGGACCGTGAGCCGCGGCGAGGACAGCTGGACCGGCCTGTCGGCCGAGCCGTTGCCGGTAGAGGAGGTCACGGCCTGGGCGACACGGCCGGACTGCGGGGCGGTGGTGACCTTCCTGGGCACCGTGCGCGACCATGCCGAGGGCAGGCCCGGGGTCACCGAGCTCGAGTACGAGGCCTACGAGGAGCACGTGGTCGGCCGTCTCGACGCCATCATCGAGGAGGCCAGGAGCCGCTGGGGACTGGGTCGGGTGGCTCTCCTGCACCGGGTCGGCCGGCTGGTGCCGACCGACAGCGCCGTGGTGGTGGCGGTCAGTGCCGCCCACCGTGGAGTTGCCTTCGAGGCCGCCCGCTTCTGCATCGACACCCTCAAGGCGACCGTTCCCATCTGGAAGGCCGAAGCCTGGGAGGGAGGCCGGGACTGGGGACTGCAGTCCCAACCCCTGGCGAGTCGGACCGTCCCTTTGGACTCACCCTCAGGGGGGGCGGATTGATAAACCTTCTCTACGTGGGATTGGCGGTGGCCGTGACCGGACTGGGATCGCTGATCATGGTCCTGCGCAACCGCCGGCCCCGTTCACTGCAGTCGGGGGTGGAGGAGTTCGCCCGCGAGCTTCGCGCCCTGGCCCCGGAGCCCCCGCCCTCCGCCCGTAGCCGGAGGAGGTGACCGGCTGCCCCGGGACCTGGCCATCGACCTCGGCACGGCCAACACCCTGGTGTACTCGCGCGGCCGGGGCATAGTCCTCAACGAGCCCACCGTCATCGCCCTCAACTCGCGCACCCAGGACGTGCTGGCCATGGGCCACGAGGCCTGGCAGATGATCGGACGTACCCCCGGCTACATCGTTGCCGTCCGGCCACTGCGCAAGGGCGCCATCACCGACTTCGACATAACCCAGCGGATGATCCGCCTGCTGCTGGAGCGCTCGGGGGTCTCGCGTTTCAACCGGCCTCGGGTGCTCATCTGCGTCCCGTCGGCCATCACCGAGGTGGAGCAGCGGGCGGTCGAGGAAGCGGCTCGTCGTGCCGGTGCCGCCGCCGCCTACCTGATCGAACAGCCCATGGCTGCGGCCATCGGCGCCGGGCTACCGATCAACGAGCCACTGGGCAACATGGTCGTGGACATAGGGGGAGGCACCACCGAAACGGCGGTTATTTCCCTCGGCGGCATAGTCGCCCTTCAGGCCATCAGGGTGGGCAGCTTCGACATCGACGGGTCGATCCAGTCATACGTCCGGCGCGAATACGGGATCGCAATCGGGGAGAGGACGGCCGAGGAGATCAAGGTGGCCATCGGCTCGGCCTATCCCGTGGACGACTCCGTCAAGGCCGAGGTTCGGGGCCGGGACCTCATGACCGGGCTGCCCAAGACGGTCATCCTGACCCCGGAGGAGGTGCGCGCCGCCATCGAGGACCAGGTGGGGACCATCGTTGATTCGGTGGTCCGCTGCCTTGGGGACGCCCCGGCCGAGCTGGCCCAGGACCTGATCACCGAGGGCATCCACCTCTCGGGCGGAGGCGGGCTGCTGGCCGGGCTGGATCAGCGCCTGGCCGAGGAGACGTCGCTACCCGTCCGGCGGGTCCAGGCCCCTCTGGAATGCGTGGCCCTGGGTGCCGGAAAGTGCCTGGAGGCCTTTGACTCGTTGAAGGTCATGTTCATGGGGGCCGAGCGCTAGGCCGACTCTGCCGTCCCCGGCGTCCACTCCCCTGGACCTGTCAGTCATCAGGGCCGTCCGGGTCCCCCGGCTCGGTCAGGTCCGGCTCGGTCAGGTCCTCGGCCGCCTGGCGGACCTGCCAGTCCCGGTCGGAACGGGCTCGTTCCAAGGCGGCATCGACCTCCGGCCCCTCAAAGGGAGCCAGTGCGATCACCGCCCGGCGCCTCACGGCTGGTCGGTCGGAGCTGGCGGCCAGGATGGCCGGGAGGCCGTCAGGGTGGCCGATGGCCCCCAGAGCAGCCACGGCGGCCTCCCGGCACAGGGGATCGGCGTGGCCGGTGGCCATGGCCGATAGTGCCGGCACGGCCGATGGGTCGCCCCGCTCACCGAGGGCCCAGGCGGCCATCTCGGCTACCGGTCCGTCATCGTCCAGGCGGGCCAAGAGGTCGGGACCTGGGCGCTGGGCAGCTAGCTCGCAGGCGCGCCGGCGGACATTTGGATGGGGGTCGGACAAGAGCGCCTCCACGTCCGCCGTGGTGAGCTGCCCCATCCGCTCCAGCGCGCCGAGGGCCACCGTCCGCACCTCCGGATCCGGGTGGGAGAGGAACTCCCGGGCGGTCCCGGTGTCCCCGCGGTGGCCGGCAACGGCCGCCGCCCGCATGGCATCTCCGGTCAATTGCCCGAATGGCCGAACACGGCCACCAGCACGATCACGGCGGCGCTGATGGCCAGGGCCGCCACCACCCCGATGGCCACGGCCAGCACCACCAGCTTGGCCAGAGCCCGGGCGGGAGAGGGCTCTTCCGACACCAACCGGGGCCGCGCCATCTCCGGTTCCGGCCGGGGAGCCGGGGCGGCCAGGGCCGGCTCCGGGGCCGAGGGGCCGGTAAGGGCGGGCGCAGCCGAGGCGGTGGGGGCCGTCTCCGGGACCGCTGGGCCGGTAAGGGCGGGCGCCGGCGGGGGAGGGACCATCCCTGGGCCGGTCGGGACGGTGGCCGGGGCGAACGGGTCCAGGTTCAGGATCCACTGCCACCAGTCCCCGGCCGGGCCGGAATCCAGCCGGGTGAAGGGCAGATCACCGGTCCGATCCGGCCCGTCTGCCGGCCCGTCTGCCGGACCCTCTGCCGGACCGTCCATCGGTTCGCCTGCCCGCTCGCCTATCGGTTCGTCCGTCGTCATCGGCCCGACGCGAAGCCAGGGCGCCGATTCGGCATGGCAGGCTGTAGCAGCCGGGTACCGATGGGCCGGCCGACAGCCGACTCACAGGAGCTCTCAACCGCGTTGGACCCGATGAGACAGATGGTACCGGGCGGGTCCCGGTCCTTACGGCGCTCCCGCGCCCTGAACGAGCGACTGTTCCGGTGGACGTTGGGTTCGGTGGTCGCCTTGGCGATCGCGGTAGTGCTGGTGGCCGAGTTCCTCCATGTCCCGTATTACGAGCTTTCCCCGGGCCCGACGGCGCCGGTGTCCGAACTCATCTCCGTGCCGACGTCCCATCGCCACCCCGTGCACGGGTCCCTGCTCCTGGTGACCGTCTACCAGACGCCCCTGACGACGGTCGGGTATCTACGAGCCCAGGTGAGCAGCAACGTGCAGGTCTACAGCGCGGAGCAGATCCTGGGCGGCCTGCCGGCCAGCCAGATGGTGGCCCAGGACCAGGCGGAGATGGCCCAGTCCCAGCAGTATGCAAAGGTGGCTGCCCTGCGGCGCCTCGGATACTCGGTGTCTGAGCATGGCACCGGCGTTCTGGTTGCCTACATCCTCAACAACACACCGGCGGCCCATGCCCTCCGAGTGGGCGACACCATTGTCTCCATCGACGGCAGGGCGACGCCCACCGACAATCAGCTGGTCGCCTCCCTGGCCCAGGACCATCCGGGCCAGCAGGTGAGTCTTTCCGTCCAGGACTCGAAGGGCCAGGACCGGACCGTGAGCCTGACCCTGGGCAAACGTCCGGGTTCCCCATCGGAAGGGTTCCTGGGTATAGGACCCCTGACGAGGGATGACCACTTCGACCTCCCGATCAACATCTCCATCAATGCCGCCGGGATCGGCGGCCCCTCGGCCGGCCTCTCCTTCACCCTGGGTGTCATCGATGTCCTGACCGGGGGAAATCTGACCGGTCGGCACGTGATGGCCGCAACCGGCACCATCGATGCCAGCGGCAATGTCGGGGATGTGGGCGGAGTGGCCGAAAAGACCGTGGCGGTATCCCGAGCGGGGGCCACCCTTTTCATGGTTCCCCCCCAGGAGTACGCCACCGCCCGGGCCCACGCCGGGCCCCACCTCAGGGTGGTGGCCGTCTCCACCCTGCAGCAGGCGCTGACCGCCATCGGCGCCAACGGAGGCGACCTGCGCGACATACCTCCTCCACCTCCGTCCTTTCGGTAGTCTCGGCGGTCCGACGGCGCTTCGGCGCACCGATTGGTGGGACATGGGAGCATCGGCCGCCCAGTTCGAATTCGCCGCTGAAATCGTCACCTTCCTGGTCGCCCTGGCCGGATTCGCACTGGTTCTGCTGAGGGCCCAGCTCTACGGCGCCACTCTGTGGCGATCGGTCATCCTTGGCGCCGCTTTTGCAGCGCTCGCGAGCGCCGCCTTCATCCACGGAGCAGTCAGTCCGCAGGTGCATGCCTCACCGGCGGTGACGGGCCTCCGACTGGGGGCTGCGGTCCTCTTCGCCTTCCTGAGTGTCAGCCGAAGGGGGCGGTCAGGCCCACCCGCTCTGGCCCTACTGGGAGGCGCCGTCTTGGTGGCCGCGGCGGGCGTGGCCGCCTACTGGCTGACCCAGGTGACGGCCGAGAGTCTTCTGCTGGCCGGCTCGCTTGCCATCGGCGGGGCGGTGGCCTACGCCAGCCGCGGCTCGATCGGGGCCAAGCTCACGGCCACCGCCGGCGCCACTCTCCTCCTCATCGTCGTCGTCCTGTCCGTGGCCCTTTCGACCGTCCTGTCCAACACGGTGAGGGACGACGCCATCAAGCGACTGCAGAGCCGGGCCGACCGAGTGGCGGCGTCGACTTCCACGGCCTGGGAGTCCGACCTGCAGGACGCCAAGCTGGTCTCATCATCGGTTCAGGGTCTGGGATTGGCGGCCCCGGCTGCGGCGGGGACTCCCGGCGCCCAAGCCCGGCTGGCCGCCGGGCTCTCGGCCCTGTCGACGCAGTTCTTCAGCAATGTGGCCCTGGAATGGGTGGGGCCGGACGGCAGCGTAGAGGCCGCTTCGCCGCAGTTCGGGGCGCGCTTCGGGCCCTTGGCGGCTTCCGATCTGGCCGGGACCAACCTGGTCCGGAGGGCTCTGTCCGTAAGCCAGCCGGCCGGCACATCCGGTGTGATCGGGCGCTCCGCCCTGGTCGTGGGGGCCTATCCGGATTCGGCCGGCGGATCGGTTCTGGGAGTGGCCCTGGCCGTGAGCCCGCTGGATCCGAGCTTCCTCGACGCACAGGTCGGAGACGACCCGACCCTCTCCGCCATCCTGGTGTCCGACGGGGCAGGGTTGAGCTCCTACCCGCGCACGACGCCTCGACCTGACCCCGCCGAGCTGGCACTGGCCCGCAGCTACCAGTCGGGCCGGCCCGCCGCTCCCATCACCAGCGATGGCCGGTACACGGCGGGGGCCAGCGTCCTGGCCGGAACCGGCAGACCGGTCATGGCGGTACTGGTCGAGACTTCGACGTCGGAGGTCGACGCCACCCGGCAGTCCTTATTCCATGACCTCTTCCTCATCGCCCTGGGCGGCTCGATTATCGCCTTTCTGGTTTCCGTGCTGATAAGTGACCGCATCAACCGGGGACTCGAGCAGCTCACGGCGGCGGCCCGGCGCATCAGTAGCGGGGAGAGCGAGGTGCGTACGGGAGTCGTGGCCAGCGATGAGATCGGGGTGTTGGCCGAGTCCTTCGATTCCATGGCCGCATCCATTGAGGAGAAGACATCCGCCCTGAGCCAGGCCGCCCTCGATGAGGCCGCCCTGCGGGGCCGGTTGGAGTCGGTCGTGTCCGGAATGGGCGAGGCCCTGATGGCCCTTGATCCTTCGGGACGAATCACCGAGTTCAACATCGCCGCCGAGCGGTTGACCGGACGGCCGCGAGCCCGCAGCCTCGGGCGCCCGGCGGCGTCAGTTCTGGAGGTGAGGCTGGACGGAGGTGGGGATCTGATCGCTCGGGTCCTGGCCGGGCTCGAGCGTCCGCTTACCAGCCAAGGGACACTGGTGAGGACCGAGGGACTGGTACCGGTCTCCGTGTCCGCCGCCCCTTACGAGCTCGAGCCCGGGGAAGCTCCAGGGGTGGTGGTGCTCCTGCGCGACCTGCGGCCCGAGCGGGAGCTGGAGCGCATGAAGACCGAGTTTCTCTCCCGGATCGGCCATGAGTTGCGCACGCCCCTGACGGCCATCCTCGGCTTCGCCCGGTTGCTTGCCTCCCGCCCCGTCCCGCCGGCCCAGGCCGGGGTGCTGCACGATCAGATCCTCGAGCAGTCCAATCGGCTGCTCCGCACTGTCGAGATGCTGGAATTCTTCGCCTCGGCTGGCGCCAACCGCTTGGGTCTTGACCCAGTCCGCCTGTCAGCCCGGGAGCTGCTGGACGACGCCTCCGGTCGATGGGCCGGCCGGATCGGACCCGAGCAGGAGTTGCGTTGTCAGGTCGCCCGTGGGCTGCCCGAGGTGGAGGCGGACCGGCGCTGGATAGGACTCGCTCTGGACGAGCTGATCGACAATGCTGTCAAGTTCTCCCCTGACGGCGTGAGGGTCAGAGTGACCGCCACCCGCAGCCCGGAGGGCGGTTTGTCTCTAGCCGTAACAGACCGGGGCCAGGGCATGTCGGAGGAGGGTCTGGCCGGGGTGTTTGATGAGTTCGTACAGGGAGATTCATCCGACACGCGCCGCTTCGGCGGATTGGGGCTGGGCCTGCCTCTGGCCCAGCGGGTGGTCGAAGCGCACGGGGGACGCATCGAGGTTGCCTCCCGCCCGGGACGCGGGTCGAGCTTCACCGTGCTCCTTCCCCCCGCCGATCGGCGTCTTCGTCGGCGCGCCCAGCCGCGTGGGTCACGAGCTTGAGGCTTCCCACGTCGTAATCTCACTCGATGGCCGGTGATCTCCCCCGACCCTCCACCTACCCGGTCCCGTTGTCGCCGGACGAGCTGAGGCGACACTCGTTCACCAACTCGTTCCGGGGCTTCGACCCGGGCCAAGTTCGGGAGCTCCTTGACGCGGTAGCGGTCGAGCTGGAGCGGTTGATCCGAAGCGAGGAGGCGCTGAGGGCAGAACTGCGTGAAGCCAGACAGTCGGCGGCCAGCCCACGCCTGGACGAGGCCACGCTTACCGCGGCCCTCGGAAACGAGGCTGCTCAGATCCTCCACTCGGCCCACGAGGCTTCCGCCGAGTTGCGCAAGAAGGCTGAGGAGAATTCCACCCGGGTCCTGCGGGAGGCCCAACAGGCGGCCGACTCCCTGCGTGCCTCGTCCGAGGGGCTTCTCTCGGAAAGGACCGCCGAGGCAGAATCGTCGGCCGAGGCCATCCGGGCAGGGGCCCAGGCCGAAGCCCAAGCCATCGTCACCCGGGCCCGGGAGCAGGCCGAAGCGGCGCTCATCGAGGCCAGGGCCCGTTTCGACGCTATGTCCGAGGAGGCCGAGGCGCTCAAGGCCAGGGTGCTGGGCGAGTTGACCCGGCGGCGGCGGAATCTGGTTGCCCAGCTGGAGCAGCTGGGGGCGGGCCGCGACAGCATGCTCCAATCGGTGGGGGACGTCCGCCGTCTGATCGATCAGGTCACCGGCTCCGTCGAAGGTCTGGAGCTGGAGGCCAAGGCGGCGGCCGACAACGCTCTGGACCGGGCCCGCCGGTCACCCGATGCGGAGGAGCCGGTTCTGGAGGAACTCGCCCAGACCGGGCTCGGCGCTGCTTCCCTGGGTGCACCTCCGCCCCCGCCTGAGGTCATCGAGGTAACGCTGTCCGACACCGTGCCGCCCGTTCGGATCCATGCCCAGATGGCCGGGACCAGGGAGCTGCCTCCCACTCGAGCGGTGCTGTCTGCCGAGCCTCTCCCACCCGGCCCGGTCCTTCCTCCACCGCCTCCAGGGCACCATGAGGAACCGGTCCCGCCGGCTCCAGCCGTTCTTCCCCGGGGCTGGATCCAGCGTACGGAGAGGGCTCCGGCGCCTGAGTCCCCGCCGGAGCCCGAGCCGGTCCCCGAAAGGCGCATGTCCTCCTTGAGGATCCTCCGCCGACGCGAGGAACGGTTCCATCCTTCCGAGACCGGCCCTCCGGCCGTGCCCGAGGAGGGGATCCGAATAATCCGGCCCAGCCCCGCGGCCGAGGCCACGGCGCCCGACCCAGACGGACCGTCCCCTCTGTCCTCGGTGCCACCGACTGACCCACCCGCGGCAGTCTCAGCCTCACCGGCCCCGGCTCCGCCAGTGTCGGAAGCCGCCGCCCCCAGTGTGTCGGCCGGATCGGTCAGAGAGGACGGAGGGATCGGCCAGGTCGCCTCGGAGCGTCCCTCGGTCGATGAGTTGTTCGCCCGGCTGCGGGCCGAACGGGAGGCGGCCCGCCGCGATGCAGATGCCGTGTTTTCCGAACTGTCGCGCCCAGGCGTCGAGGACGGGACGCCGGTGGCCGAGCCGCGATCGGATCGACCCGAAGCCGAAGGACCCAGGCCCGAGGCGGTGTTGGAACCGCCCCCAGACCCGCTGGACGAGGACGATACCGCCGCCGGTCAGGCGGCTTTGGTAGACGCCGCGGCCCAGGATTCCGGGGCCGCCCCGTCGCTGGAGGGGTCAGCTCTCGAGGAGTCCCAGGAGGACTGGCTGGAGCGCCGCAACCAGATGCTGGGCCCTGTCCATGACCGCTTGGCCCGCAAGCTGAAGCGGACCCTGCAGGACGATCAGAACGATCTCCTTGACCGGGTGCGGAGCAGTGCCAACCATCCCCATCTCGACCCCCTTCCCCCCGAAGCGGAGCACACGGCACGATTCGCGGCGGCAGCCGTGCCCATCCTGGGAGAGGCCTTCGAGCGCGGGTCCGAATTCGCCCGCTCAGCCCTGCCCGGCGTCTCTGGCGGGGACACCGGCGCCGGACACGTCCAGAGCGTCGCTCGGGCGCTGGCGGCCGACCTGGTGGGCGATCTGCGCATCCATCTCGGGCGAGCGGTGGCCGAGCCGGGTTTCGATGAAGCCGGCCTGGCCGACCTGGTGGGTTCCGCCTACCGGTCATGGAAGGGCGCCCGGGTCGAAGCGCTGGCCATGGACCACCTGGTGGCCGCTTTCGAGCGCGCCGTTCTGGCCTCCGTCCCCTCGGGCGCCAGGCTGGTCTGGATAGTCGACGACGACGGAGGGCCCTGCCCGGACTGCGACGACAATGGATTGGCCGGGGCCACACCGGCCGGGTCTGAATACCCGACCGGCCAGACCCATCCGCCCGCTCATCCGGGCTGTCGCTGCCTCTTGGTGCCTGCCCTCACCTAGAGTTCCGCCCCGTGCGGACCATTACCGATCGCCCGTCCCGGGGCCGTCCTTCTCGCGGACGGATCGGCCTGCTGATCCTGGCCGTAGTCGTGATCATCCTCGTCCTCTCCCTGCGTGGGATTGCCGGGTTCTACACGGACTACCTCTGGTTCGGTTCAGTGCACTTCACCTCGGTCTTCCGGGGTGTGGTCGTGACCAAGGTCGTTCTGGCCGTCATCTTCTGTGTGCTGTTCTTCCTGGGGATCCTGGCCAGCCTCACCGTCGCCGACCGGCTGGCGCCGGCGGCCCGCTCCATAGGTCCCGAGGACGAATTCGTTCAGCGCTACCGGGATACCATCGGGCCGCACGCCGCCAAGGTACGCGTGGCGATATCCGTTGTCTTCGCCCTCCTGGTGGGGACGGGCGCCAGCGGACAATGGAACGCGTGGATCGAGTTCCGTAACGCCGTCTCCTTCGGGGCGAAGGACCCCTTGTTCCATAAGGACGTCGGGTTCTTCGTCTTCCGCTTGCCCTTTTACTCATGGCTATTGAGTTGGGTCTTTCTGGCCGTGGTGGTCATAACCATCGTCACTGCCGTCGCCCACTACTTGAACGGTGGAATCCGGCCCCAAGCCAGCTCAAACCGGGTGACCCCCCAGGTCAAGGCCCACCTGTCCGTTCTGTTATCGATGCTGGCTCTCCTCAAGGCTGTCGGCTACTACCTCCAGAGGTTCCGGCTCGACCTTTCGACTCACAGCGTGGTGAACGGGGCTCTCTACACCGAGGTCAAGGCCCAGCTACCAGCCCTGACGCTGTTGGCCGTCATCTCCATCGTGGCCATGATCCTGCTGGTCACCAACATATGGATGAAGGGTTGGGTGTTGCCGGCCCTGGGAGTCGGCCTATGGGCCCTGGTGGCGGTGATCATCGGTGTCATCTATCCGGCCTTCATCCAGAAGTTCCGGGTTCAGCCCGCTGAAAACGCTCTGGAGCGGCCGTACCTCCAGCGCAACATGTCGGCCACCACCGCGGCCTACGGAATAGGCACCCACCAGGTGCAGGTCACGCAGTTCAATTACACCCCGGCTCTCAGTGCGACCGACCTCAATCTGGACGCCGACTCCATTCGCAACATCCGACTTTGGGATCCGGCCTTCGCGGCTCAGACCTACCAGAAGTTGCAGGAGATCCGGTCTTATTACAACTTCCCCAACAACGACCTGAGCATCGACCGTTACATGCTTGACGGTCAGCAGACCCAGACCCTTCTGGCTGTTCGCCAGATGAACTCGGCCGATCTGCCTCAGCAGTCCTGGGTCAATCTCCACCTCCAGTACACGCATGGCTACGGAGCCGTCCTCTCCCCGGCCAATGCCGCCACCACCGACGGCAATCCAGTCTTTGACATCTCGGATGTTCCTCCCGTCTCCAATGCCGGTACGCCCCAGATAACGCAGCGCGACGTGTATTTCGGCCTGGGTGTCGGCGGCTTCGTGATCGTCAACTCCAAGACCCCCGAGATCGACTACCAGAACGCCGACGGTTCGAACGTGACCAGCAGCTACACCGGGGACGGCGGCGTCCAACTGAGCTCGCTCCTACGGCGCGCCGCATTCTTCATCCGATTCGGTGATCTCAACACGCTCATATCCGGCCAGATCAAGCCGACATCGAGGATCCTGTTCATCCAGGACATACAGCAGGAGGTGTCCAAGGCGGCCCCCTTCCTCCAGTTGGACTCGGATCCCTACGCCGCGATCGTCAATGGCCGGATCGAGTGGATACAGGACGCCTACACCTCGACGGCCGACTACCCGTATTCCCAGCAGGCTGACACCTCTTCACTCCCGTCCAACAGCGGGCTCAACATCCCCCTCAACTATGTGCGGAACTCGGTCAAGGTGGAGATCGACGCCTACACGGGGCAGATGAAGTTTTATGTGATGGATCCGACCGATCCGATCATTGAGTCCTATGAGAAGGCCTTCCCGGACCTGTTCACACCGGGGTCGAAGATGCCCATGGCCTTGCGGCAGCACCTGCGCTATCCGGAGGACCTGTTCCGCATCCAGACGACCATGTACGGCCGCTACCACATCACCGACATCAACGACTTCTACAACGCTGCCGATGCCTGGAATGTGTCCCAAAGCGCCGGTGAGGGTTCGCCCACCGCCAGCAACCAGACGGTTACCACGGATGCCTCTGGTCTGGTCGTCTCGACCGTCGAGAAGCGAATGGATCCCCAGTATGTGCTGGTCCGCCTGCCTGACCAGTCCCAGGCCGGCTTCATACTCCTGCAGACCTTCGTGCCGGCCTCCCAGGGGGACAAGCAGCAGAACATGTCGGCCTTCATGGTCGCGGAGTGCGATCCGAGCAACTACGGCCAGCTGAAGGTCTACGAGATGCCCCCGGAGGCCTCCATCCTCGGTCCGGCCCTGGTGGATGCCCAGGTGTCCGCCAATCCCGCCATAAGCGAACAGATCAGCCTCCTCGACCAGCATGGCTCCAACGTGGAATTGGGGAACCTCCTGGTCATCCCCGTCCAGCACTCGCTGGTCTACGTCCGCCCGCTCTACGTGGAGTCGAACACGAACCCCCAGCCGAAGCTGGAAGACGTCATCGTGGCCTCGGGCACCCAGACGGCCATGGCGTCCACGCTCCAGGCCGCCCTGACGGCCGTCTTCGGATCGGCGCCGGCGACCCTAGAGCAGCGGGCAGGGTCCACCACCACCGCTCCAGCCAAGGGCCTCTCGACGGCAGCTGCCCAGGACCTGGCGGCCGCCTCCCAGGACTACCAACAGGCCCTGAACGACCTCCAGTCGGGCAACTTAGGGGCCTACCAGCAGGATGTGAACAAGATGGGCCAGGCCATAGACGCCGCCAACGGGCAGACCTCGGCCTCGACCACTACGACCACCACCCTGGTACCTAACGGGACCTGACCCCCGTTTGAACCCAGGATCCGGGCTGCTAATGTTGTCGCTCCGCCGCGGGGTGGAGCAGTCTGGTAGCTCGTCGGGCTCATAACCCGAAGGTCGCAGGTTCAAATCCTGCCCCCGCCACCGCTTAGCTGCGACCGAACATGTACTCGTTCGGTCGCAGTTTCGCGTTCGTAGTCGAGGGTGATGCCGAGCTCGGCGTAGAGCCTGGCCCGCTGGGCACGGTCGGCGTTCCCGAGTAGCCCGACCATCCCACCGGCGGTCCTGAGCGCGCCGAACACCTGGGCGTGGGTAAGGGGCCGGGCAGTGTCGGCCTCCGCGTCCCAGGACCGGATGACGCCTTCGGCCACTGCCAGCTCGACTTGGACCTTGCGGGTCTCCCCGGCGGCCAGTACGGGATCGAGGCCGGCGCGGATGGCGGCGAGGAGGCGATCGAGCTCGGTGGCGAGGCGCTTGGCGTCCCGCCGGGCCCGGGCGACGGCCGGGGGCTCTCGATGGTGGCTGGCCTGGTCGGCCTCGATGATGGCGGTGACGGTGGCGTCGAGGTCGGCGGGGTCGGTGAGGGTCCCGAGCCAGGTGTCGAGGGCGGCCACGATGCGCTCTTCGCGAACGGCCAGGGTGGGAGGGTGGTCCGGCGCCGAGGGGATGGCGTAGTCCGGCCGGGTTGACCCACAGCGGTAATAGGGCTTGTTCTTCATGGTGGCGCCGTTCATCGACCGCCCGCAGCGCGCACAGCGCACCCTTCCGGCCAGCAGGTAGCGCCCGGGCTCCGAGCGGGGCTGGCGGCTGCCTCCGCCGGGGGTGTTGGTGATCCGGCGGTTTACGCTTCGCCATAGATCCTCGGTGACGAGGGGCGGCCAGGACTCGGTCTTGGCCCACGTCCAGTCGCCCTCGGCCTGGCGGCGCTGGCGGGAGGTGGTGCCCAGGGCGGCGTCGGTGGTGTCGATGAGCGCGTCGTGGCGGCGCTGGCGCCCGGCCACCTGGCGGCCGAGGTAGCGGGGGTTGACGAGGATGGCCCGCACGGCCGAGCCGGCCCACACCCCGGCCGAGCGGGGATGGCGGCGGGGCCCGACCTCGCCGGGGCTGGGGAACCCTTCGCCCTCCAGGCGGCCGGCGATGCCTCTGTAGCCGAGGCCGGCGTCGAACATCTCGAAGATCCGCACCACGACCGGCGCGGTGTCGGGGTCGGGCTCAAGGGTGCGCAGGTGAACGCCGAGGGCGGCCTGTTCGGGATGGGGGTGGAGGGTGGGGGTGTCGATGAGGCGGTAGCCGTAGTTGGGCCGACCGCCGAGCCAGCGCCCCTCGGCGGCCAGGGCATGCATGGCCGCCCGGGTGCGGATCCGCAGCCGGTTGCGCTCCGCTTTGCCCAGGCCGGAGAACAGACTCATCACCAGGTCATGGGCTTCGGAGTCCGGGTCCACTCGACCACCAACCTCGGGGACCCACAGGTCGATACCGAAATGGGCCAGCACCGGGAACACCAGGCTGAACTGGTTCCCGGAGAAGGCCCGCTGGGGCTCGGCCACCACCAGGGCCCCCCAGTCCCTCGCTCCGGGTCGCTGGGTAGCATCGGCCATGAGCCGGCTGGCTTCGGGGCGGCGCGCCCAGGGGACCGACCGGCTCACGTCGATGTCGTGGTAGACCGCCACGATGTGGCCGTCGTGGGGGCCGATGAGCTGCTCGGCCACGTTGAGCTGCCAGCGACGGGAGTCCTCGGGGGACTGGTGGTCCTCGGTCGAGGTTCGGACATAGGCGGCGAAGAGCATCGTCATGCCAGGGCCATCCCGGGAGTCCTCATCGGCCCATTCTTGCCGGGGGCTGTGACTCGCGACTGACCGAGTCGGCTGCCTTGCCCGGCCCATCGTGAGACTCGAGGTAGGCACGGACGATGTCCGCCAGCAGGGTGGCGGCCGAGGGGGTGAGTGCCGGGCGATCCTGGTCCGCCTCGACCACCGGGGGTTGCGAACGGGCCGAGACGGTGGTTGGGGCTCCTTCCGACTCGACAGCCGCGAGGGTGACGACCGACTCGGTGGCCGGGCACAACGTGACACCGCCAGTGCAAGAGGCCAGGCGTAGTTCCAAGCGGGGGGCCTCGCCCGGGCTCAGGGCGCCGAGATCGGGTCCTTGGTTCGGCACTTCCTTGGAGCTTCGGGTCATCGGGACATCTCCATGGAACGGATCGATTCGGGGTCAGGTAGCGATCCCCGGGACGGGGGTAACCCCATTCGCCGAGCTTTAGGAACTAGGCCAGATGGCGGCCTTCGATCTCGCGTGATCGGCGTGCCGGCCCACAGACCTGGGCCCAAGTGATGCCCGACGGGGACCCGCGGCAGGTACAAGGCCCAGTCGGTGAGATTCATACCGTCCCGGGCGATGATCCGAGTCCCGCGCGCCCATCCCGGATCCCCACCAGATGGCAACACCCGTCCCGCTACCGTCCCGCCAGCCTTATCCCGACGAGCCCCATCCCTCGGACAGACCCTTGCAGGTATCCCTCCGGGACACCTGCGGGACCGGGGTGCCCGGTCGAGCCAGCCGGAGGGACCCGAGGAGCCAGGAGGCTTCCTTCCGGGGTGAATGGCCCCGGCTCGGAGCGGGCTGGGCCTCCAGCGGGACGGAAACGGGAACGTCCCCGGGACGCCCCGGCGTCCCGCGGTGCTTGACAAACCGGCCGTGCCGGTCGGTTCATGGCGCGCCCGGTCCCGGTGGTCGCGGCCAATCGGCTCTGCTCGAACGTTCCGGCCCCGGGAGGCGGAGGCGCCAAAGCCGAAGGACGGGATGGGGTAGGGGAGTCGGACGGGGGTCATGGATCAGATCGGGCGGGCCGGTTCGACCCGGGCGGAGTCGCGAATCTGGCGGAGGTCGGCCGGGGCGAAGGCCAGCCGACCGGTGAGCTTGTAATAGGGGATGGCCCGCTCGGCGACCCGCCTGCGCACCCAACGCACGGTGACACCCAGGAAGGCGGCGGCCGCCTCGATGTCGACCAGGTCTTCCTCCACCCCGGCCCCGCCCACCGCCGGAGCGGTCATCGGGCCTGTCCTGATTCGGGACGGCAGGCCGTGGCGATGGGGGAGACCAGGTGGCAACTACGCCGGGCGGTCGGGGACCGCCCGGCCATGTCCAATGTGGGCTCGGGCCAGCCCGGGCTCGTCAAGGGCCACTCGGCCACCCGTGGCCTCCTTCGGCTCCGCCGTCCCTGGACGACCCCTGCCAGGGTCCCCGTCCGGGCGAGGCTTCCTACTCGTTGGGTTCCCCACAATCTTCCCCACGGCATGGCCATGGCGGGATCATGCGCCGCCACCTTCCCCAACCACTTCCCGAAAACCTTCCCCAAATAGAAATTTCTGCCCGGGCCCGAGACGGACGGGACGGCCTCCCGGTTCCCGCCCGCTCGCCGGCGTGGGCAGACGCCGTCCCTGTTCAGGGGCCTTTTCCCCAATCCCAGGACGAGATGGGGAATGGGACCGGGACGTTCCCCAAATCCACCCCGGCCTGGTTGGGGAATCAGAAATCCCCTCCGGACCCCCGGATACGGCCTTCCCCGGTCTCGGGCCCGGCGCCCCAGGGCCATGGGCGGAGTCAGCTGGTCCGGGCCGCCGGCCAGGAGGGCCACGCCCGTCTCGTCAGTGACTGAATCCACCTCCAACTCCTTCCTGCCGCCCGGGCTGGCTGGCCCACGCCGCGGCTTCCCGGTAGTCATACGCAAGCGAACCGGTACAACTACCGGCACAAGAACCGGCACAAGGACCGGAACGCGTCTTTTTTTTCCGGACAAGACCTGGGACAGGGCGCCCCGCCGGAGGAGAACTGGGACAGAACCTGGGACAAGAACCGGGACACGCTCGCCCCTGTGTCCGGGAGGGGGCCAGAACCGGTCCCAACCGTCACAACTACCGTCACAACTACCGTCACGACGGCCGGACCAGGTACTGGACCGAGCGGAGGCCCAGGGCGGCCGGCGGCCTCATCGCCAGCCTCATGGGCGCCCACAACAGGCGAACCGGGTCGTCATCGGCTCGCCGGTGGTCACCGGGGCGCCAGGCTGGGACCCCCGTGGCAACGTGATCCTCACCACCGTCCTGAGCACCGCGCCGCGGGCCGGCCGGACGGCGTTGACGCAGGACGCTGTCCCAGATACTCGGACACACGACGCTGTCCGGGATACTCGGACACCCGGAGCCCTCGATCCTCACCGTGAGCGCGGCGTCGCGGATGCATACCTCACTAAGCCGGTGACCGAGCCCGTTCCTCGCGTTGCCCGCTCGACAACCTGCCCGGTCCAGCACAACCCTTGACCGCTACTTACCGAGCGTGAGATAACCCTCGACAGGCGTCACAGCCAAGGCGCATAACCACCCCCAACGGCCAAATCTTCGAACACGATTGCAACGTGGGTTCCCCACATTGCCGACCGGCCGGAGCGGGTGGTGAGCATGGCCTGGATGCGGATGATGGGCACCGACTCGGTGGAATACCACCGCCAGACGGTCCTCTCCCGCGCCGATGATCACCCCGGCGCCGCCCTGGCCTATTACGCCTCCCGGGGCGAGACGCCACTCGTCTGGGGCGGCGCCGGCGCCGAGGCCCTCGGCCTGGCCGGGGCCGTCACCGACGCGGCCTACTCCGCCGTCTTCGGCCCCGGCGGGGCCAGTGATCCCCGCTCCGGGGAGCGCCTGGTCACCACCCGCCGGCCGGGCATGGAGCTGGTGGTGGCGGCGCACAAATCCGTGG
>Ga0307372_10004170_pt1 | contig 22552 bp, 23 predicted proteins | sample OX1MG_FD_202533 | JGI IMG/M metagenome (GOLD analysis project Ga0307372, IMG submission 202533) | Soil microbial communities from Risofladan, Vaasa, Finland - OX-1 | ecosystem: Environmental > Terrestrial > Soil > Coastal area > Acid sulfate soil | place: Finland: Risofladan, Vaasa | collected...
ATTTATTAGTAACCGTTTTAAAAGACACTCTCGATGCTAAATCGAGAATGATCGTTCTATTGCAGGAAAGCAATACTTTAAAGGATGAAATAATAGAAACTCAAAATAGTCAGAGAAAGGATTTTGAAAAAATAATAGAAACCCAAAAAAGCCAAATAAAAGATTTTGAAAAAATGATGGCGGTTTTAAAAACTAAAAAGGACAGCAATAACAGCCACATACCGCCGTCCAAAGATGAAAATCGTCCAAAGAGAAATCAAAGCCTTCGGGAAAAAACGGATAATAAACCAGGCGGCCAACCGGGACACGAAGGAACCACTTTGGAGTGCAGTACTGAGGTTGATGAAGTGGTAAAGCATAGTCCTGCATTTTGTAATTGCTGCGGCAATGATTTAAGCGATACGACAGAGACTTTCATTTCATCCCGGCAGTTGGTAGATATACCTCCGATAATCCTTAAACGCATTGAACATCAGATATTTAAAAAGCAATGCGGTTGTGGCCATGTCATGGAAAGCAGCTTTCCCGCTTATGTAGCAAACCCCGTTCAATATGGGCCTAATGTAGAAGCGCTGGTGGGTTATTTACATTCGAGACAATACATTCCTTACGCCCGGATGCAGGAGTTCCTGGGAGATGTAATGGGGTTGCCTGTAAGCACAGGAGGCATTCATAACATCTTGCAGCGCCTGGCAAAAAAAGCAAAGCCTTTTTATGATACCATAAAAGAGCGTATAGAGCAGGCAACCTGCATAGGTACCGATGAAACGGGGTTAAATGTAAACGGAAAAAAGCATTGGATGTGGACATGGCAAAATAGCGAACTGACTTATATCGTGTGTTCGGATAACAGAGGTTTTCGAACCATAGAAGAAGCTTTTGAAAACGGATTGCCCAACGCCGCATTGGTACACGACAGATGGGCCTGTCATTTTAAAATGGATGCCAAAGCGCATCAGATATGTATAGTGCATCTATTAAGAGACCTCAACTATATTAAGGAAATCTATAACCACAAATGTGATTGGTCCAATAATCTTAAAATCTTGCTTCAGGAAGCTATGCAACTAAAAAAGGAATTTAGCCCCGCTGATTATTATTGCCCAAATGAAAAGCGGCAAGTTTTGTTTGACAAATTGGAGCAATGGCTGCATTATCCGATACCGGATGATTATCCGCAATCCAAATCATTGCAAAAGTCGCTACTGGCAAAGCAAGATTGCATTCTGTATTTTTTATTACAACCCAATGTACCTCCCCACAATAATGGCTCGGAGAAGGCTGTCAGAAATGTGAAGGTCAAACAAAAAATATCAGGCCAGTTTAAATCCATTGATAATGCAAACGTGTTTGCTATTCTGAGATCCGTCATTGATACTACCATAAAGTCCGGGCAAAATGTTTTAAACTCATTATTTTTAATCGCTACTTTCGGAACTGAATAGTTACTGGTTTTTTATGTTTTTCCCATTCTCGTAACAAACAGGATAAAATAATTCTTGCTTCTTCATAGACCAACAACATTGTTTAAACATTCAGTAAAATAAAATACTGAATAGGAGTAACAGGAAACTTCCTATGGAGGTAAATGTGCGGATGGTATGGTAAAGCTGCCATTTGGAACGTAATACTTTCCAGTCTTCAGGCAAAGTAGAAATTGTCCACCGTTTTATTTGATTATCTATCGGCACTTCAATTAAAACTGTAATAAGAAGTGTAATAATTATCAGGATAAAAGAAATTACATTCAAATAAAACCCGCTTGTTCCTGTCGTGGGATACAGGCTCATTCCGGCAAGCATAAACAAAATGGTCAATGGCATCATAATGCGCATCGGCACAGCCAGGTTTTTAATAATTATCTTACCATTTTCCAGGAAAGTCGCAGGTGTAGTCTTTTCGATGGAGCGTGATACGGAAAACCAGGTACCCCAAAAGACTCCTGTCACCAGCAATAATAAAATCAGGCTGATAAACTGGACGATTTTCAATGCAGTAAACATGGTTTATTATTTTTTATCAAATTTATTTTGTCAATACAAAACAAAGAAGACTAAATCGGTAAAATATAAGTATTCGTCGGTCAGGTATCGGGCAGTCTCAGGTAGGAGCCAATCATAAGTCGGAGGCCTGCTTCAATGTTAGCTTAATCAATATAACATGGCCCTTCTGAAATGTAAGTTTTCCCGGTTTCTAAATCAAGGCGAGCAGTTCTGCATGAGTTTACTTTATTTGTATATTGTCCATAGGCTTCCAGGTATAAATGTGCTGAATCACCAAGCGCCACATCCGTGATACACAACGTATTTACTTTAGCAGCTTTAATTAAATATTTCAAGGCCACATCTGAAGATGAAAATTGCAAACTGTTTATGGGAGCCACTTCATTTATGTAGGAAGAAAGGCCACTATCATTAATTATGGTCTGAATTTGATCCTTAGAAAGATAATTATTGCGGGGAAATTCTCCAAACTGTTGTACTGAACTATCAATTTTGATTATAAATTGATCGCAGGTATAGGCAATTGCCCAACCAACATGCACTTCATAACAAATACTAAAGGAAATGCCATCATTCCATGTGCTTGTATCAGATTGAATAAGAGTTATATGATTAGTAAAAAAAGAATCAGTCAAATGATTATTCTCCATTAAAAGTTCTTTCCATATCGCCTGGTATTTTTCGCACAGGCTATCAGTATTTATACTTCCAAAGTTGTACGTATTGAGATAATCATAAGGGCCGGCAAGAGTACAACCAACAATATCATTTTCAGCAGCCTGCATTTTATTTTCTTTATGACAAGCAGATAATAATGATAATAATAAAAGGGCAACAATTGTTTGTTTCATTATAAATTTTCTTTTATTAATGACAATTAACTTACCCATACCGTTGCATACAATCATAACTATTTTTTCAAAAAAGATAAAAGGGTTACTTTTATAGGAATTATTTATAAAATAAATCTTACCGTTTCATGGACCAACAGCACCTGCGCTCTAAATTATTTCAAAAAGTAAAATATGCTTCTTTTTTAACCCTTTGTCTTACTGCATGTTTTTTAATATTTAAACCTTTTAATGTTTTGGCACAATCAAAAACTTCGGGGATCACGGTATCTATAGAACCCTCAAATGGAAATTATAAAATCAGGAATGCCCAAAAGAACTGGGACTTCGAAGGCAGCACCGGACATCAATTATCTGATGTAAAACATAGTAGTGGTAGCGATAACTCAGGTTCCTATCATTCAGTAAGTTTTCGCTGGAAAGCAGATCATCTTTACCAGGGAACTATTCAATGGTATGATAAAACGCCGGTGGTTATCTTTTCGTTGACAAGTCTGCAAAAGGTGGAACATATCGGGGTGAAATTTCCTTCTTTTAATCAGTTCCCACAGTTAGCGTATCATTATAGCTTTGCAGATGATGTATTTGCGCCGCATCAATTTAAGCTGAACGAAACTTCTACACCCTGGATGTTTTTTAATGCGGATGATAATGCATTTATTATTTCTCCGGCTTCCGATTTTATTGTTTCAAAAATGACAGGCAACGGGCAAAGTGAAATTACCAGCGGCCTCAACCCTGAATTACAAAACCTTCCGGCAGGTTTTACGCATAAAACGATTTTGGTTATGGATAAGGGAATTCATAATGCATGGACGGCCTGGGGAAATGCATTAATGAAAATGTATCACAAAATACGCCCGGCAAATGATACAGATAAAGTATTAAAATATTTCGGATACTGGACAGATAACGGCGCCGATTACTATTATAATTATGACACCTCTCTGGGCTACTCCAAAACTTTGTTGAAAGTAAGACAACGTTACCGGGAAGAGAACATTCCGCTTGGATATATGCAGTTGGATAGCTGGTGGTACGAAAAAACTATTGATGATCCTAATGGCAAACCGGATGCCGATCATAAAAATCCAAATTTGCCTTATGGCGAATGGAATCGCTATGGCGGATTACTTTCCTACACTGCAGATAAATTTTTATTCCCGAACGGATTAGCTGTTTTTCATCAAAAGCTGGGGCTGCCATTAGTAACGCATAATCGTTGGGTGGATCCGAAAAGCCCTTATCGGAAGAAGTATAAAATTTCAGGTTACGCGGCCATCGATCCCGGTTACTGGAAAGAGATCATTGGATATATTCACCATGCCGGAGTTATATGCTATGAGCAGGACTGGCTGAATTATATTTATAATAAAAGTCCCGAAATGGCCAGTAACCTTTCTGTAGGAAACGCTTTTACAGACGGCATGGCAAATGCCTGTAAAGCCGATGGTTTGGATATGCAATATTGCATGGCGATGCCTCGCTTTTTTATGCAGGGAGTAAAATATAATAACCTTACTACCATCCGTACCAGCGATGATCGTTTTGAACCGCGCAAATGGAGAAATTTCGTATATACTACTCAGTTAGGATACGCTTTAGGCATCTGGCCCTGGTGCGATGTGTTTAAAAGTCATGAAACCGGCAATATGATTTTATCGGTTTTATCTGCCGGGGCGGTGGGCACAGGTGATGCTATGGGCAAAGAAGATAAACACAATATTATGATGTCGTGTCGTGCTGACGGCGTATTAATAAAACCTGATGTTGCCATCGTGCCCATGGATGTCTCTTATATTAATGATGCTCAAAATGCTGATAAGCCAATGCTGGCTTATACTTATACAAAACATAATAATATTACCACTTATTATGTATTTGCTTTTTCGGATAAGGGACAACAAAATGAACAGGTGAATTTGATGCCTTCGCAATTAAATATGAAAGGAGAAGTAGTGATTTACGATCCTTTAACCGGTGACATTAAAAAGCAACAAGCCTATGAAACATTTAGCAGTACATTAGGCGCAGATCATTATGCTTATTATATCATAGCGCCCGTTACACCCGCTGGTATTGCATTCCTTGGAGAAGAGAACAAGATTGTGGGAACAGGTAAAAAAAGAATCTCCGAAATGAAAACTTCAGGAAATCAAATACAAATGAAAGTGTTATTTGCCAAAGGAGAAGATGAAGTACAGTTGCATGGTTATTATACAAATTCTGTAAAATCAGATAAAGGCAAATTAACACTCGACGCGGAAAATCATACTTTTATGCTAAACCTACCCGCGCCAAAAAATGGAGATGCAGTGAATGTAGTATTAACAGGTGGCTATTGATATTTTAAAATAATATATCATCCCCAATATTTTCACAATCGTAGATTGATTCAATCGGTTTGGAATATTCTATTTGAATAAAACAAAGTGTGGATGAGGTTTTTCTTAACCCACAAAATAATTTCAAAATCTTATAATTATCAATTATGAAAAAAATTCTTGTTATTTCAATTTTATTGGCTTCCTGCAGCAGCCACTCACAAAAGGAAAGTAGCGCCAGTAATTTGAAAGAAATTAAAAGCACTGAAGCACAGGCACCGGTCAATAAATATGCAAATGTAACTTTTGCTTCTACAAAAGATTTAAACTGCGGGATGCCTCTGGCAGCAGGTATAGGAGATACTGCGCATTATAAAGGCAAAGTTTATGGCTTTTGTTCAACAGAATGTAAAGACGATTTTTTAAAAGATTCGGCTGCACACTTGGCTGCAAAATAGTTTTGTGCTTGTTTAGCATTTCACAGAGAACTGATGAATATCTTAACCTTTTCAGTAAATTAAAGGCGGGTTCACGGTAAAGCAATTTGGGGTTCATAACCCGCGCGAAAAGTATTTACGATGGACCTTGGCGTGAGAATAGTAAGCTTATTTTCATTTGGTAAAGCAATCCCTTTATCATAACCAAAAGGAGACCATAAATATATTTTTTCATTGAAAACCAAATAGGCATCACTTTCAATCAAGATAAGCACCATCGGGAATCAAATTTATGTTTTCTTCGTAGGTTACTTTTGATCTGTCACACTTCATTCTTTCTTTATGAAGAATGTCATCTATTTTTGTGATAGATGTTTTTTCATCAAAATGGTATTCCTGATTCCCCTTTATCCAGAGTGATTTGAATTTATGATAATCTTCTCTCCGGCATTCAAAGCATGGCCTGTGGCCTGCTGCAAAAGAAGTAGCTTCATCAAGAAAAAAAAGTTCGGTATATCTGTGTGGCGTCATTACCTGTCTTTTTCTTCCGTTAAATTCAAGTTTACAGGTTATCCATGCCTTCAATTTGAATGGACGAAGCACCTGCCGGTGTTCATTATGAAGAATACCGCGGTTGCCCATCCACGAGCCATGCGCGGGTGTCTTTATGATATTGCCAAATGGGTCAACGCGATTTTGTAACATAAAAAATAGTTTCCATTGAAAGAAGAAAGAAAATTTTCCATGCAACACACAATGCGGTAAACAAATCTACCAACCGAAATTTGGCAACTAATCGAAAATTCTATTTATTTCTTCCCTCAACCACTATAACAATTTCGCCCTTCACTGCTTTCGCATTAAAATAATCATGCACTTCCTGTAAGGAACCTCTTTTATTTTCTTCAAACATTTTGGTGAGCTCACGGCTCACACAGCATTGTCTTTCTTTTCCAAAATATTCTATAAAATCTTTTAATGTTTTTACCAAACGCAAAGGGCTTTCGTAAAAAACTATTGTTCGTTCCTCATCGGCCATCCTTTTTAAAAAGGTCTGCCTTCCTTTTTTTAATGGTAAAAAACCTTCGAAGCAAAAGCTATTCATGGGCAATCCGCTATTGACTAATGCAGGAACAAAAGCAGTAGCACCAGGAAGGCATTCTACTTTTATGTTATTCTTTATGCATTCGCGGACCAATAAAAATGCCGGGTCACTTACTCCCGGAGTTCCGGCATCTGTAAGTAAAGCTATGGTCTTCCCCGCCAATAATTGTTCAGTTAAATGTGTTACAATTTTATGTTCGTTGTGCTGGTGGTAAGGAGATGTTGGTTTTTCAATTTTGTAATAACTGAGAAGCTTACCCGAAGTCCGGGTATCTTCAGCTAAAATCAAATCTACCGATTTCAAAACTTCTATTGCCCTGAAAGTAATATCAGCAAGATTGCCTATAGGAGATGGGACGATAAAAAGCATATCTCAATTTGATTTTTGGACCAATTTATTTAGAAGTATAATTACTTCATCAAACTTTTTTTCTTTTGCTATGCTAAATCGTTTCAAAACCTGAGATTGGTCAATTGTAAATAATTTGTGACATTTAATTAATGAGGGTTCAGGAAGCATTCCCAATTCCAGATCATCATTGAACAACTCACAAGAATAATCATCCCGATATAAATTGCTGGTAATAACAGCAACCAGAATATCGGGATAATTTTTATTATAATTATTGTTAGAAATAACTAATACAGGCCTTCTTTTTGAAGAAGACAAATCCGAATAGGGAAAGGGGACTAAAACAATTTCTCTTTGTTTATACATTATCCCAGGCGCTATTTTGGAGTGGCCAATTTTTTTGAACAGAGGCTTCTGTTAAATCCTGTGTATTATTTCCAAGATAAAGCCCGTATTTTTCTTCATAAAGTAATTCAATGAGCCTATTTATCTTTTCAAGCAGGGAATTATTTTTTAGCAACGCAAGTTCCTCTTTCATGGCTTCATATTCTTTAACTGGTATTTCGATTGTATTATTCATTCACCAAATTTAAGGAATACAGTGCAATTTAACTATCTAATTGTAATCATAAATTCCTCCATCACAGGATTGGCCAACAATTTCTGAGCCGCTTCCTGTGCAATGGATTTTGCTTCTTCTGCTGATGCCGCTTCAAGATTTAGCTGGATATGTTTTCCAATCCTAACGTCATTGATACTTTTAATACCAAGGTTGGCAAGTCCACCCAACACAGCTTTTCCCTGTGGGTCAAGCAATTCTTTCAGAGGCATTATTTTTATTTCTGCAACAAAATTCATTCAATTTTATTTTTTGATCCGATAGCTTTCGGACCGGTTAATGATAATAAAATATAAACAATAAAGACTACCGGTACAGCAATCCAGTGCAAAAATATCGCAGCAATAATTGCAATTACCAATAAAATAATTTTTGGCATATTATTTTTCAAAGTAAAATCAGGAAACTTTAATGCCATCATTCGATGATTGCTTACCATTAAATAACTAAGCAAAATAATTGTCGCGTACAAAAACCATTTACTTATAATGATCTCATTCACGCTATTAATAAAATTAAAATGTAAAATAAGAGGAAAAGAAGCGATTAATAAGCCTACAGCAGGAACAGGAAGGCCTTTAAAAGAAAACTGCTGATCAGTATCCAGGTTAAATTTTGCCAGGCGATAAGCAGCGGCGCCGGCTATTATAAATGAAGGCACCAGCCAAATGATAGAAACATCCAGGCCGTTTGCTTCGCGTGCGTAACTAAATTTCAATAATTGATAAAGAATTACCGCAGGCGCTACTCCAAAACTTACTATATCACTTAAGGAATCCAATTGTTTACCCATTTCGCTGGTAGCTTTTAATAAACGTGCTACAAATCCATCCAGGAAATCTATCAATGCAGCAATGATAATACAAATGGCAGCCCATGAAATTTTTTCGGGAATATCAAAACTGGTATTAAACTGATCACTCATATAGATGATCACCGAATTGGTTTGCAATGCAAAAACAATGGCCATGCAACCAAAAAATAAATTGAGCAGTGTGAAGATGTTTGGGATTTGTTTCATGATTTGTGAAAGATGATGACCGACTACCGGTCTCCGACCACCGAAGGCCGTTCTTCGGTCGTCTGTTGTCGGTGGGCCATAGTCTTTTTTAATTAATTGAATTTTTAAATTTTTGAATCATTACCACCAGTTTATTAAATGTGCCGTACGTTACCTGTCGTCATTTCTTCATCAACGCCTCAATCTCCTCCACTGTCTTTGGAATATTTTTCATCAAATCTTTATTGCCATTTTTGGTTATCCAATAATTGTCTTCGATTCGAACTCCCATTTTCTCTTCTTCAATATAGATACCGGGCTCAATGGTAAAGACCATCCCAGCTTTTATCGGTTCCGTCTTGGATCCAACATCATGAACATCTATACCAAGATGATGCGAAATTCCATGATACAAATATTTCCGATAAGCCCTGTTTTCAGGGTCTTCATTTTTTATATCTGATTTTTTCAGCAATCCTATCTTTTGAAAAATAACGGTCGCTTCATCGCCAATCTTTTCTGTGTAATCATTGATAGTAATTCCTGGTTTTAAAATGGAAGCACAATATTCGTGTATGTGAAGGCAGGCATTATAAACCGTCTTTTGCCTCCTTCCAAATTTTCCGCTCACAGGAACTGTGCGTGTAAGATCGGCAGCGTAATTACCATAGCGCGCACCAAAATCCATCAATATCAGTTCACCATCTTTGCACTCCTGGTTATTATTTACATAATGCAAGGTTCTCGCCCTATCACCGCTGGCAATGATGCTACCATAGGCGGGCCCGCTCGCACGTTGTGAAAGAAATGAATGCCATATTTCTGCATCAATTTCATATTCCATCACACCAGGTTTAATAAATTTTAATAAACGTCTGAAAGTTACATCAGTAATATCAATGGCTTTCTGCACCACTTCAATTTCCAGGGGAGATTTTATAGCCCGCAGTTCTTTTAAGATTTTCGCGCTCCGTTTATAATTATGAAGAGGGTAACGCTCACGCATATACGTAGTATACCGGTAATCTCTCACTGGAACTTCATTACTTTTTCGGTCGTTTTCGTTGGTGTTGAGATAAATAGTATCTGCCAGGTGTATCCACGGTTGCAGCAAACCGTCCAAAGTATCTAACCAAACTATTGTATGCATTCCCGAAATTTCTGTTGCCTCATTTTTCCGGAACTGGTGCCCATTCCATTTTTCCTTTAATTCATTAGGGCGCACCAATACCAATACTTCCCTGTATTTCGGATCGGGATTATCAGGGTACAAAATCACCATCGTATCTTCCTGCTCTATGCCCGATAGCCAAAATAAATCTGAATTTTGTACAAACGGATGCAAGGCATCACCATTGTAAGGAAGTTCATCATTACTATTAAAAATGGCAATCGCATTTTTATCCATCTTCGCAATAAATCTTTTGCGGTTCTGAATAAATATTTCAGGATTAAGCGGTAAATATTTCATCTTTTATTTCAATTTATTTTTAGTAAACGTACCTGGTAAAATTCGATAAAATTGAATTTTTAAGAAATTTTGCATTGCAATATACACGAATAAAACATTTTTAGTTTTTGAAAAAATTATAAGACGTAAAGATTACATAATAAAAATCCGGCTTTTTATTGTATTTAATGACTTCGGGTTTTTATTTGATTTTGTTCAAGCATGGCTAAACTTTAATAAAACGGGAATATTAAAACTGATAAAGCGTAAGACATAACCATCTTAAAACATAGGTTCTAAAAAATTCTCAAAAAACGAATAGTTAACTTTGCAGTTCTCACCAAATACAGAATTTATGTCAGTACCTACAATGTTTACTATTCCGAGAAACATGTTGTTCTCATTAGGATTACCATCCGCTGAAAATACATTTTATCAATTATCTCCTGAAGAGTTAACCCGCCAATGTCTCGAAAGAAATGAAGGTGAGTTGAGGAATACCGGAGCATTAGTAATTAATACCGGAAAGGTTGCCGACCGCAGTTCAAAAGAACTTTTTATAGTGAAAGATAAAATTACCGCGAATACGATTGACTGGAATGATATCAATCATCCGCTTGAAAAAAAATATTTTGACTCTCTTTATCAAAAAATGATTGACCATTTAGGCAAAAATGAAATCTGGATAAGAGACAGTTATTATGATTATGCTGATCTTAAAGACAGACTGAGCATCCGGATAATTAATGAAGATCCAACAGGCAATTTGTTTGCATTCAATATGTTTTTGAGTCCTTCAAAAAAAGAATTGGAGAATTTTAATCCTGATTGGTATATTATTCAAGTAACCACTTTTTTTGCAAATCCTAAAACAAACGGTACCAGGGATAAAAATTTTACGATTGTTAATTTCTCAAAAAAAGTGATTCTCATAGGCGGTTCTGCATTTACAGGTGAAATAAAAAAAGATGTCTTTTCTATTTTAAATTTAATATTACCTCATGATAAAATTGGATGAAGTAACATTTAAAGAAAACCCGGTTTTTGGAATGATGATACCTAAAAAATGCCCGGGAGTTCCATCAGGAATTTTAAATCCGCACGATACCTGGAAAGACAAAACAGAATATGATAAGACAGCTAAATTCATACCAAGGAAATAGCTAGAAAATTTAAAAAAGTTTTCTAATCATGTGAATAGAGAAATCATAGCCACAGCGCCGGTTTATGAATAAAAAATTTCAAACCGATTGCTGTCAGTTTATTGATATACTCGTACATAATCCACAATCATACGTTGTGGGAAAACGGTTGTGTTATCGGGGTTTCCAGGCCATGCGCCTCCGACTGCTATATTCAAAATAAAGAAGAAGGGCTGGTCAAAAGGATAAGTGCCAACTACGTCGGTCTTATTTACAGTATAATATAATTGATTATCTACATACCATTGTATTTTGGTAGAATCCCATGAGATACTAAACACATGAAATTCCTGAGAGAAATCTCCCGAAGGCAAAGTATAGTTTCCTCCTGATTCGGCACTTTGACCTGCGTTGCCCCAATGTGCAGTACCATAAACTTTATCCGGTTGGTTCCCCAATAATTCCATCATGTCAATTTCGCCACAGGTAGGCCATGGCGTTGTAGAAATATTACTTCCCAACATCCAAATTGCCGGCCATATTCCTTGCCCTTTTGGAAGAATAGCCCTAACATCTATTCTTCCATATTGGAACTGCTGTTTCCCCATTGTCAGCATTCTTGCAGAGGTGTAATTTGCACTTCCAAAAGGCTCCTGTCTTGCTTCCAAAACTAAATAGCCTCCATCGGTAATAAAAGAATTTTTGGTACTGTTTGTATAAGTTTCCAATTCATTGTTGCCCCAGCCCCCGGCTCCTAAATCATAATTCCACGTATTATTATTAATTGTGGGTTCATTAAATTCATCGCTCCATTTTAATGCAAGGCCCGGATAAGAAGTGGGAGCAACATAACCTGAATCATTAACAGGCAAATAAGTGCCATCACAATATATGGTTCCGATTCCTTTTGCAAAACCAGTAATATTTGCATTTACAAGATTACTTAACTGGACATAAAATATTTTTGCCGCTTCGCGGAGGCTGTCACCTTTTACTTCGATGTCAATTCCGCCGCTTGTTTGATTTGCCGGAATCGTTAATGTTCCCGATTTTTCTATAAAATAATTTTCGTTTGCAGTGCCATCAACTGTGGTATAATCTACATTTATTTCTTTAGAAGAAGCCTTACTTAGGTTTACAACAAAATGAAAAGTAGTAGTGTCTGAATTATCCCTTGCCTGTTGAACATCAGTAATGCTTAGCACAGGGGCTGACCAATCGCTGCCAGATGATTTTTTGCCGCACGCAGAAAAAACCAATAATGAAAAAACGGTAATAAACATTTCTATTTTAATCATAATCATCATTTTTAAAATTACAAACAATGGTAAGAAAAAGATTGGTATGAAAAAGATTTTTCTTCATTTTTATAGAAAAAAGATTCCAGATTTAAAATGTTCGGATTATAATAGTAATCTTTTCAGAAAATGAATTAAATTGTTGCTTTTTAAAAAAGTCATCCAAATAATCATGCTCAAAACTTTTCTATCTGTAAGTTTCTTATTATTTTTTACACTCCCAACCATCGCGCAGAAAAACAACAACAATTATTTCGCCGTTCAAACCAAAATTGATAACGGAACTATCGAAGGAAATTTTGATACCAAAACGGGGATCCAACTTTATCTCGGAATTCCATTTGCAAAACCACCGGTAGGTCCGCTACGCTGGAAAGCGCCACAGCCATTAGATAACTGGAAAGGAGTAAAGAAAACCAAAAAGTTTGGCCCACGTCCTATCCAGGCAATTGTGTATGGGATATGAATAGCCGCTCTGACGGATTAAGCGAAGATTGTCTTTACCTGAATGTATGGACACCTGCAAAGCGAGGTACCAAAAACCTTCCGGTATTGGTTTACTTTTATGGAGGTGGGTTTGTAGCAGGTGATGCTTCTGAACTTAGGTACGATGGGGAAAGCCTTGCCCAAAAAGGAATCGTTGTGGTGACGGTGAATTACCGTTTGGATATTTTTGGATTTTTGGCACTTCCACAATTGAGTGCAGAATCGCCATATAAAGCATCAGGTAATTATGGTTTTCTGGACCAGGTTGCTGCATTAAAATGGGTTAAAAAAAATATTGCCGCATTTGGAGGTAATCCTAATCAGGTAACGATTGCAGGAGAATCAGCAGGTTCAATTTCTGTAAGCGAATTGATGGCTTCGCCTTTGGCAAAGAATTTATTTAACGCTGCCATCGGCGAAAGTGGTGCCGCAATTTACCCAACATTACCTCCTGTTACATTGGCAGAAGCCGAAAAGACAGGATTGGATTTTGCTAAAAAAGCGGGCTTCCCTTCGCTTACTGAACTTAGGAAATTAAGTACAAGGGATGTATATGATATATATAAGGCATCTGGCCGATTTGGTTTTCCGGCAGTTATTGACGGCTATTTTATAAAGAATAGTTTGCCACACGTTTTTGAATCAAAAAACCAGGCCATGGTTCCTTTATTGGCTGGTTGGAATTCGGCCGAAATTCCAGGTATAGCTTTTATGCAAGGCTTGCCAAATACAGAAGATAATTTTATAAAAAAAGTGAAGCAGTTTTTCCCAAAAGATTATGAAGAAGTATTGAAACTCTGGCCTCATAGCAATGAAAAAGAAATTGAGCGTTCAGCTACAGATCTGGCCTCAGATGGCTTTATCGTGTATGGTACCTGGAAATGGCTTGACCTGCAAGCTAACAACAGTTCACAGCCTGTGTATAGGTATTTATTCAGCAGAATGAGGCCTCCCCTTAATGATATAAACCATGTGGCAGGACTTGCCGGCGGTATTGCCAAAAAAGATTCTAACACATTTAAAATGCCCAAACCAATTGGCGCGCCACATGCCAGTGAAATTGAATATGCACTTGGAAATTTGGAATCCAATACTCATTATGACTGGACAGAAGATGATTACAAGGTTTCAAAAACGATGGAAAACTTTTTTGCCAATTTCATTATTAACTACAATCCAAACGGAGCTGATGTTCCGAACTGGCCTGCGGTAAAACCGGGGGATAAAAACCCGGATGTGATGGATATCAATGTAGAATCAAAAGCGGTGAAAGCCACTGACGGTGATCAGTTTGAATTTTTAGATCAATTCTATAGTAAGAAGAAATGAGGGATTTTTAGCTAAATATCTTTTCATTTTGAATTTGCATTACGAAATTTTTCCGTGATTTACAGGGAAAATCTAATATACTTCCTCGTTGTGTGCCAATATCAATTAACAAAATGAATTCTCCCTTTAATTTGTTGGTTTTTTCAATTGAAAAAACTATTCTGCAATCATAGGTGCAGGAACAAGCAAGGTATCCAGATAAATTACCGCTTAGTTTATGTGTTTTTGTCCGGGTGCAAAAGCATCTTCTTCTAATTTTATTAATGCCTTTTCGATCCCGGGTTTCAGTAATGGATTTTTGGTAATAAATCTTTTGTACGATTTTGAAATATTTTTGATAATATGAGATAACGTTTATTCATTTGCTTAATGAAGCATTTAAAATATGAATAATATCATTAGCATCTGCGGGATTTATTTTACCGGATTTAAAATCAGCTTTCGCACGTTTACCATTCTTAGCAATTTCCTGACGTCTTTCTTCAATTTGACGTTTTTGCAATATTTCAAGCAACATCTCTCTTGATATAAAATCCATTTGCATAATTGTATCCAGGGATTGGTCAAGTGTTTTCATTTACTATAAAATTATGATTACAAATTTACATTTTATTTAAAGGATTTTTAAAATCAAAAATCAAGCGGTATTACCAAAAAACAAATACGCTAATAATATGGAAGTAACAATTCCTACCAGGTCGGCAAGCAGCATGGCGGCAATAGAATACCTTGTATTTTTAATAGAAACCGCGCCAAAATAAACAGCCACTACATAAAAGGTGGTGTCGGATGTTCCCTGCAGAATGGAAGATAAACTGCCTGCAAATGAATTCGATCCATAGGTAGTCATGGTGTCAATCATCATTCCCCTTGCCGCGCTTCCACTCAATGGTCTTATCAATGCAGTGGGCAATCCGGCAACAAATCGTGTATCAGTTCCCATTGCGGCAAACAAACTTCTCATGCCGTCTATGATCACTTCAAAAGTGCCGCTGGTGCGTAACAAGCTTATGGCAACCAACATGCCAACCAGGTAGGGAATAATTTTTACAGCTATATCAAATCCGCCTTTAGCTCCTTCTACAAATGCATCAAAAATATCTATCTTCTTGTACAATGCGCCCAGTATAATAAAAAAGAAAAGAAATAAAATAATGCCGTTGCTCAATACTCCTGAGAATGTTTGCACTCCGGTGAAATCCAATGATTTTAAATAAATGACCATTAAGGAAATTACTGCCGAAATACCCAGGATCCACAATAAAATAACCGGCTGAAAAATATTTATTTTTTGTTTGAAAGAGACAATGAGCATTGCAGCTATTGTCGCTGCAAATGTGGCAATCATACAGGGAATAAAAATAGAAGTAGGATTGGCAGCATTCAAAGAAGCCCTGATAGCAATGATACTCACCGGAATTAATGTAAGCCCTGCTGCATGCAAACACAAAAACATGATCTGCGAATTGGAAGCCGTATCTTTATTGGGGTTCAGTTCCTGAAGGCTTTCCATTGCTTTAAGGCCAAAAGGCGTTGCGGCATTATCAAGCCCTAAAAGATTAGCCGAAAAATTCATTACCATGTGCCCCATGGCAGGATGATTTTTTGGCAATTCAGGAAATAATTTTGAAAAGAAAGGGCCTACAATCTTTGATAAAAGCCTGATGCCTCCTGCCCTTTCTGCAATACTCATAAAGCCCATAAATAATGCCATGATACCAATAAGATTGATGGAAATATCTACGGCAGCTTTAGCAGTGGAGATAATTCCATCAGCATTTTGTTCTCTGTAGGAAATATAAACGCCATTTGAAATTCGGCTGTATTTAGTGGTACCATCAGTATAAGTTTTCCCTTTTTGTAAAGTGTTTAAAATTACTGGCGATAAAGTAGAAGTATCAATCGCTTTAGTATTAGAAGTATCGCCCGATTTTCCAACCACCATACGGCTGTAAATATTGGTATTGCCCTTTATAAAAATTGCCTGGAAGCTCGCAGCAAGGATGGATACAATAATAAAGGCCGCCCATATTCTGCTTAATGCCATAAATGAAGATTGAAAAAAAACTAAGATAAGGGATTTGTGGTTTTGAGCCTGTAGTTTTTTACTTAAATGAGCTTTTATTAAATTGGGATCTCAATAAGATAGTTAACTGGTATATTTTTTATCGCTTGTAAATTGTAAAATGCAATTCAAGAATATCTAAGAAAATAAATATAAAAAACTAGTAAGTGATTTGTATATAAAAAGAATAAAGTTTCATAGACATACTCTCTATTTCTACCTCCTTTTATGAATAAAAGAATATCTCAATGCCAAAGACACCTGGCTTTGTTTATAACCAAATGCGGGATTCAATAGATACGGCAAATTGAAAGGAAGCAAACTGCTCAATGAAATATTCAAAGTACGATTAATAATAACTCCCACTTCAGGATGAAGGGTAACCCTTATTTCAGTCATATCTTTTGCTGTATATAAACTATCAATCCCTTGTTCAGTTTGGTAATTAAAGAGAATGGGAAATGCAATGGCCGCATCCGCATACAATGAGAAATCAGGTTTCTTCACAAAGATATACCCTGCACCTAAGTTTACATTTACCATAAAATCTTTTGTTTTCATCACGAAACCCGGCGGACTAGAAGCATGAAAAGTATTTGAAAACTGTGTTACACTTATAGATGGCTGAAGGAAAAATTTGCCAAAATTTCTCTGGCTATGAATTCTAAACCCTATCTCAAAAGAAGGTGAAAAGTCAGTATGATGAAGATTGGTAAGATAGGATGCATTAAGATCAGTTATTAAAGTGCCAAAATTTACATTTGCTCCTAATCCTACTAAAATTTCTGAAGGATATTTATCCCGTAGATTTTCTTTGGAGTGTGACTTATCACCAAGTATGTACGCAAAAAAATCAATAAGATTATTTTCTTTATAATTAAGATTTTTTAATTTCCCCTTAAACCCGGGTATATTTTTTTTAGAAAACAATTGGTATAAATAAACTTTATATAGATTATAAGGCACCATTTCACTGGAGTTCAAAGTTTCATAATATTCAAGTTCTTTGATTTTGCCATTGTCAGATAAATAAAAATTTGCTCTTTTACTATCCCGCAATTCATATAAAGTATAATTTTTATCCTGATAGATCAGTCGTAAAAAAACGTTTACAGTATCCTTTATTAACTGGTCGTTATCCTGGGTGTTGTTATTCAATACATCATCATTATTAGCCACACGGGTTCCATGGTAACTGATATATTTATCAGGACCTGCTGTAAAGCCTTCACAATTTTCAGGTGTTAATGAGATGGTATTTCCATTATTACCAACTTTAAAAATTACGGAGGTTGGATTTTTTGACCAATCTTTATTATTTTCAATTGTGCCGTCTATTTTATTTCCATCCAATGTTAGATAAGAATCCTGGCAGAAAGCGGAGAAACCATAGAATACAAGGATTGAAAGGAGAATTGTATTTCTCATGAGCAAATAATTTTTTACGAATAAAATCAATCTTTTTGATATTCCCGAATTATTTTGTGCTTTTTTAATCAAAATTATTGAAAAGCCTTTCAATCTTATGGATAAATTTCAACCTGCTTAATCGAAAAGGACCTGGGCATTATTATTAATCCGTTTCAGCTAAATTTAAAATTATAAAATTCATCCCGGGATCTATTCTAAAAATGGAACCGTTACCAGGCTCAGATAAAGAACCTACACGGGCTGTTATGAAGTAATTCATTCCTTCAAACTTTGCATCAATTTGTTTTGGCGAGACAGAAGTAAAAGGCAATTTAATATCATTGCTGGTATTCAAATCTAAGAACCATTTAATAGAGTCATTCCCAACCACAAATATTTTTATTTGCTTTTCAGTAAACTGTATTTTTAAAGTACCCTTGAAAGATTGTAAAGGCCATGTGATCAGCAACTTTCCAGGGTCAGCATCTGATATAATTGGATTTCCACCTTTAATTAATTGTTCTTTTCCATTAATAAAAGCTTTAAACCTAAGCCCTGCAATTGTATCGGGGCTGCTCCATAAATAACCATCAACAATAGGTAAAGTAAAAAAAGTGCATTCATTTGAGGTGGCTACCTGTGTTTCATATTTTGATGGAAATTTTTCATTAAATAAATGAATATCCCTAAACCTGAGCGTGCCATTTTCCCATAATAAATTTGCACGGTAAAACCGGCTGTCAAACCATACGGTTCTATCGTTACTTCCTGGTAAATCATTATTAACAGTTACTGATGTGGGAGGGGTAACTTTAAAATGCGCTTTGAACCATTCACCGGTTTCTGCTAAAGTCTCGACCTTAATCTTTTTTTCATCCCGCAGTTTTTCTATCAGCGGAAATTGTATCTGTAACCCTTTTGCCATTGCATTCCAGGTGAATGAATTTTCCTGGCCTGCCTGTGCATAGCCAAATGCCATTGATGCTCCATTTACAAATTCAGTAAAGTACCAGTTTACCCAGGTTGAATCACCTCCGGCATGTTGGTAAACCGGTTCAAGTGTAGTCACTCCTTGTCTTTCATGACCAAGTCCATTATCATATTGCCGGATCGGGTCGCTTCCCAGCATCCGGAATATCGGAACCGGTATCTGGTTATTTTCGTGCTGTGCAGGCATGTACGAATTAATTTTGCTTGGATAATAAGCCTGGTTCCAGTATCCGCCCCAAAGCGTGTAACCATCAGTACCATATTGATCCTTACAGTTACAGGAGGCTACTATGTGATACTTTTTATAAAGATAATTTAAAGTATGTGCATCAATAAACCATGAGCCAACTGATTTTGGATAATAGCCAAAAATCTTTCTAAAATCTGACATGTAAACATCAACAAGTTTATCTCTTTCAGAAGGAGTGTACCCCGTTGAAAACCCAATATTTGCGCGCCAGTCCCATGGGTAACGTCCGCGCCATTTCATCCCTGCTTTCTCTACCAGTGGCTGCGGAATCTCCCACCAGGCACCTATTTCAAAAGAATCGCGGGGAAGTGCTTTCAATAACTTTTGGTAACGTGGATCCATCAGTGCATCATATTGCAGGAGAAACGTTCCACCCAAATGATACTTCTTCATGAGTTCAATTTGTTTTACAACAGTCTGGTATAAAACACCTTCAGTGACTGTTGGGTCACGCGGTTCGAGTAAACGAATAAAATTTACAATGTTTATAATCCGCGGCTTCGTCTGTATGTTTTTGGAAGCTGAAACATTCTTCTTTAAAATGTGAAAAGAGCATAATGTTCCGACACAAAATAAAACAATGATAAGGCACTTTAAATAAAACTTACTTACATTAATTCTCATTTGACTTGGTTTCCCATTAAAATTTTTACATGGATTTTATACTCATAAAAAAATCAAATATTTTTCGCGAAGCGCTAAAATCCCTGCATAATCTTCCAATTAAAAATTTGGGAAGATATTGGGTGCCACCAGGCCATGTGTGGCCGCTGTTTTCGATTTTTATAAAATCAACTTTCACATCGCTTCCATCATAGAGATATTCTGTTTCTGTGCATCCATCAGACGGATCGTTATCAGGAAGCATAATCGTTTGCGCCGTTGTATTACAATGATCCAGCATTACTATTTTTTGCAGTAGTTGTTCAGCAGGCACCAGGTCAGCATCTTCTTTTCCTTTGTTGCGCCTGTTGAAGGTTCCGTAGCCACCATCATAATTTACAAGCGGATCTTTTGTGCCATTTATCATTAAAACAGGAATTGGTTTATTAAAAGAATAGTTCTTAAACTGCGTTTGAGAAATACCTCCGCTTACCGCAGCAATAGCGGTAATTCTTGCATTCATTGCATCTGCGAGGTAATAAGAAAACATGGCGCCCCGTGAAATACCAGTAAGAAAGATTTTTTTGGGATCTGCTTTATACGCAGCAATCATTGTATCAAGTAGCATATTCATAAAGTGCAGATCATTTACAGTGGTGTCATACTCTTTTACACGGGTAGCCATACCTGGTATGCTCCATGCTTTATTGACAGCATCAGGATATACCACCATGAAACTATTTTTATCAGCAAGAGATTCTAAATTATAAAAAGAAACAGCATTTTTAGCTGTGCCTCCGCCACCATGCAAAGCAAATATTACCGGTAGTTTTGTAAGCGTATTAAAAGAAGGAGGAAGATGTAAAATATATTGCCTTTGTAACCCGTCAACAATAATTGTTTTATTGATATTTTGGGCAAGCGAGTTACTAAAAATGAAAATAGAATAAATGAAAATGAAAAATCGTTGCATGTTACAAATAGAAATGAAAAATAGGTATGCAAAATTAAATGTAACCGGCAATACAAACAAAAGCACTAAAACACTTCCCTTTATTATTTATTTTATAAAAACTGCTTACTCGTCCTTTTTAAATTTTTCCTCTTTATTAATTACTTTCGATTAAAATAACAACTACACATTCTAATGAAAAAGATTTTTATTTTACCCACAACAATTTTCTTTTCGTTTTTTTATTTTTCCGCAAATGCCTATTTAAGAATCCCAGATATTTTTTCAAATAATATGGTATTGCAGCAGCAAACAACTATTCACTTTTACGGTTGGTCAGACCCAAGTCAGAAGATCAGAGTAATTACAGGATGGAATGGAGATACTCTGAAAACATCTACTTTATCAGATGCGGTGTGGACAGTTGACCTGGAAACTCCAAAAGCCGGTGGTCCTTACCAGATCACAGTTATAGGAGACAGCACTATCCACATTCAAAATGTATTAATTGGGGAGGACTGGATTTGTACCGGTCAATCTAATATGGAATTTAGCGCAGACTGGCATAAAAATTATTACAAACAAGAAGTTAAGAATGCCAATCACCCTGAGATACGTTTTTTCCATATTCAAAAAATATCTGCGCCATATCCGCAACAGGAAGTGCGCGGTAAATGGGAAGTGTGTACTCCGCAAACGATGCATACATTTAGCGCTGCCGGTTATTTTTTTGGAAGAACTTTACATGAAAATCTTCATCTGCCGGTAGGATTGATTGAATCTTGCTGGGGAGGTTCACCTGTAGAATCATGGACTCCTATTGAGGTTTTTAACAACAGTGAAAAGCTGGCAATTTCTGCTGCTATATTAACGCCTGTTCCATGGTGCCCTATACGACCTGCCGTTTTGTACAATGCAATGATAGCGCCTATTACAAGGTTTCCAATAGCAGGAGCCATTTGGTACCAGGGTGAAACTAATGTAATAAACGCTTCCACTTATGAAGAAACTTTCAGCGATATGATACATGCATGGCGTGAATTATGGAAAAAAGATTTTCCTTTTTATTTTGTGCAAATAGCACCTTTTAATTATGGAAAAGGATACGGTGGGGCTGAAGTTCGGGAAGCACAATTGCAAACTTACCGGCATGTACCTAATACGGGAATGGTAGTGGTTACAGATATTACAAGCGATACCAATAATATCCATCCAAAAGATAAACAGGATGTAGGAAAACGGCTTGCAGACTGGGCACTCGCTAAAACATACGGAAAAGAAAACATTATATATTCGGGGCCACTTTACCGCTCTATGGAAGTGGATGGAAACAAAGCAATTATCCATTTTGATTTTGCAACTGATGGATTAATGAAAAAAGGAAATGATTTAACCGATTTTTTGATAGCGGGAGAAGATCACCAGTTTGTTCCGGCTACTGCTAAAATCGAAGGTTCCACTGTGGTTGTTTATAGCTCTAAAGTGACGCATCCAACGGCTGTAAGAATGGGTTTTACCAATACTGCCATTCCTAATCTTTTTAATAAAGCCGGATTGCCAGCATCGCCTTTTAGAACAGATGATTGGAACCTAAAATAGATTATAACGGTTATTATTATACGAGAAATAATGGGATATAGTAAACGAACTTGCCTACCGGCAGAGAATAAAGTAAATTTTTACTCAAGTTTCGCACATAAAAAAAAGAACCAAAATGTGGATAACTAAATAAAAAAAACAGCATAATTGTTTGTATAAGTCACTGATAATCAGTAACTTAGTGTTTACAAACAAAACGCCCAATTATGCTGCAGTCCAAAGATATCAAAACAGTAAAGGAACTCCAAGAATATTTTTCAAAGCCGGAAAAGGTAGTTGATTACTTAA
>Ga0307372_10004172_pt1 | contig 22542 bp, 20 predicted proteins | sample OX1MG_FD_202533 | JGI IMG/M metagenome (GOLD analysis project Ga0307372, IMG submission 202533) | Soil microbial communities from Risofladan, Vaasa, Finland - OX-1 | ecosystem: Environmental > Terrestrial > Soil > Coastal area > Acid sulfate soil | place: Finland: Risofladan, Vaasa | collected...
AAAGTATGCTCTACGATAGGTGACTGGCATTGCTACGAGTGCTCAAATAACTTTTGCGGCGTTCATTTTCGTAATCACAAAGAAATGCAGCTTTGCATAATCCAATAGGTGCGGGAGGTGGGATTTTTACTCTGCATGCGGAGTGGAAATTCAGGTTTGAATCCATAGGGACATTTTTGGATACTGTTACCTTGTAGGTTGATTTCTCTTGTTGTTACTTTCGGTTGATGATTATTTATTTAATTCTATAATTTTTTAAAAACAACTAAACCACCGATCATCACTATGATACCTATGCCTAAATAGTAGACATTAGTGATTTGCATAGTTGTAGTATTAATTCCTGAAATTAATAGGAAAAATCCCACTATTAACAATGCAATACCGACTAATACACCAGCTATGTTTTGAGGAAAACTAGACACAACATCAGATTATGATATTGTGTATTTAATTCGTTGGTTAAGGAATTTATTATGCAGAAGATAGTTTTATCACTGTAGAAAGGTCTGCCTTGTTATACCATAATTGATTACCGCTTAACTTTATGATAGAATTTTCTGTCCTAACTTCAATCAAGTAAAAAGCAACATCTGATAAGATAATTCCTACATAATTAGTATACCTTCTATTATTAATAAGAGCATGTTAGCTATTTAGAATAAGGCGAAAGAATTTGGGACGAGTAGAATTTGCATCTGCAATATTTGTCACAATAGCTGCTCTTATTTCAATAATACCTATAGTTCCATCAATAGTAAATTCTGTTAATTCACAAGTAGCTCAAACGATATATTCAATTTTTTCACTTGTTACTCTTCTAGTGGGTTTTGTAATCTACAGTATTTTTACATTTAGACTAGGACATTCATTACTTGTTACTTATTTCAAATCAAAAATTATATTTAATGCTAAAATAGTTACTGAAAAATCAAAACCATATTTGGGCGGATATTTGGCATTTCAAGCTGAAATTAGCGGATGGTTATATGCGGGCTATGTATCAGCTCGCATTAAAACAGAATTTGAAGAGGATCAAATATTTCGTGTAGAATATGATAAAAAGAAAAAAATGGGAAATATGCATAGACTAAGAAAAAATCATCAATTGCAATGGAAATGGAAAATTCCTAATGATTTTTCTGACGGAGAACATGAAATTTCAATTGCATTACATGATACTGAAAATATATTTTTTATTTGGAAAGGAGATACATTAAGAAGAGAAATAAATTACAAAGTTATAATAACAAGACATCCAAAGAATATAGAAATTCAGAAAATTACAAGACCTACCATAAAGACAATAAATGAAATAGATCTTAACTCTACACAGATATCTGGATGGATTTGTGTTAAAGTGTATAATGATACAGATGTTAATCATAGTGGGTGCTATGGTCAAGCGATTATCAATAATACTGAATTTCCATTGTATGACTATGAAGAATTTCTAAAAAGAGGTAGTACAGAAAACATTGATGCATATACATCATTTACATTAGAACAAAATTCAATTAAACGACTATATGCTAATATTGAATTAACAAGAACACAAAAAGAAAAAGATGATCAGATAAAAATATCTATTGATATTGGAAAAGAGGAAATTGTGAGAGAATTACCCTTAAAATTTTAATGCGTGATAATTATTAAATTTAGTTACTATTCGAGTTTATCCGATATTATTATAAATTTCTGAATAACTTGTCTGATTTTTCTTCAATTTAGGATTCCATGGTTTTACTCTAACTAAACCCAATTTATGTACAAATTAATTGCAAACGAGTTTATCGACAAAGAGTAAAAAGACAACCCCGTTCTATCGTGCCTAAAAAGTTGGTTATGACTTGCGGTATGACGTGGTTGTAATTGTCGGAAATTGTTTAAGATCAATATTTCAGTAATGATTTTTCATGACGCAAAAAGGCGGAACAAATCACTACAATGTTAAATTTCTTAGAGGTTATGGATTTTCAATTAGAGTAAAAGATTCAAAGATTGTATTAAAAAATTGCTCTGATCCTTTCAAAGAACCTGAGGTCGAAGAATGGTTTGTCAAAAATATGCCGTATGAGAAGATAGTCATGTCAGGAAAAGGTTACATCTCAACTGAAGCACTATCCTTACTCTCTCAATATCATAGGAATCTGATTCTAGTTGATACGTACGGCAGGGCTACAACTTATCTTAATCCCGTAACTGAATCGCTCACAAATACAAGATACAGAATTGGGCAGTATGATACTTTTAGAGATAAAGTCAAAAGCAATTATCTTTCAAGGCAGATTGTAAAAGCAAAACTTGATTCCCAAATTAACTTTCTAAAATCTACAAACAAGCCTGATCTTGATGATGGAATATCACAGATTCAATCAATTAGAAATCAGATTGATAACAACTCTGCTATGATCACAACAGAAAACAGGGTTTCAAAAATCTATTTCAGGGAATATCAAAAGTTAATTCCAGAGAGATACGAATTTACTTCACGAAATCAATCTTTTATCAGTCAAACAAAAAGTAATGCAACAGATGTCATCAACGCTCTTTTGAATTATGGTTATACTGTTCTAGCTGGTGAGATTTCAAAATTCATCAACGGAATAGGATTAGACGGATATTTTGGATTCTATCATAGGACACATTCAGGCTTTCAACCGTTGGTCTATGACATGATAGAGCCGTTTAGATGGCTAGTGGAATATTCAGTTTGGAAAATAGCAGAAGATTATCACAAAGGATTGAGGATTGACAAGAAAGATTATGCTAGAACTAGGGAAGGGTCTGTTGTCATGGATTATTCTCTCATAAGACGTTTCTTGGAAAGGTTAGAAAGAACATTTCAGATGGAAAGACGATATGATTTCAAACATGGAATGAAGACCTCTGATGGTTTGAAATCGTGTCAGGAAATTACGATAGGGAAAATTGCAATCACGAATCTTGCTTCTTTTTGCGTAGGCGAGAGAGACATTTTTGAAATTTAGATTTATTCAATGGTTCCGGATTTTTCAGACTTAGTTTTTTGTAGAGTTTTTTTAGTTCTGCATATTGAGTTGAATCATCTACACTGGGACCTGCATACACACAAAATATTGTATCATACCAATTAATTATTGCAGGTGAGAAAAAACTTATGAGTTTTTTTTCTTTTAATTTTTTTTCGTTGATTAAAAATGCAAACCATTCTAAAGTATTGAAAAATAATGAATCCCACTTTTTTTTATCTTCAGGAGATTTTGACGCGTATTTATCAATTAATTCTCTTTCTAAATCCATCAATTCCTTTCTTATCTCATCAATAGTTTGTAGTTCTCTTGTCTGCCTATCTCTGTTCCACGATATTCCTGTAAAAGATAATGCAATAACAGCGGCTATGGCAGCTATTACATCAGGTTTGTCATAGAAGATCTTACCTATGTATTCTATGATGGATTGAAGATCAAACATCATGTACTAAAGTCAACATATATCATTAGAATATAATGTAATGTCATTTTTCGATCTTAGGTCCTCTAGCTGATGTTACACCTGTTGGATTATACGCTGCAGTTTTAAACGACAAATCTGATTTGTCAACTTTGGAATGTTGTAGTTCAGTAATTTTACTTTCCAGCTCGGCAACTTTTTTTTGTAAGTCGGCAACTTTTGTGTCTAACATGTTACTATTGAGAATAGCCAGTTTTAATTCTAGGATGAGAATTTTTCTCTCAAGTTCAGCATTGTCAGGCATATTGCGAATTTACAATGCAGATTATTAAAGATGGCTTGATTGTTACTTCTTTTTCTCTTTTCCTTTATCAGTTTCAGTTCGTATGTCTGTCAATCCATTTGGATTGTATGCCGGTTCAGTAGAAGCATTAATCACATCTCGAGCTTGTACAATTCCATTTGGATTGTATGCTTCCTTTGCAGAAGCTTTATCACCAATCAAGTCAGTTCTTTTAGGTTTTGGTGTCTCATCAGTCATAATGATTTTCTATCATTTCTGCTTATTATGTATTTTAAATCAATTAGACGCAATAGCATGTATGTCATTCAATTTCCCAATCGCAGTACGGACAAGCCACTTCCTCAGTTTCTGACCTTACAGATTTCTGCATTAGTAAGAAACCTAATTTTGAGATTTAGATTTTAATTTCTTAATTTCATTTTCAAGAACTGATATTCTTTTTTCTAATTTATCCACTCTTCTATCGTCTACATCAGTTCTTTTTTCTAATTTTGCTAATCTTCTTTCTTGCTGTTGTTCATGCTGTTTGTTGGTTAATTTTACCATATTCACGACTATATTTCTACAAACTTAAGGATTTAGGAAAACAAATGGAATTGAACGTTTTAGATAAGTAGAAGTCAATGTCCAATAGGATAACCTAGAATTTTAGTATTAACTCGTTAGTAAGAATGATTTTTGTAATAATAAATTATTTAGTATGTTAATTTCTTCCTCTGATCTTGCTTGCTTTTGTCTCATAAGTCTAAGACTTGTTATGAACGATGCAAAATGATTTTGTAATTCGATGGGAGGTAAATGAATTGGAATTTCTAATAGATTGGATTGATTAATGGTGGACATGGTAGCCTGCGTTGCTTTTTTTTCAATGAGTTCACGTCCATAATTTGTATTAAAATATGCACATAGGTAAAATGGATTAATTATTTTCAGATCTAATTTCAATTTGATTATATGGGATTCAAAAGTTATGTCCTCATCTAAATCATTTACCACATTCATTATGCCAACTCCTCGTTTCCCTAAATGAGAAGATCTTGTTACTAAAACATCATATTGTTGAACCTGATATTTCTCTACTTCTTCTTTAGATAAAATCACTCTTTTTAGATTTGATGTATTTAGAATACAATCACTTGAGATATTTTCAACCCATGCGATTTTAGTACCTTTTCCATACAGATTGTTTAATTTGAATAACCCATTTTGTGGGTTTCCTATTACAATTTCTTTTAGTGGGGCTAACCTCCATTTTGCTTTAGATAGATCTCCAAACATTTTCAAAAATGTTGAATGTATCATCATATTTGCTAATTGATTTACCTCTTCTCTCTTTTTCTTAAGATTGCTCATCATTTCTAAAATTTCAACTATTTGTTTTTGAATATGCATTGACGGAATTGGGATTTCTAAATTCATTAAAACAGTTCTGTCGGTATGAGGAATTGCACTCCCTTTAGCAGTTTTATTTAATAATTCATACTTTAACTTGACATAATAATACAGATAATCTTTATTCAATTTTTGAGGATTTTTGATTTTAATTGCGGATAGTGTAGAACCTATGATACCATTAAGATTAGTAGTAACACGTCCAGATGAAGCACCATCCATTACAATAATTATGTCATTTTCCTCACACTTGGGACACGTAATGTCATCTGAGAACTTATTGTACTTACCATTGAACGAATCAATCAAAATGTATGGTAAAGTATTATTCCGTTGTACATCAAAAATATTTTTAGCTTTTTTGCCTTTTATAACTAGGCATTGATCTGAAAACTTACTTATTTCATATTTGTATGACAATTTTAATCTATGAAATGAATGATATTCCTTTAATCATATTTTTTAATTTCTCTAATTCATTAGTAATGTCTCCTTCAATTTTTTTAACTTTATCAATCAATAATACTGGATCTTCAAAGTTGATTTCATTATGTTCTGCTATTTTATATCTTGAATGAGATAAATTGTAATCATTCTTCTGAATATCTTCAAAAGGTATAAGCAAACTCTTTTTTGATTTTTCCTTCTTCGAGAATTTCTCTATTATGTCGGGAATATCTCCTTTACCATCAATAAAATCTCGTTTGTCATCAAGACTATATCCATCTTTTTCCATTTCGTAAAACCATACATTTTCAGTTTTTCCACCTTTGGTAAATACCAAAACTGCGGTTCCAACTCCAGAATATGGCTTGAATATACCTGAAGGCATTGAAATTACTGCTTCAAGCTGACATTTCTCAAGAAGTAATTTTCTAACTTGTACATGTGCATTAGAAGCACCAAATAGTACACCGTTTGGAACTATTATTGCAGCTTTTCCACCTACTTTGAGTATATTATAAAATAATTCTAAAAATAAAAGTTCGGTCTTTGTTGTATCACTCTTAAAATCATCACTTATGTCTGGCTTATCAATGGAACCTGCAAAAGGAGGGTTTGCTAGTACAACATCGTATTTTATACTCTGATCGAATTTTCTTGATAACACATCTGCGTATCTAATGTTAGGATGATCTATGCCGTGCAGTATCATGTTCATCAATCCAATTCTGATCATCGTCGAATCGAAATCAAATCCATAAAATGTCTTCTGTCTTAGCAAATTCCAATATTCTTTTTTTACAATTTTATCGCCAATTAGATTATGAGGGGTTCCATCAGGATCGTACTCGATAATGTCTTGACTTGTATTTTTTTGAATTATATGTTGATATGCGTTAATCAGAAAACCTGAAGTACCACACGCAGGATCACAAATAGTTTGTCCTATTTGCGGATCAATAAGTTCAACCATCATTCTAATTATATGACGAGGTGTTCTAAACTGCCCATTTTTTCCTGCACTTTTTAACTCGCTTAGAAGATATTCGTAGATATCTCCCTGAGTATCTTGATTCTGTTCGGAAATATGCAATTCATCAATAATACTTACAGCTTCTTGCAAAAGTGATGGTTTTGGAATCATGAAAACCGCATCTTTAAGGTATTGTGAAAATAAAACATCTTCACCATCATGGAGATTTTTAATAAATGGAAAAACTAATTCGTGCACATGTTTTAGCATATCCTCAGCATTCATGTGCTTCCAGTAAGACCATCTACAATTCTCATTCTTTTCAAAAATTGATTTAAATTTCTCTTTTCTAGATAAGGCTCGTTGCTCATGTATTTTGTCAAGATCCTCGAGTCTTTTCATGAATATGAGATAAGAAATTTGTTCTATTGCTGTAAGAGGATTAGCAATCCCTCCAGACCAAAATTTATCCCAAAGTTTGTTTACCTGAGATTTTAGTTCTGCTGCTAGCATTATGCAAACACCTCAGATTCTAATGTCTTACACAATCTAATCATTTCATCCTGTTCTTGTTTTTTGAATAAATTAGTTATCAGACCTACATTAGTAAAAGGCGGATTAAAAAAATCATCAAATTCAATGTGTTTCTTTGAAATAAGTACTGTTTCCAGAGTTCTTACAAAATTTACCTGATTCGCATTAAGAAAGTTCTTTTCTACTACAAAAGTTGAAAATGCTTCCCTAATTCGCTGCTTTGGATCTGGAAATTCGTACAATCCAAGTATTTTCTTGATAAACTGAACTAAAGTTCCTCTCTGTTGTTCGTATATTTTTTTCAGATTATCCTCTGTGATATACAGGTCTGGAGCGCCCAAAGTCTTTTCCAAATGTTCTAGATCCTTTTCTGTCAAGACTTCATCTTTCTTGATCTTTTGAATAACAGGATCAGAATCAACTAGTTCCTTGATTTTCTTTTCTACTTTGATTTGGTATGTTTGGATGTACTCTTCCTTAAGTTCTGGTCCGAATCTAATCATTCCACGCTCTTGAATGATATCATCCATGTTGAGTACAATCTGTGGGATTGGCTCTGGTTGCTTGTATTGCATGAGAGAGACAAGTTCATCCCGAATGCGCCAAAGATCTGAAACATCTATGTCTTTCCAAAATTCAGGACTAGTAACATTATCAATTATTTCCTGTTTTTGTTTAACGTCATTCAGAGTCCTAGGAAGGCTATCTAAATACTCACAGATCATTTCCATTATTCCCTCCTTTTCCTCTTCATTATTTTGAAGCATTGCCAATACATATTGTTCACACTTTAGAGTGAACATTGCCTCGTTCAAATTCACATCTACTTTATGTTTCATTAATGGTGCAATCTTATTTTTCAAAAATTGAATTGGTTCTAAACCAACAGTATGCCATAACTTTTCTGATTCTGCTTTTTCAATGTCTCTCAGATTTTCCTTAATGGATATGTTGTCTTTTGGAAGACTCTTAATATCATCAATTATTTTCTGTTTTACAAGTTGAGCATTTGTCAGATCACTTCTTCCAATAAAAGCAACATACTGATTTAATCTAGTGAAAAATATTCTTGATGTTACTGCCTTTGTTGGTGGAGCTTCTTTTCCTTTAGGATTCATTTTGAAGTAATCAAAGACTTTCCAGAAATCAAAAATAAGAAATTCATCTTTATTTCCATTGGGCAGCCACTCTCTATTTTTGCAGATGCTGTTATGTCTAGTTCCTCTTCCAATCATTTGCCAGAATCTAATTTTTGAAAAGACTGGTCTCATGAATGCAAGGTTACATACCTCTGGTACATCAACTCCAGTGTCTAGCATTCCCACAGAAATTGCAATTCTTGGAAAACTTTCTTTCTTGAAATCTTTGATCAGATACTTTGCTCTAGAATCGTCAGATGTTATCAGTCTTGCAAGTCTTCCTTTGTATTCTGGATAAAGTCGCTCAAACGCTTCCCATATTCTCTTTCCATGTCTTATTGAAACTGGGAATATGATGCTCTTAGCTGGTAGCATTCCAGATTCATCCATGAGGCAATTATCCATGAATTCTTTGACCTGAACCTCTACTGTACCTATTATTGCAACCTTTTTCTCAATTTGAGTTCCCTCGAATTCAGATTCTGTTACATCTATGCCTTCTTCAAGGAGTCTTAGTTTTTCTGCATCCGGAATATCTTGTGAGCCCAAGCCCTCAATTTGGAAGTGTGTTTGTGCCTCATAGACTGCATAATCACAAAGATATCCATCCTTTACTGCTTGATCATACGTATATAGAAAAGTTGGATTTCCATCATGACAGTCAAAGAATCTGAAAGTGTCTTTATCAATCAAATCAGAGGGGGTCGCTGTCAACCCAACCTGTAACGCATCAAAATAAGTGAAAACATCTTTCCACTTGTTGTATATTGAACGATGTGCCTCATCTGAAATTATTAAATCAAAAAATCCTACTGGAAATTTTTTAAATGCATACTGGAATGTTTGGATAGTGGATACATAGATTCTATGTGTCTTATCAACCGAGTCTGAATAGACAGGAGTCTTTGATTCGTTTGGAAAAAATATTTTGAAATTATCTTCGTAAGCCTGAGTGACTAATTCATTTCTGTCTGCTAAAAATAAAACTCGCTTTACTCTGTTAGCACGCATCAAGACATCAGTAAGTGCCATTGCGACTCTGGTCTTGCCCGTCCCAGTTGCTTGAACTATGAGAAATCTTCTTCGTCCTTTTTCTATTCCTTCAAGAATCCTCTTAATTCCTTCTACCTGATATGGTCTTTCAACAATATCTTTGTTGATTATGACATCACTGAATGGTTTTTTTGATACATTCTGGTATCTTCTTGTTTCCAAGTCATCACGAGAATAGAATCCCTTGAGTGGTCTTACTCCCTCATATCCTCTATTCCAAAACCAGATTTCATATCCATTAGTTAGAAAAATAAAAATATCTTGTCCTATCTGTTTTTTTATATCATCGGCATATCCCTCTGCTTGTTTTTGTCCTACGATAGGATCTCGTGAAGTCTTTTTTGCTTCTATCACAGCTAAGGGATTTCCTTGGCTGTCAAGCAAAAGATAATCAGCGTATTTTTTTTCCTCATTGTTTCCAAATGTATCTTCAAAGGTCTTGTATTCGCTTTTCGCAAAATTAGATTGTTTTGTATCAACTTCTGCTATTACCTGTGAACGATCGTTGAGATTCCACCCCGCTTCTTCCAATAATGGGTCTATCTTCTCCTTTCTAGTCTTAGCCTCAGATTTACTCAATTATAACGAATAACAAGTATATTCTAAAAAAGTGATCCATACTTTTCATCATCATAAAACTCTACATCCTCTTTGAAACCAACTTTCCTACAAGATCAATATGCGTGACATAGAATTACGGTTAGAACCAACATTGGATCTAAGGTTAATTTTGGATCTAATCCATCAGGATCTAATCTAGATCCATTACGGATTCAGAAAGGATCCACATGCGCTAAATGTCGGATCCTACTTTTGCGCTAGCGCTACAAAACCGGATCTTTACGCCTGATTTTTAGGCGCTTTATGCACGGTTTTTGGATTTATCGTACGTAATCATGGCGTATTGTCGCGTTAGCGCTAGATAGCGTACACTTTACGCTAGCGTAATTCAAAGAACAACATGCGATATCGCACAAAATGAGTCCCAAGTATAGCGTAATACGCTTTGATATGGTATTTTATCATGGATCTATAATCAAAATGCGCTCATGGGTACGATGTGCAACAGGATTAACACAAATCATTTTTGACTAGTCTTAGAATTACTCGTTGGGTTTTCATCAGCGTGCGTCACAAACTCTTTTATGATAAATTCCAAGAATTTTTTTTGTGAAACCATTGGAAATAGAATAAACACCATGGCAATTGCATTTCTATCAGGATCTGATGGATTATCAACGATTTGATGTAATCTGTGAATCATTTTTTGGTACTTGATAATCATGGTTCTCTGAAAAATGTCGGTGGGTTTTGACATGATCTTGTTAATTAACATAAAATGAACAATTTAAAGTCGATGCAAGAAACATCACTATCTATTTACTTTTATTTATTGAATATTTGAGAAGAGTTGTGATAGGTTTTAGCGCATCAGGATTTTTTGCAGAAACCTTTTTTGCAAATTCATATGATATTGTTGGTTTAGATCCTCTAAATTCTCTCTCAGCATCATAGTATACATCAATATCTATATCTTTCATGAGTTGCTCAAGATCTTTGTTATCTATCACGACAATGTCATTATTACCAATAATACCGTCTTTTGTCATAGACCCTGAAGAAGTGAAAAGACTTCTAGCATCAGAATCTGCTAATATCACATAAGGAATTCCAAATCCACTCAAAAGCTTGGTGTATTTATCAAAATTGCATTTCCCCCCTACACTGGTAATTACAATATCATTACTTTCTAAATCCAAACTAGCATCACTAGATTCAAGATAATGTGCGATTCCCAAGAGGTTTCTATCGGATTCTCCTTCGGTCAAAATTGTACATCTCCCAAAAAATACTCTACTGTCTATTTGATGTTTGAATCTGCTCCTATTTTCTTCAAACCATTCTTTTACTTCGCCTTTCAGAGATTTTATCTTGCTAATGTGATTGGTTTTCCTAATGTAAGCAAGATCTGCTTCACTCTCAAAAAGTTCGTATTGAGAAAGTTCTGCAGAATGCGTAATTATTATAAACTGATTCTTGTTTTCTGTGTTTTCAATATATCTCATTAATGCTTTCATCATTGGCGGATGAAGGTTGACGGATGGTTCATCCAACATTATCAGAGAATCTTTCATGCCATAACTTGCTGTAAGTAAATAGATAATTTCAGTTAGCCCTGCACCCACTTGGCGTAGAGGAAATCTTTTTCCTAGTTTTTTGTCATGGATTACAATGGATGGTCTTTTTGGCATTTGGGGTTCCGGTTCACCAAACGTTACAGGCCTTGAAATGGTTTCATACTCCAGAGATACATCTACACTTAGCTCGTCTGCTTTTACAACATCTTGGAATGCTTTTTTAATATGTTCAAATTTTTCCTTGTCCTCATAACTACTTGATACCATCAAATGAAAAAGATATTGAGATAGATTACTTCCATCACTCTGCAATTCATAGGTGCGTTCTAAATTCAATGATGCTGCACGAGATGCCAACTGTTTATCAAACCCGTCATCAGGAGTATGAGTTTTTAGTGCTTCTACAATATGCTGTATATCGTAAGTTGACGCTCTTCCAGATGCATGATAAATTCCACGTTTTAAAATTAATCCTAACAGAGAGCGAAATGCAATTTCTTGATGTGTCTGAATTTGATATCCCAAGAATGCATAAAGGTTTTGCAATAGAGATTTACCTTTATCTGTCAGATCTGAATCATTTGCATAACGTACATTTTCCAAGGTAACATAGGCACCATTTTGATTATCAAGTAAAGAAAGTATTTGTTGTTGATCTTCTTCACCCTTTGAAATATTTTCCAATACATTACAAAGATACAAATCACTTCTCATTTGATAACTACCAAGTTTTGGCAGTCGTTTTCCGGACATAGGAAGTGAGCCAGAAAATATATTCCAACCTCCCCACAGACCAATCTTTTCAAAATTTATTTCTAAAAATGGTTCTGATCCATAACCATGAACTTCTCGTTGCCAAGACAATCTGATGAATATATCATCTAGATTTTTTATTAGAAACTCTCTATTACTAAAATCATAGAATTTTGCTGAACGGTTTGATGCCCCTGGAAAGAAACTCAAAAAATCCACGATCTTACTTGTTTCTTGTGGAGAAAGTGTCAGTCTTATTTCCAAGAACGGATTATTACCAGTGAATGAAATTTCTGATTCTTCTAATCTTTTTAGATGATCAATAGTATCTACAAACAATTTGATAATCCGTATTATGTTTGATTTTCCAGAATTATTAGGCCCTACAAGAACAGTTCTATTAGAAAAAATCAATTCTGTTTCTTCTGGATAAGAGTAAAGCCCTGCAAAATTCAAACTTTTAATATATACCATGTAGATATCTCTGAAAATTCCCTAATGATTAATGTTAGCTGTAATATCATTGCAGCACTAATTGCAGCACTAATATGCAAAAGGGGTGAGGAATGGAGGCTAAATTCCTTCTAGATCATAAACAAATGTAAACACTTTTCTGTTGACAATTGTTTACTTTAGTCGAAGTAGAAATTCTCTAAAAAGCGGTAGAGTAAAACCATATTTTCCTCTCTCAGCTCTGTAGACCAAGCCCTTCTCTATCAACCTCTTCAATAATTCCATGAGAACACCATGGCCAATCTTTGATATCTTTCTAATCTGCTTGATTTCTACCTCATCCATTCCTGCTTTAGCCATGGCAACAAGTATTTGTCGTTCTCTTGAAGGAGTCAATTTTACCCTGTCTTCAAAGAAACCTGCATCAAGTTCTTTGATTATCTTTGATCTAATCCCTAGAAAATCCTTAAGAGTGACTAGTTTTTTTCCAATCTCTTCTATTATAAAGTAACCATAGAATTGAATAAAGTATGGATATCCTCCAGTTTCTTCTATTATCTTATCGATTAGTTTGTCTTCAAATTGATAGGTTGAACTTTTGAGTGTGTTTATTATTGCTTTTTTGGCTTCGACATCTTCAAGATTTTCTACTTGTCTTAGTTCAAACATTCTCTCAGTGTAGGTCTTTGCATCTTTCAGATTAGATGTGATTATTGGCAGACCTCCCAAACATAGATAATACTTGCAGCCATTTCTTTGTGCATAAGATATAGCTCCAAGTAAGCTAGCAAGTGGATAAGATTTTTGTTGTTTGGAATCTTTTATCGTGTGAAATTCATCATAAAGAAATACAACTCCATTTTTATCAGATTTCTTGAAAGCGTTCCAATTCTTTACTAACATTTCTTTCAAGTAATCCTCTAAGAGATGTTTCTTTTCTTTGTAGAATGGTTTGTAAGTAACACCATAAGCACTAAGCTCCTCAGGTTTTATCATATCAAGTATTTTTTTCCCAACTTGTTTGGCCTTTTTAGCAAGTGATACTTCTGTTGCACCTTCGATTATATCTTTGACAATTGCCTCTGCAAATGAATTTTCATCAGAAAACCTATCATTAAATTCTCTTTCAATTGCTATCCAATTTCTTGATTCAGCTAACACCTTGAAATGTCGTAAAAGGACAGTCTTTCCAGAACCTCTCAATCCAGATAAAACAGTATTTCTTGGAAGACCTCCCTCATAGGACTTTAAAGATCTCTCAAAAAATTCTATAAATTCTTCTCTTCCTGCCAGATAGCGAGGTTCTATCCCATTTCCAGGCATGAATGGATTTGACACTATTTTGAAAGTAAACAATTGTCAACAAAAAAGTGTTTACATTTGTTTACTAGACTAATCATATTTTCAAGCATGGTTCATTCGTACACCGGGATCTTTTGTAGCAAACTGCAATCTACACATGGACTGATATTTACAGAATGTGGCTTGAAATATCAGAAATCCTGTAAATGTTACACCCTGTAAAGTTTAAAGTGTATATGAAAAATATTGGTTGTGGTTCTGTTAACTGGCGCCAATCTAAGTTGCAATGATTATTGGTATGCATTTTTGCATACGTATGCAATGTTGCATACGTTAAACCATAGGTGAAAAATAACGATTCTTCTTATTTCATGTCTATTTTCTTGATCTGTTTTTAATTATGATATTTGTTTCTCAAATTTAGTTCAAAAATATTTGTGATCTTCTAGAGGTAGATTCATTCGATCAACAATTGATCCATATTATGAATACTTATCACAAACTCAGCCATGATTTTCTGATCTCATAAAAACAGACTTTTGACAAAAGGTGTAGATCTTATTCTCTAAAGATGTTTTAACATGTAAATCCAAGTCTTAGTATGTCTTCGGATTTTGAATATGATATTTTTCTTTGTCATAATAGTCTTGACAAGCCATGGGTTCAAAAATTAGCTGAATCAGTAGAGAATGAAGATTACAATAATAGAAAACTCAAGGTGTTTTATGATGACTGGGATATAATACCAGGTGAAAACATAATATTGAAAATAGAATATGCCATGAAAAAATCTCGTTTTGTAGGTGTTATCTTATCTGAAAATTCCATCAATGCAGAATGGCCCAACATGGAATGGACTATGGCTGTTTATAATGATCCAAGTGCCAGGCGTGGCTTTGTTATTCCCATATGGTTAGGAAACTGCGAAATTCCGTCTTCTCTTAAAATACGAAACGTATTGTATTGTAGAAACAATATTGAATACAACAAGTCTTACACAAAACTTCTCGCACTCTTAAAAAATCAAAAACTTCCTCGTGGGCAAATGCGACCATCTACTCTCAATTCTCTTCCAACAGAAACGCTGTTTCCTATAGAATATGCTGATGAGGTAGAAGAACAACTTGCAAGTAACTTACTTCCAGTCTTGAAAATTCCAAGACATATTTGGAGTGGACCTGTAGCATCACTTACTTATCGTGAAGTCTTTGATCATTTGAATAGAAAGGTAAAAGGTGCACATCCAACTTTTATGATAAAAGAAAGTAGAATCTATTCATTTTGTGATCTAAATGACAAATACTGTATTTTTAGAGAGTTATTGACTGCTGAATCTATAGAAAAAAATGAAATAACTCCATGGATAAATAATCTGGATAAAAAAAATGGCTTGATAGAAATGTTGAACCGTGCTCTTAGGAATCACTGTTATGATCTAGGGATACGTTATGACAAAAAACATGAGAGATTCTTTTTTCTTCCATATGGGGGAGGCAATAGAGAAGTTTCATGGAACACAGGAACAAGAAAGTCAACAAGAACAATAGTTAAAAAATATCAAAAAGGCAAAGATGGTCCTATATTCTGGGCACATCAATCACTTCAAGCCAAGTTTTTGCTAGTAGATAACGAAATAGTTCTTCAAATTGTACCCGGTTGGACTTTTACTTCTGATGGCGAACATGCTATTTCTCCTAGGGAAATAGGTTCACTTTCATCAAAATGGACTCATAACGAGTACAATTCTTCTGTTTTTTATCATATTCGTTTCTGGTGTTTCATACTCTCAAAAGGGCAAGAAAAAATCTCAATGAAACTAGCGCATGACCTTCAGCTTGAAGTAGATATCACTCCAGCAGTTTCTGACATATCCGTTGGAATAGAAGGAGATCAGCTCTCAATTGAAAAAGTGTTCGAAGTAGCAGAGGATGATACAAAAGCAGATTTCAATACTGATGAAATAGAAAACGAGGAAGAAGTGGAAGAATGACAGAATCTAAACATGTCAGTCTTCAAAGTAAAAAGAAATTTCAGAGTTGGTACATCCCAGAACCTTTGTTAGTTTTTGGCGATGGTAAGACTCACATAGATCCAAAGGTTGGTCTAACATTGTACGGTCCTTTAAGAACAGATTCTGGAATACCTACTCCGACATCAATCTCTGTTGGAATAATAGGCACAGGTGAAACAATAGGGCAAGCAAAAAGATTCCTGCAAAGTTTGATGAAAAAAGTTCCTAGCTCAAATGATAATCCATTTCATCATCCTCCTTTCCCGGGTTTTAAGGATGCATTCGATTGCTTTCTAACTTTATCTGATGATTTCAATGAAACTATTACAACTTTTGATGTAAAAAGAGCAGTTGAACAACCAATATTTGAAAAACGTGTAGAGAATGCAGTTAAACTGTTTCTTGATAAAATTGAAAATATTAGCGAAAGAGTGCCAAAACCAAATGTTGTGGTATGTGCATTGCCACAAGATGTTGTAGATTCATGCGTAGTTAAAAGAACATCAACAGGTGTTGTAAAAGTCAAGAGACCTCCAAAGAGGGGAGATTTGGCAGAAACTCTAAAACATCATCTTGCACCAGATGCAACAGGCAAAAAACAAGCCTTTTTGGATAATTTCGAAGCTGAGGCGTTGAAAATAATAGAAAAAGATATTGAAGTTACAAATTTCTGGAGGGCCTTAAAGGCTGGCGGCATGGCTTTTGGTATGCCTACACAAATTGTATGGCCTTCTACAACCAAGCCTAAGAAAGAAGATGAAAAACAAAAGCGTCAAGATCCAGCAACTATTGCATGGAATTTCTCGGTCGCCTTACATTACAAAGGTAGTGGTTTTCCATGGACCATGACTAGAATGAAAATAGGTACGTGTTACGTAGGAATTACTTTCTTCAAAGATCTAACAGATGATGAAAATAGGATGAGAACCAGCATGGCTCAAGTGTTTACTTACACTGGAGAAGGTTTGGTGATAAGAGGGGATAGATTTGAATGGGATAAACATCAGGATCGTTCTCCTCATCTAAATGAAAAAGGCGCAGAAGAATTATTGAAGAAAGCAATCGAACTATACACAAACAGGATTGGACAGCCTCCACTTCGTGTAGTTGTGCATAAATCATCGAAATACTGGGAGGATGAAAAAAGAGGATTTGAGAGTGCATTAAAAGAAATCAAGATGCATGATCTAGTTGCTATTGGTGAACGAGATATACGCTTCTTTAGATACGGTCAATTTCCTCCTTTACGAGGTACTGTAATACAGCTTGGTAAAACTAATTATCTGTTATACACTAGAGGGTTTACCCCCTATCTCAGAACTTATCCTGGAGCACATGTTCCATTACCGTTAGATATTTTGGAACATTACGGAGACTCGTCACCTGATGTGGTTCTTACTGAGATACTTGCACTAAGTAAAATGAATTGGAACAGCGCAGATTTTAGCCTTGCAAAACCAATAACATTGTTGTTCTCTAAAAAAGTCGGAGAGGTTATGGCAAGTTTGCCAGAGTCAGTGAATCCAAGACATGAATATCTGTATTACATGTAACATACTAGTGAAAATGGGTGGAGCCAGTTAAGATAAGAATTCAAAATAAAAATTTGGACACTGGTGTGCTGGAGAATTTTCGAGTATCAAAGTATATTCTAAAGGAAATATTTTTTAAAAAGAAATTAGTAGAATCAAGAGAACAGAAGAAAGTAATGGTAAGAACAATCCTGTATAAAATAGAGAAGATATGATTTTATATTGATTAAAAGGTTAGAAAGAAAACAAAAAAGATCAAAAAGAGGATAAGCAGATTCTAAAACTAGAAAGCAAATGTAAGTGTCTACAACAGAAACCTAAGGGAGGTATCAGAAAGGTTGTAGAATCAGTAGAATTAAAAAATATCATATAATAATAAGGTGTAGTTTTGTGCAGTTCGTGTAGTTTTGTGCAGTTTCGTGTATCTACTCTGCTAGGCCTGATTTGATATTACAGAATTCTGTAACAGTTTCCAAAATACTAAAGCATTTTTCAAAAAAACTATAGCATCCTGGCAAAAAGGCTAGAGTCTTGGTTACAGGAATTACAGAATTCTGTAACTGTCTCAAAAGAGTTTGCAAACCAGCTGGCGCCAATGTAAAATGACAGTAGATGACAACATGATCACCACGTGCAATCCTTCTCTAACAGACGTTTGAGATTACCCACTCTACTGACATCATTGCTTGATTTGCCTTTCGGTTCCTGGGTTGGCGCATTGTCTTTCATGGCATCTTTACCATCCTGGCTCTTTGAGAGTATCACTCTTCCTCCCTCAAGTGTTAGATATACAACTGAACCCTTTGCAATACCGATCTCCTTTGAGATCTTGGATGGTATGTTGATGTAGACTGATTTTTTTATTGCTCCCACCTTCCGCTTGTATATTCCTGTCATGTATCACACCAGAAAGAGATTCCAAATACTGCCATTTTCAAAATACAAAATGTCATCTCAGACCACAGCCCCAAAACCTGCAAGGACGGATGCAAACTCTTCCTGCAGTATCCTGCCTGACGACTCGTCATCTTTTGCAAGCATCACAGGCGTTGATACCCCGGTCCATTCTGAGAGTCCATCTTGCTTTATGATACATGCCCACCTCCTGCAGTTCTTCCTGTTTGTCACAAGTACCACCAGTGGCATCTGAAGCTTTTTTGCAAGAATGATTTCAGGCTCTACGTCTTTGAGTGAGATTCTTCTTTGCATCCTCTTTGGCTCATCGTATAACGTGTATGCCTTGTTGGAACCAATGGCGACTATTTCACCATCATTTCGCAGTATAAAATCGGCTTCACCTGCACCATGACTTTCCTTGATGTCAAATCCTATACTTTTCAGATAGCCTGCCATCTTGTGCTGTTCTTCTATTCCAATGGTACGGTTTGCCATACCGTCCTGAGGCGTAAGGATTGTATCGGTTTCTTGGTCCTGAGGTTGTTGCATCTTTTGCCCTTGTTGCTGTATGATGGAATCAAGTGCCTCTGCTTTTGTCTCTGCTATTGCAATCTTTTCATCATACTTGTTGCAAAGACCCATCATCTCAAAAGATAGACCGTTAGAGTCCTTGTGCTCTTTTCTCAGCTCGTCCAACTCTTGCCGCATCTCCTTGTTTGCTGATACCAGACTTGCATTTGAAGCCGTATTTTGGACAAATGCATCCTTGAGAAATCTAAGAGTTGATGACATATTGTTTGTCACCTGATCAAAGTGTAGAGTATAGCCTTTCATCTTTTTATCAAAAGTTTCTTTTGTTATTGCCTCTACCTTTGATTCATGCTCGTACAGTTTTGGTTCCATGATTGCCCACACTTGCTCTGCTACATTCAATATGTCATAACGCAGTCCAGAACTTTCTTGCCTTGCTATCTCTTCTCCAAACCTTACCATCCTTAACGAGATAAAATAAGAAACGCCTGCAAATATGATTACAACAACAGAACCATAACTTGATTGGCTGGAACCATCAAAGCTTACCTGCACTCCGGCTTGTTGCAATATTGTATAAAACAGATAGCACAAAGGAAATATGCCTGCTACTGGGGCTATTACCGTTGTAAGAACTCTTATTGTACCGCTTGAGGACTTGTCCTTCAAGGCTCCTGCCAGGATTGGAACTGCCAGGATTGATGATACAAGTGCAATCTCAAGGATCATTTTTGTCCTCCCCCATGTTTACTATTATCTTTCTGACTTTGTTCTGATATGACGTAAAAGCATCTCGAAAAGACTTGAGCTCTTCTCCAAATTCATCAAGTTTTTTTAGCACAAGTATGTATTGTTCATTTTTTACATCGTCCTGACTCATGCCTGTCTTTAATGTAAACGAGTATTTTTATGAGTAAGTATACACATAGAACATAAATATTGGAAAAAGATCAGCGACGAGAAAATAAGATTATTCAATTTCTTAAGTTACGTGAAGGTGAAGCATATCGTGGACAAATTGATAATTTTATGCTAGAAGAAGTAGAGGAAGAATTAAGATGTTCAAAACATGTCACGGGTATGCGCCTAATTTCACTTGAAGGTAACAACAAATTAGAAAAAATCCCAATAGGCGGGCGAAGAGTGATTTATCGCTGCATAATTCCACCAGAAAAGCCCGAGAATATTGAATCTGCAGAGTCACAAATCATCTCAACTATAACAAAGCCAGACCTTGTACCAACAAACACAAAACATGATTCAACATATGAAGCAAAACACAAAACATATTTGATATTCCATATTGATGAAACAATCAGATTACTTGAATCGGTTTTGTATATTCTTGACATGGTACAGATTAAGGACTATCCCATGGAAAAATTGAATGAAATAAAAAATGATTGTAAAATAGCTATAACACAATTAATTGACAAAAAGAAAAACTATCAAAGCTTTAGCAACATTGTATCTAATATTCAATATCAAGAGCATTTACGTCATATTCGAGAAAAATTGTCAACAAAAGGGAACCAATATACGGTAAGGGACTTGAATGGCATGACTGATTTTCGTAGAGACTTTTACAAGGAAATACTTGGGATACGCAATAGATGTATTGATATTTGTAACGAACTTGCAAATGATCTTTCAGAAGATGTTCGTATGATTTCAGAATACTGTACAAATGCAGTATCTTGGATAAATAAAATATGTAGAATCGGTTTTAATCCATGGATAGACCAATTTCAATATGATGGAGATTCAGATAGATTCAAGATTCCAATTAGAGATTACATGACAACAAGAGATCACATAACAGGTGTATATTGTGATGGATTTCTCCGCACTCCTGATATAATACACACAGGCTCAGATCCAGATTATATCATTGAAATGAAACCCTGCAGTCATGTTGGTAGTAATTCAATTCACATTATAACAATCAGGACAGACTGTGTAGAATTTACTTTCAAACTAATAGGTGACCGTTGGTCTAAAACTAATAGTGCTAGTTTGTATCCTGAAGAAAAATATGTGTCACTTAGATTTGATCATGATTTTTCAAAGGATCCTAAAATCATAATCACAAAAGACATGGGAGGAGATGTCACAAAAAAAGTAGAGTCACTTGAAGATATGGAATTTTCCTGTACCTGTGGAAAAAATCATCAATGTCAAGGGTGGTATGGAAAACGGCATGATCATGGAATTGCAGACAAAAAAGGAGAATCATACTTGATATTTCTACCATGTAATATTATTAGTGGATATAACACAAAACTGGAGCAAGTAAAAAATCATCTGATTAAAGTTTGAGTTATTCTGGTATCTATTACTTGCAAATTACCCTATTTTCTTGCTCTTGCAACAAGTACACCATCAAGTACCTTTCTTATGGAGTCGTAGTTAGATTCAAGCTTGTCAAGCCTGTCCTGCAGGTTAACATTGTCACGCTCAAGCTCGCCTACCTTCTTGTCTGATACTGTAATCTGCTGCTCAAGCTTGTTTTTGAGGTCGGTTGCCTCTGATATTGTAAGATATGGAGCTGCCTTGAGGTACTCTTCAAGCAGATATCTCTCAGATGGCTTGTAATAGTTTTCAGTATGGCCCATCAGTTTTTCAACATCGATTGTCTTCATGGCACGCTCGGCATTTGTCTTAAAATATTTGCGGAACCCATGTACCTGCTTGAACTCATAGTTTGTGCCAAGCCGGGATTCCCTTAATTTCATCTTCTTGAGAAACTCACCCATCTGGTTTGCTATACTCTTTGAACTAAGTGGCATTGCAATCCTGGGATCTGTCACATGCTTGCGGTACCTGTTGTTATCCCACGTATCCCGTATGAGTGGAGATGATTGTATTATGGTCTCTCCTATTGACTCTCTGAGTCTTTTATACTGGAGTAGGGCATTATGACATTCTAGAGTTAGAAAGCTAAAGTACTGCTCCCTCTGTCCATGGTATACAACAAGCTTTACTGCCAATGTCTTGCCGCCATGTGTTATGGGGACTAGATCCCTCCAGGTCAGGCCGTCAAAGGCTCCAACTCTTATCCCTGAACTGCAGCACATCAATACTATGCACTTTGTACGAATGTCTGCCAACTCCAAGATGATCCTTATCTCTTCTACTGAAGGTGCCCTGTCACTTCCAGTCTTTTTTGCGTGAGGGATTATCTTTGCTATCTTGGACCAGTTTATCCCCTCGATATCGTTCATCTCAAAAAAGTGCTTTAGGGCATCACGGAACTGGTGTAATGTGGAGCCGCTTACCTCCTTTCTTCTTGCCTCGATATAATCAATGAAGATATCCTGGAACCATTTTGTGTTCTTTCTAGTCCTTGATTCCAGTTCGTCAGGGGTACATTTGCAGAAAACCAAAAACTGTGAAAGCTTTTTGCAGTATGACTCCTTGGTAGAATCACTGTGAAATCCCTTCATGAAATTTTCAATTGACTTGCCTTCTAGATTCATTGGATACCATATACAGTCTAAATATATAGACTTTCCACCCGAATTGTGATGCGGGAGGTGGGATTTGAACCCACGAACTCCTAAGAGATAAGGTTCTGAGCCTTACGCCGTTGACCAGGCTAGGCGACCCCCGCAACAACGTGAGAATTAAGATCCTACAATAAGTTCTTTTTTA
>Ga0307372_10004173_pt1 | contig 22538 bp, 23 predicted proteins | sample OX1MG_FD_202533 | JGI IMG/M metagenome (GOLD analysis project Ga0307372, IMG submission 202533) | Soil microbial communities from Risofladan, Vaasa, Finland - OX-1 | ecosystem: Environmental > Terrestrial > Soil > Coastal area > Acid sulfate soil | place: Finland: Risofladan, Vaasa | collected...
GAGGCGCTGACCGGCGACTGGCGCCGATAGCCGGCCCGGGGAAGTCGATCCGCACCCCGGTGCACCCTCCGTGAGGGGCGCCGGCTCAGAGCCCCTTGCCCGGATTGAGGATGCCCCTGGGATCGAGCGCCGCCTTTATCCGGCGATGCAGGTCGACGACGTCGCTCCCGAGCTGCTCCGCCAGCCACGGCAGCTTGAGGGTGCCGACCCCGTGCTCACCGGTGATGGTGCCCCCGAGGGACAGCGCGAGCTCCATCACCGCACCGAACGCGCTCCGAGCTCTCAGGACGGCCTCGGGATCGTGCCGGTCGAAGGTCACGAGCGGGTGGAAGTTCCCGTCCCCCGCGTGGCCGATCACCGCGATGGTGGTGGCATGGCGGTCGGCGAGCTCGGCGACGCCCGCCACCAGGTCGGGGATCCGGGGGATCGGCACGCCCACGTCCTCGATGAGGACGGTTCCCTGCAGCTCCACCGCGGGGATCGCCATCCGGCGCGCCGCCATGAGCTGCTCCCCCTCGTCCTCGTCCTCGGTGCACGCCACGTAACTGGCGCCGGCCCGCCGACAGGCCTCCTCCATGATCGCGATCTCGGTCGACGACTGGGCCCCCCCGGCGTCGGATCGTCCGAGCAGCAGAGCTCCCCAGGTCGGGTCGAGGCCCATTCTCGTCTGCGCCTCCACGGCCGAGATCGCACAGTGGTCCATCAGCTCGAGCGTGGCCGGTCGGAACCTGGCGACGATCTCCGTCACCGCCCGCCCGGCCTCGGTCACGTCGGCGAACCCCGCCACCAGGGTGGTGGCCGGCGGCGGGAGCGGTCGGAGCCGTAGGGTCGCCTCCACCACGATGCCCAGCGTCCCCTCGCTCCCCACGAAGAGCCGCTTGAGGTCGTAGCCGGCGACGTCCTTGACCGTGCGGCCACCCAACCGGACGGCGCGCCCGCCGGCCAGGACGACCTCCATCCCCAGCACGTAGTCGGTCGTCACGCCGTACTTCACGCAGCAGAGGCCCCCCGCGTTGGTCGCCAGGTTCCCGCCGATCGAGCAGATCTCAAAGCTCGACGGATCGGGGGGGTACCACAGGCCGTGGGCCCGGGCCGCCTGCTTCAGCTCGGCGTTGAGCACCCCGGGGCCGACGACCGCCACGCCCGCCGCGGGGTCGATCTCGAGGTCGCGCATCAGCTCGGTCGACACGGTGATGCAGCCGTCGATGGCCGACGACCCCCCCGACAAACCGGTTCCGGCCCCTCTGGGGACCACCGGCACCCGGTACCGGTCGGCCAGCTCGAGAACCGCCTGCACGTCGGTGGCACAGGTCGCCCGCACCACTGCGGCGGGAGTTCCCGTGACGGCCATGTCGGCCCGATCGGCGCGGTAACCGGCCACCACGTCGGGGTCGGTGACCAGGGCCCCCGGGGGGAGCGCTCCGGCCAGCTCGCGAAGCCACGTGTCGGTGCTCGTCACCGCGACGAGCCTAGAGGCGGGGTCGGTGGACCAGCTTGGGGCGGTCGGGGCGGGGGCCGGGGCGGGGGCTACGAGGGCGACGCGTCGGGGCTCGAAAGCTCGAGGGAGACCTCGCTCAACAGGCCGGCCGGGCTGGTGCGCAGGTGGCGCTGGTACCGGACCCGGGACCAGAGGGGCCGGCTCGAAGACGCCGAGCGGTAGTAGATCGTGACCATCAATTGCATCTCGTCGTCGGGGCGGTCGAGCAGGGTGAGGGTGGCGCCGAACGACGGCTCGGCGGCACTCAGGGGGAACCCGATGACCGCCTTGGCGTTCACGGCCACCACCCCGTTGGCGTAACCGCCGAACGAGACCAACGGCTGGACCGAGCCGCGGCGCACGATGTCGATCCGGTGGTACGGGTGGAGGACAGCCGGGCCGATCCCGACGTTGAGGAACGCACACGAGACCACGAGCTTCCGGTCGCCGGGCTCGATCGTCCAGGCACCGACACTCTGCTCCGCCGGCGCGTAGTACACCCCGTCGGGCAACACCACCTGAAGGGGCCCCTCGCCTTGGGCCCCGGGTGAGAGCTTGGTCGGGACGAGGAGCGGCGCGTGCGTGGCGAGAAGGGCCTGCCCGCCGATCTCCACCTGATCCTGCAGGACGTGGAGATGCTCCTGCGCCACGTCGGCCCCGATCTCCCCCAGCTGCACCTGGCGCGAGACCAATCCCACGAGCTCGTCGCTCCGCTCCGCCAAGCCTCGGCTCAGCTCGTCGAGCCCGTTGCGCAGGTCCGACAGCCGGTGGCCGGCGTCGGCCAGCCGGCCGGTTGCGGCGGCGGTGGCCTGCGATGCCCGCGCCAGCAGGACCAGCAGCACGACGGCGACCAGCCCCACCAGAACGGCGGCGGCGGTGGCGATCGCTCCCACCTCGGTCCAATCGATTGTGAGCATCGCCATCGGTTCCTGCCCCTCGGCGCCCTGGCCGGCCTCGCCCGGTTCAACATCTTGGTGGATGAACCGAACGCGGGGGAGGATCCTGCCGTCCCGCCGGGTCCGGCGGGCGCATCCGGTGGCCATTCGGACCGCTCCAAGAGTTCACCCCGGTGTCGCTGGCACTTCGCGAGGCGTTCACATCGGTTCCTTACCGTGCTGGACATGGCGGCTCTCCCTGCCGGCGGCCCGCGGGCGATCACGTACAGCGAACCACGGTGACCGGCGGCCCTCACTCGGACCAGGGAGCGGGGCGGGATCGCGACAACCGACCTCTCGTGCTGGTGGTCGACGACGAGGGGTCCTACCGCCAGGCGCTGGCCTCGGGGCTCTCCCGCGAGGGGTTCGCCGTGGAGGTCGCTGCGGACGGCCGCGAGGCCCTACGCCTCTTCCACCGCATCCGTCCGGACCTCGTCCTGCTCGACGTCATGCTGCCCGACCAGTCGGGCGTGGAGCTGTGCCAGCGGATGCGCGCGCTGGCCCCGGTGCCGATCATCATGGTCTCCGCTCGTGACTCCGAGGTGGACATAGTGCTGGGGCTCGAGCTCGGTGCGGCCGACTATGTGGCCAAACCGTTCCGGCTGCGCGAGCTCGTCGCCCGGATGCGGGCGGTCCTGCGCCGGGGCGGGTCCACCCCCGGGCCCCGGGACGAGGTCGTCGCCGTCGGTCCGGTCCGCCTCGACACCGGACGCCGTGAGGTGTCGGTGCACGGACAGCGGGTGGATCTCTCCCGCAAGGAGTTCGATCTGCTCGCCCTTCTCATGTCCCATGCGGGGCATGTGGTGACACGTGAGTGGTGCATCGACCGGCTCTGGTGGGACCAGGACCTCACCGATACCCGCACCCTCGACACCCATGTGAAACGGCTCCGGCGGAAGGTGGAGCCCGATCCGGCGAACCCCCGGCACCTGGTGACGGTCCGAGGCGTGGGGTTCAGGTTCGAAGCCTGAGAGGAGCCGTCGGCCGATCCCGCGTCGTTGGTAGGGTGACGTCGTGCAGAAAGGCGACCTCGTCCCGGACTTCGAGCTACCCGACGAGAACGGCCGGTCGCGGCGGTTGAGCGTCTTGCTCGAGGACGGTCCGGTCGTCCTCTTCTTCTACCCGGCGGCCATGACCTACGGCTGCACCCGCGAGAGCTGCCACTTTCGCGATCTCGGGGCGGGGTTCGCCGCTGCGGGCGCCCAACGGGTCGGGATCAGCGCCGATCCGGTGTCGAAGCAGAAGCAGTTCTCCGACAAGCACTCGTTCGACTTCCCCCTCCTGTCGGACCCCGACTACCGGGTCGCCGCCGAGTTCGGGGTGAGGCGGTCGATCGCCAAACTCGGGAACAAGCGGACGACCTTCGTGATCGGTACGGACCGGCGCGTCGCGGACGTGATCCACAGCGAGATCGCCTTCAGCTCGCACGCCGATCGGGCGCTGGCGACCCTGCGCCGGCTGTCGTCCACCACCTGAACCATCCCCGCCTTGCCGGGGCAGCGTTCCTTGCCGGCGCCGGCCGATACCAGCGACGGCCCCGGGCCGGTCACACCCTCCGCATGTTGTCGAAGCGGGCGTACTGGCTCAGGAAGAGGAGGTGGGCCGAACCGGTCGGGCCATTGCGGTGCTTCGCCACGATGATCTCCGCGTCGCCCCGCCGGTCGATGGGCGCGTCGGGGTCGTACTGCTCCTCGCGGTAGATGAACAGCACCACGTCGGCGTCCTGCTCGAGGCTGCCACTCTCACGGAGGTCCGACAGCATCGGTCGCTTGTCCTGACGGGACTCGAGGCCCCTGGAGAGCTGGGAGAGAGCCACGACCGGGACCTCCAGCTCACGGGCGAGGATCTTGAGCCCACGGCTGATCTCGGCCACCTCCACCTGGCGGTTCTCCGCTCGGGCCCGTCCGGTCATCAGCTGGAGGTAGTCGACGACCACCAATCCGAGATCCCCTTCGGCCTGGCGCAGCCGGCGAGCTCGCGCCCGGATGTCCATGACCGTGAGATTGGGGTTGTCGTCGATGAAGATCGACGCGTCACTGAGTCGGCTGACCGCCGTCCCCAACTTGCCCCAGTCCGACTCCTTCAGCTGGCCGGTCCGCACGTGTTGGGCGTCGACCCTCGCCTCCGAGGCGAGGATCCTCTGCGTCAGCTCGAGATGGCCCATCTCGAGCGAGAACAGCAGCGCCGGTCGCCGGAGCTCAATGCCGACGTGGGCCAGCATGCCCAGGGCGAAGCTGGTCTTCCCCATGGCCGGTCGGGCGCCGACGATGGTCAGGCTCGACGGCTGCAATCCGGCCAGGATCCGATCGAGATCGAGATAGCCGGTCGCCACACCGGTGATCGAGTCCGTGCGTTGGGACAGCTCCTCGATCCGGTCGAGACCGGGCATGAGCAGGTCGCGCAGCGCGACGATGCTCTCCGTCGTCCTCCGCTCCGCCACGTCGAACACCATCTGCTCGGCCCGATCGATTGCGCCGGTCACGTCCTCGGGGACGCTGTAGCCCAGGTCGGCGATCTCGCCGGCGACGCCGACCAACCTCCGTAACAGCGCGTGCTCCTCCACGATCCGCGCATAGTGGGCGGCGTTGGCGGTGGACGGGGTGTTCGCCTGGAGCGAGACGAGCATCGCGGGATCGCCGACCATCTCGAGCAGGCCGGAGCGACGGAGCTCGTCGGTGACGGTCACCGCGTCAACCGGCTCACCCCGTTCGAAAAGGGCACAGACGGCGGCGAAGATGTGCCCGTGGGCCGGCTTGTAGAGGTCCGCCGGGGTGCAGATCTCCATGGCGACCGAAGCCGCGTCGTTGGAGAGCAGCATCGCTCCGAGCAGCGACTCCTCCGCCTCGAGGTTGTGCGGAGGCACCCGGGAGGCGCTCGGCGCGGGACGGAGCTGGCGGGGACGACTCTCTTCGTAGGCTTGGACCATCGCGTCACTACCCTGATCGAGAAAGCCTGTGGGACGGAAGATGCGCAACCTGGGGATTCAACCCCCTGAACCCCTGGTCGGTCCTGTGGAAATGCAGTGGAAAGACCTTCCGGGGCTGGGGAGGATCGACCCGTCGCACCTCCGGGGGCCTGCCGCTGCTCGGGGCCGGTGACCACGTCATGGGCCGAATCGTGACACCGGGGTGTGACACACATGATGACGCAGTCCCCGGAGCAGGGGCTGGGCCGGCGAGCGGGCGGCTGAGGCGGACCGCTCAGTCGGTCGAGGAGACCTCGATCGTCAGCACGGTGGCCACACCCTCGAACAACCGAACCGGGATGTCGTAGCTCCCCACCGCCTTGATCGGCTCGTCGAGCACGACGTGCCGGCGCTCGATCTCCACGCCCTTCTGGCCGCGTGCCGCCTCCACCACATCGAGCGCCGTCACGGACCCGAAGAGACGGCCGCCGGTCCCGGCCCTTGCCCGCACCGACAGGACGGCTCCGGCCAGCACCTTTGCCTTCGACTCGGCCGCCTCGCGGTCCCGGGCCTCGCGGAGGTCACGGGCTCGCCGCATGGCGGAGGCCTGAGCCTCCACCCCCTCCGTGGCCACGATGGCACGACCCTGAGGGAGAAGGAAGTTCCGGGCGAAGCCCCCGGCGACGTCGACGATGTCGCCTCGGCGCCCGACACCGTTCACGTCGGAGCGGAGCACGAGCTTCATCGCTCCCCCTCCGTGGTGGCGAGCTCGGCGCCCTCCGCGCCCTCGGTGACGGCGCCGGCAGTCGGGGCGACCGCTCCTTCGGACGCCACCGGCCCCGCGGCGGCAGACGACGGACCCGCTCCCGAGGGAGGGCCGCTGCCGCGCCGATCGCCGCGGTCCTCGCCGGACCCGCGGCCTTCGCCGGACCCGCGGCCCTCGCCGCGCGGACCCCGACCCTCGCCGCGGCCACCCCGGCCGCCCGGCCGCTCCGTCACCGTCCGTTGCGTATAGGGCAGGAGGACCAGCTCTCGAGCTGTCTTGATGGCGCTGGCGATCTCCCGCTGGTGCTGCGCACAGTTGCCGGTGACCCGACGGGACCGGATCTTCCCCCGGTCGCTCATGTACTTGCGCAGGAGGGGGACGTCCTTGTAGTCGACCCACTCCACGCTGTCGCGACACAGCGCGCACGGCTTCTTCTTGATCCTCCGATTGAGGTCCTTGGGTGATGTCCGGCGGGCGGTACCGCCCCGGTAGTTGCTGCGTGCCATCAGAACGGCTCCTCGTCGAACCCGTAGCCAGCCGACTCTTCCCGCGGCGGTGCGGGCCGTGGTGCACCGCCCCCTCCCCCGCCGCTCGAGCGACCGGGGTCGGAAGGCCCGCGTCGCTCGTTCTTCGTCACCTGGGCCGTCGCCCACCGAAGCGACGGGCCGATCTCGTCGGCCACCACCTCCACCTTCGACCGCTTGTCGCCGTCGGGGGTCTCCCAGCTCCGCTGCTCGAGGCGGCCGGTGACCACGACACGCGAACCGCGAGCGAGGCTCTCACTGACGTTCTCGGCCATCTCACGCCAGCAGACCACGTCGAAGAAGCTCGTGGCCTCCTCCCAGTCCTGGGTCTGACGGTTCTGCCACCGGCGGTTCACTGCCAAGCCGAATGACGCCGTGGGCTGGCCGGTGTTGGTGAACCGGAGCTCGGGATCACGGGTGACGTTGCCCACCAGGGTCACGCTGTTGTCGCTGGCCATGTCGTTCCTCGTTCCTCGTTCTGGTGCCCGGAACCGTTCAGCTGGCAGGGGCGGGGCTCGGGGCGGCGGGGCTCGGGGCGGCGGGGCTCGCGCCCTTCCCCCCGGAGCGGCGGCGACCGGCGACGCCCTCGGGGAGGCGGATCATCTTGTGCCGGATGACCTCGTCGGCCAGCGACAGCATCCGGTCGAGGTCGGCAACCGCCTGCACCCCGGCCGTCAGCTCGATGAGGACGTAGTAGCCCTCGCGCTTGTGGTTCACCTCGTAGGCGAACGAGCGCCGGCCCCAGCGGTCGATGGCACCGGGATTGCCCCCAGCGGCCCGTACCGCCTCGAGCACGCGGTCGACGACCGCCTGAATGGCCGGCGGCTCGGCGCCCGCATCGAAGATGACCATGACCTCGTAGGGCCGCATCAGCGGCTCACCTCCCTCCGGACCGGGCGCTGAACGCCCGGGCCCCGCCTCTGCGGAGCAGGGTTTCGTCTTGTCGGGCCACCCGGTCTGCGGGTGACCGATTTCCTCGGGGCACCCGGCCTGCGGGTGACCACGGCCCGTCATCGTAGCCGGGTCCGCGCCCGGGTTCGTCAGGTCATGGGATCCTCCCCGCCCGGGAGGCCGGTGGCCGGTGGCCGACAGCCCCGGATCCCCCGCAGGCTCAACCCTCTCCGGAGCCTGCCCTCAGGTTCGCCCGAAGCTCTTCCGATGCGTGATAGCTCTCTGCGTCGGACGGGAAGTCGCCGCTGCGCACGTCATGGGCATAGGCGGCGACGGCCGCTCTGGCCACTCCGGCGAGGTCGGCGTACGCCCGGGCGAACCTGGGCGGGGGTCCTGCCCCGAGCCCGAGCAGGTCGTGGAACACCATGACCTGGCCGTCACAGGACGGGCCGGCGCCGATCCCGATCGTCGGGACGTCGATCGCCTCGGTCACCGACGCCGCCACGGCGTCAGGGACGCCCTCGAGCACGATGGCGAAGCAGCCGGCACCGGCCAGGGACTTGGCCGCGCCCATCAGCGCCTGCGCAGCGTCGACGCTTCTCGCCTGGACGCGGTACCCACCCATGGCCAGCACCGACTGCGGTGTGAGCCCCAGATGGCCCATCACCGGGATCTCCGCACGGATGATGGCCTCCACCACCGGGAGCCGGGCGCGACCACCCTCGAGCTTGACCGCCCGGGCCCCGGCCCGGATCAGGGTGGCCGCGTTGCGGACGGCGTCGTTCACATCGAGGTGGTAGCTCATCCAGGGGAGGTCCCCTATCACCAGGCAGGCCGGCTTGGCCCGGGCCACCGCTCCCACGTGGTGCGCCATCTCGGCAATGGTCACGTGCAGGGTGTCCTCGTGGCCGAGGACGTTGTTGGCCACGGAGTCGCCCACCAGCAGCATGTCCACCCCGGCCTGATCGACGATGCGGGCACCCGGCTCGTCGTACGCGGTGACCATCACGAGGGGCTCCGCGCCATCGCGGCGCTTGCGCGAGCGGACGTCGGGAACGGTCACCTCCCGGCGAGCCGCGATCGGCCGGTCCGTCGAGGTCACGTCCGGCGCCCGCTCGACGACGGTGCCCGCCCGCCCGCCGAGTACTTGCGGGTCAGATGGTGCCAGGCACAGGCAGGGCACACCTCCACTGCGTAGCAGGTGACCGGCTCCGCCCGCTTCCTGAGCCGGTTCAGCTCAGTGGCCGTGCCCGGGCAGCGACCGCCGGGTGGGAGGTGTGCCCCGAAGACGAAGGTGACCTCGACCATGCCGGTCACCTCACAGATCGGGCATTCCGCCCCGGTCCGCCGGCCGACGTTCCTGGCGGCCCGGAGGAGCTCGGGATGCGCGTCGCAGACGTCGACCTTCTCGACCTTCCCCCGCTGGACGTCCCGGACCACGGCGTTGCGAACGAGGCGGTATTCGACCCGCGCCTCACCCGTCGGTGTCTCGGCCCCCCCCGACGCCCCCGATCGGGAGATCACGGTCACGCCACGAGGCTAGTTCTCGCGGACCCGAAGTTGCGCGCTCCGGGCGCGTCCGCAGGCACCGCAGCGCCGGCGCCATCCCCGTCACCGCGATCCGGCGGGAGCCCGCCGGTGAAGGATCATCGAGATCTCCACGTCAATTTGTCGTCGCCGCTATATCGCTTCGATATACTGTCCAGATGCTGGATCTGGCCATCCTCGGCTTGCTCGAAGAACGCGAGCTCCACGGGTACGAGATCCGCCGCCGGCTCCGTGAACAGCTCGGGCTCCTGGCCAACGTCTCCTTCGGCTCCCTCTACCCCGCCCTCAACCGGCTCGAGGCCGGCGGGGCCCTGGCCTCCGCCGAGGGTCCGGCGAAGGCCGACCCGCCGGAGACTCCACCGACGGGCTCCCTGAGCGGCGAGCTGGCGGTGCTCCGCTCCCGGCGCAACCCCAGCCCCCGCGGCGGGCGCCGGGCGCGCAAGGTCTACCGGATCACCGACAAGGGGCGGGACCTCTTCACCGAGCTCCTGACCAAGGGCGGGGCCGAGGACGCCCGCAGCTTCGGGCTGCGGGTCGCCTTCGCCCGGCACTTGGCTCCCCAGGCCAGGATCTCCCTGCTCGAGCGTCGGCGCTCGGTGCTCGAGCAACGACTCGGGGAGGTGCGCTCGGCAACCCGGGAGAGCTCCCTCGACCCGTATGCGCGATCGGTCGTGGAGCACACGGCCGAGGGATTGGAACAGGACATCCGCTGGCTCGATCGGATGATCGCAGCCGAGCGCACGCAACCGACCGCCAGATCGTCCGTCAGCGAGCGGGCAGGCAAGGGAGGAGACCCCAGATGAGCACCGTCCGCGTGGCCATAGCCGGAGTGGGGAACTGCGCCAGCTCGCTGGTGCAGGGCATCACCTACTACCGCGACGCCGACCCGAACGACATCGTCCCGGGGCTCATGCACGTGGTGCTCGGCGGATACCACGTGGGGGACCTCGAGCCGGTCGCCGCGTTCGACGTCGACGCGTCCAAGGTCGGCACCGACCTCGGCAAGGCGATCGCGGCCGGCCACAACAACACGGTCAAGTTCGCCGAGGTCGGGGAGCTGGGGATCACCGTGCAGCGGGGCCCGACGCTCGACGGCCTCGGCCGCTACTACCGCGACGTCGTCGAAGAGTCCCCGGCGCCTCCGGTCGACGTGGCCGTGGCCCTCCGCGAGTCGCGCGCCGACGTGCTCGTCGCCTACCTGCCGGTCGGGTCGGAGATGGCGCAGCGCCATTACGCCGAAGCCTGCCTGAAGGCCAAGGTCGCCTTCGTCAACGCCATCCCGGTCTTCATCGCCTCGGACCCCGAATGGGCGACACGGTTCCGGGACGCGGGCGTGCCCATCGTCGGGGACGACATCAAGAGCCAGGTGGGATCCACCATCGTGCACCGCGTGCTGACCCGCCTCTTCGAGGACCGCGGCCTGGCCCTCGACCACACCTACCAGCTGAACGTCGGTGGCAACATGGACTTTCGCAACATGCTCGAGCGGGACCGCCTCGAGTCGAAGAAGATCTCCAAGACCCAGGCGGTGACCAGCCAGATCGAGCACGCGCCGCTCCCGGCCGACGACATCCACATCGGTCCGTCCGACCACGTGCCGTGGCTGCTCGACCGGAAGTGGGCCTACATCCGCATGGAGGGTCGGAACTTCGGTGACGTCCCGCTCGAGCTCGAGCTAAAGCTACAGGTCTGGGACTCGCCCAACTCGGCCGGCGTCATCATCGACGCGGTCCGTTGCGCCAAGATCGCCCTCGACACCGGCGTCGGGGGACCGCTTCTCGGTCCTTCGGCGTACTTCATGAAATCCCCGCCGGTGCAGTACCACGACGACGAGGCACAGCGGATGGTGGAGGAATTCGCCTCGGGCGGCCCCAACCCGGCGTGGCCCGCCGGCTGACTCAGTCCTTCGGCGGCCGCCGGCGCTCCCACCACTCGTCGAGGCGACGCCCCGCCTCCTCCTCACCCAGGGGTCCCTCGTCCATCCGCAGCTCGAGCAGGAACCCCAGGGCCTCCCCGACCAATCGACCGGGAGGCAGCCCGAGACGCTGCATCACCTGGGTGCCGTCGAGATCGGGCCGGATCGCGTCCAAGGACTCCCGTTTCCCAAGCTCCTCCGTGCGCTGCTCGAGCTCGTCCATCCGGCGGCCGAGGGCCCGGGCCTTGGCGGCGTTGCGGGTGGTGCAGTCGCAGCGGGTCAGCTCGTTCAGGCGGTCGAGCAAGGGACCGGCGTCACGGACGTATCGCCGGATGGCCTTGTCGGTCCATCCGAGCCGGTAGGTGTGGAAACGCAGGTGCAGCTCGACGAGCCGAACCACCACGTCGACGTCGTCGCTCGAATAGCGGAGCGCCTCCATCCGCGCGCGCGTCATCCGGGCGCCCACCACCTCGTGATGGTGGAAGGTGACCCCCCCCGCCGCGAACGAGCGCGTTCTCGGCTTGCCGACGTCGTGAAAGAGCGCGGCCAGCCGGAGGAGGCGATCCGGCGACGTCTTGTCGACCACCGCCAACGTGTGAGCCAGAACGTCCTTGTGCCGGTGGATGGGGTCCTGCTCGAGCGCGAGCCCGGGCAGCTCGGGCAGGAAATCCTCCGCCATACCGGTCTCGACGACGAACCAGAGCGCCACCGAGGGCTTGGCCAGGGTCACGATCTTGTCGAGCTCGTCCCGGACCCGTTCGGCGGAGACGATCGACAGGCGACCGTGGCTCGAGCGGATCGCTGCGACCAGCTCGGCGTCGGGGACGAGATCGTACTGGGCCACGAAGCGGGCCGCCCGCAGCATCCGGAGGGGGTCGTCGTCGAACGAGACCTCGGGATCGAGGGGGGTCCGGAGCCGCCGGGCCGAAAGGTCGCCTATCCCGTCGAACGGGTCCACCAGGGCCATCTCCGGCAGACGCAGCGCCATGGCGTTGATCGTGAAGTCCCGCCGAGCGAGGTCCTGCTCGATCTTGTCGCCGAATTGGACGTCGGGCTTCCGGGAGTCGGGGCGGTACGCCTCGGCGCGGTGGGTCGTGATCTCGTACCGCCGGCCCTGGTGGCGGCAACCGATGGTCCCGAACCGCTTCCCCTGGTCCCAGACAGCGTCGGCCCAACCCGAGACGATCTCCTCGATCTCGTCGGGCCCGGCGTCGGTCGTGAGATCGAGGTCCGGGGGCTCCGCCCTCCCGGGTCCCGCCGTTCCCCCGGGGCGAGCCGCTCCGGGCACCAGGGCGTCGCGGACCGATCCGCCGACCAGGTAGATGGACCTTCCGGCTCGCTCGAACAGGTCGGCCAGGTCGGCGGTCGCCTCCACGAGGGGTCGGAATCGCTCGGGAACAGCCGTCGACCGCACCGGCCCACGCTAGTGCGCAACAGTCGCGTGCCTGCCACCGGTTAGCGTTGGGCGGTGTCCCTGAGCTTCGCCCGGTCGGCCCGGCGGGCGGTGCTCGCGCTGGCCGTGGTCCTGTCACTCGGACCGCTCGTCCTTCCGGCGACGTGGCCCGAGCGTGCGGGGGCACAGCCCCCGAGCACCAGCAGCCCTGCTGCCGGCCGCGCGCTCGGCACGGCAGGAGGCGCTGCGACTGCCGCCCTGGCACTGACGAAGCAGACCCCCTGGGTAACCCCCGAGCAGCCCCATTTCAGCATGCAGGTGGCCGTCGGTTCGCGCGCCGCGGCCCAGGGCCCGCTCGCTCTGGCCCTCACCGTCTACCACCGCCTGATCACCCGGACGGGGTTCGCCCAGGCGCTCACCAGCACGCCCGGAGGCGCCGCGCTCGAACGGGTGACGCCGGTGCCGGTCGGCGCGGGGAACCTGTCGCCCTCGCTGGACCTGACGGTGGGCACCGGCCCGCCTTCCGCTGCCGGACCCTCGATCGGTCTCAACTGTGCCGGCAGCGGCACCTGTCCGGGCGTCTATCCGGTCTCGGTGACGCTCGAGCAGACCGGGGGGACGGTCCTCGGGCAGTTCAACACCTTCCTCACCTACGAGCAGTCGGCCAGCTCCAACCCGCTGCGCTTCGCCCTCGTCGTGCCCTTCGCCGCCGGAGTCCACGTCCTCCCCGGTAGCTCGAACGCAGCGACCGCCCTCGCCGCTCCCTCGCGGCAGGCCGTCGACAACCTGGCGGGCTTCGCCCGCACCCTGGCCGCTCGGGCGACGGTGCCGATCACGGTGCTCGCCGACCCGCACACCGTGCAGGCCCTGCAGGTGGCGGGGAGCACCGAGGCCCACCAGGCACTGGCCACCCTCAGCAGCCTCTCGCAGAACCCGGCCGGGACGGAGTTCCCGTCCACCCCGTACGTACCGGTCGACCTGGGCGCTCTCGCCGCGGCCGGCCTCACCGGCGAGATCGTCTACCAGATGAAGGTTGGCGCGGCGGCCCTCACCAAGGCGGCGATCCATACCGACCCGGCCGGCACGACCTGGGTGGCCACCGGCGGGGTCACGGGGAGTCTGGCCACCGGCATGTCCGACGCGGGCGTGAACAGGGTGGTGGTTCCCGACACGGCGATCACCACCGATCCGGGCCGGCTGGGGATCACCCAGCCGTTCGAGCTCTCGTTCGCCCGCGACACGACGGTGACGGCCGCGGTGTCCGACAGCGGCCTCGAGGCCCACTTCTCCGCGAGCTCGCACGACCCGGTGCTCGCTGCGCAGCAGATGCTGGCCGACCTGGCTTTCATCCAGTCCGAGCAGCCGGGGTCGTTACAGGCCCGCGGGGTGACGGCGATCTCCCTCCGGGCGTCGGCGCTCGACCCGGCCTTCGTCGACACGCTCCTGGCCGGGTTGGAGAACAACCCCGCCGTTCGGGCGGTGACCCTCGACCAGTTCTTCAACCAGGTGCCCGTGGGTGGGAACGCCGCTCCCACCACCCGCCAGCCCGTCGCGGGAGCCCGGTCGGACATCTCGGCCTCGGCCGCCGTGGCCATCTCGAGAGCCCGCCAACGCAACGACGCCTTCCACAGCGCCGTGGTCGGGTCGCCGCCCGTTCTCGGGCACCTCGACGACCTGCTCCTCGCTTCCGAGGGTGACGGGCTGGGACCCTCGCAACGGCAGGCGGCCGTCGCCACCTACGAGCGATCGCTCGGAGCGCAGCTCTCGTTGATCCAGCTCTCCACCGACCGCGCCATCACCCTGACGTCCCGGACCGGGCGCATCCCGATCACGTTCCTCTCGTCGGCTCCCTATGCACTGGTCGGCGACGTGGCGCTGAGCAGCGACAAGTTCCAATTTCCCCAGGGGTCCACCCGATCGCGGTTCGCCATCAGCCGGAGCACCAACCCGCTCCCGATCGAGGTGCAGGCACGGACGTCGGGTGACCTCCCGCTGGCGGTGACCCTCACCGCCCCCAAAACCGACGTCGGTGCGGTTCCCCTGGTCATCGCCCATGGCGAACTGACGGTCCGGTCCACCGCCACCTCGGTGGTCGGTGTCGTCCTCACGCTGCTCGCGATCGCCGTGCTCGTCGCCTGGTGGGCTCGCACGTGGCGGCGGGGCCGCAGGGCTCGTGCCGGCCGCGGCGGTGCTCCGTCATGAGCGGAGTCGCCGACAGCGAAGCGGGCGCTCCGGCACCGGTGGTTCCGCCCGTGGCGCCCGCCGGCAGCCCGGGCCGCGACGGGGACGGGGGAACCCCCGGAACCGGGGACGGGGGCCGGGGCGGCCGCGGGAGCCTGGGCGGGGGCGGGACCGGGGACGGGGACGGGGACGGGGGCCTGGGCGGGAGTCTCCGGTCGGCCACCCTCTGGATGGCCGCGGGAACGACTGTCTCGCGGCTCACCGGAGTGCTCCGGATCGTCGCCCTGGCCTACGCGCTCGGCGCCACGCCGCTCGCCGACGGTTTCAACCTCGCCAACACCGCGCCGAACATGCTGTACGACATCGTCATCGGGGGGGTCCTGTCGGCCACCTTCATCCCGGTGTTCGTCGACCGCCTCACCACGCGGTCGGAGAGCGAGGCCTGGCGGGCGATCTCCGCCGTGATCAGCCTGTCCGTCGTCCTGCTGGCGGCCGCCAGCGTCGTCTTCTGGTTCGCCGCGCCACTGGTGATCACCGCGATCACGGCACTCGACCCCGGTCAGGGGACCGCCGCCGCCCACGCCATCGGGCACCAGCGCGACGTGGCGACCAGCCTCCTGCGCTGGTTCGTGCCACAGGTGTTCTTCTACGGGATCATCAGCCTGGCGACCGCCGTGCTCAACACCCGGCGGCGCTTCGTGGCCCCCATGTGGGTCCCCATCGCCAACAACGCCGTCTGCATCGCCGTCCTGCTCTGGTTCCACCATGTGACGGGCGGGCACCCGTCGGCTGCCGGCGTGCAGCACAACCACAACCAGCTGATCCTGCTCGGGCTCGGCACCACGCTCGGCGTGGTCGTTCAGGCCCTGCTGCTCCTTCCGAGCGTCAACAAGGTCCGGTCGCCCCTGCTCGGGTGGCGCTGGGAACCCCGCAACGAAGCCGTCCGCACCATCATGCGGCTCGGAGCCTGGACCTTCGGGTTCGTGGTGGCCAATCAGATCGCGCTGTTCGTGGTGCTGGCGCTCGCCGGCAGCGTGCCGGGGCCCTGGCCGGTCTCCTCCTACCTGTACGCGTACACCTTCCTGCAGATGCCCTACGCCGTGGTGGCCGTGTCCATCATGAGCGCGGTGACCCCCGACCTGGCAGAGAAGTGGACGACCAACGACCTGCCCGGCTTTCGGAGGCGGCTGACCGGGGGGCTGCGGGCCGTGCTCGCCATCATCATCCCCTCGGCGGTAGCCATGCTGCTGTTGGCCAAACCGGTGGCCGCCCTACTGCTGGCCCACGGGTCGACGTCGGTCCTCGACACGAGCACCACGGCGTCGGCTCTCGCCATGTTCGCTCTCGGCCTCCCGGGTTTCTGCACGTTCTTGTACGTGGTCCGCGTGCTGCAGGCCATGCAGCGCACCCGGATCGCCTTCTGGCTCTACCTGCTCGAGAACGGGATCAACGTGGTGCTGGCCCTCGCTCTCGTCCATCCGATGGGCGTACGCGGCCTGGCCCTGTCACTCTCGATCGCCTACAGCGTCGCCGCCGTCGCCGGGGTCGTCGTGCTCCGAGGTTGGCTCGGCCCGCTGGGGACCGAGCACACGTGGGCGCCCCTCCGCCTGGTCGGGAAGGCCACTGCCGTCATGGCGGTCGCCATCCTCGTCGTCTCCAACCTCTCGGGGTCGACCTCCTCCACGGCGCTCTTCCTCCGGGTGGGCGCGGCGATCCTGGCCGGGGTGGCCGCATTCGGAGGAGTCGCCGTCTTCTTGGGCCGGCGGGCCGCCAGGTCGCGTCGCCGAACGGTGCGGCCCTCCCCGCTCGGCAGGCCTCCCTTGCGGCGGGGCTGAGTGCTCCGTGGCAGACTCATCGCTGCATGGGGGCCGTCCGAATCGTCACCGACAGCGCCTGTGACCTCACGCCCGAGCTGGCCGAGCGCCACGGCATCACCGTGGTGCCCCTGACGATCCGGTTCGGCGACGAGGAGCTGCTCGACCGGCGCGACCTGTCCCCCTCCGAATTCTGGCGACGCTGCAAGGCCGCAGCGGAGCTCCCGGGAACGGCCGCTCCGGCCCCGGGGGCCTTTCGCGAAGCCTACGAGTCGGTGGCCGAGGAGGGTGGTGGGGGCGTGCTGTGCCTGACCATCTCCTCGGGCGTGTCGGCCACGTACCAGTCGGCGCTCGCAGCGGCCGACGGCTTCAGCACAGTGCCGATCCGGGTCATCGACACCCGGTCGGTGTCGATGGGCCAGGGGCTGCTCGCCTTGGCGGCGTCGGAGGCGGCGGTGGGCGGTGCCACGCTCGACGAGCTGGTCACCCAGACCGAGGAGCGGATGACCCGGACCCGGGTGTTCGGCGTCCTCGACAGCCTCGACCACCTCCAGCGTGGAGGGCGGATCGGCGGGGCCCGGGCGCTGCTCGGCTCCATTCTCTCCATCAAGCCGGTCATCCAAGTCGAGAACGGGGTGGTCGAGCAGGAATCACGGCAGCGCACCCGATCCCGTTCGCTCCGGTACCTTGCCGACAAGGTCCTGGCAGACGCCCCCCTCGAGCGCCTCGCGGTCGCCAACGGTGCCGCCGAAGACGTCGGGTCCCTCCTGTCGATGCTCGACGGGGTGGCCGTCGAGCACGCGACCGTCGTCGTCGATCTCGGCCCGGTGGTCGGCACCCACGCCGGGCCCGGCACCATCGGCGTCTGTTACCAGGTGGCGGCCATTCCGGATCTCTCCGGCGACTAGTCTGCCTCCCGTGACCGTGTCAACGCCGCTCGACCCGGCGGGCTCCGGCAATACCCTTTCGGGGAGCGCTCCCGCTACCGGACCGGATACGCGCGCCACCGCCGAGCTGTCCGCCAAGGCCGTCGACACCATCGACCTCGTCGTCGCCAACATCAACGACAGGGCGATCCGCCCGTTGCTCATCGCCGCTCGAGCCCTGGTGTTCGGGATGTTGGCGGCCGTACTGGGCATCGTGGTGGTGGTGGTGGCCTCCGTGGCCGTCGTGCGCCTGTTGGACGTGTACGTGTTCGACGGGAGGGTATGGGCCGCCGAGGCGCTGCTCGGGGCGATCTTCGTCGCCTTCGGGCTCCTCGCCTGGTCCCGCCGCTCCCCACGGCCGGCCGGCCGCGACGGCCGGCGTTGATCGGCCGCAGTCCGTGACCGAGCACCGCAAGGTCCTGATCGCCGGGTCCGGGCCCGCCGGACTGACCGCCGCCGTCTACTCGGCTCGCGCACAGCTCGGGCCTCTCGTCGTCGAGGGTGAGCCCTCGTCCACCAGCGACCAGCCCGGGGGCCAGTTGATGCTCACCACCGACGTTGAGAACTTTCCCGGGTTCCCCGACGGGGTGATGGGTCCGGACCTGATGGCGAACATGCGCTTGCAGGCCCAGCGCTTCGGGGCGGAGCTGGTCATGGCCAAGGTGAGCAGGGTGGACCTCTCGGGCCCTCCGTTCGGGGTGTGGACCGGCGATCCGGACGCGACCGAGCCCACCTATGAGACCCAGGCGCTCATCCTCGCCACCGGGGCCCACTCGCTGATGCTCGGGCTCCCCAACGAGCGCCGCCTGCTCGCCAGGGGCGTCTCCACCTGTGCCACCTGCGACGGGTTCTTCTTCCGTGGTCAGCACGTCGCCGTGGTGGGCGGCGGGGACTCAGCCCTCGAGGAAGCCCTCTTCCTGACCCGTTTCGCCACCAAGGTGACCGTCATCCACCGCCGGGACAGGCTCCGGGCTTCCCGCATCATGCAGGACCGGGCCCTGGGTCACGAGAGGATCGACGTCCGGTGGAACTCCGAGGTGGTCGACGTCCTGGGCGAGAACAACGTGTCCGGGCTCCTCCTCCGCGACACGAAGACCGGTGAGGTCGCCGAGCTCGACGCGACGGGGGTGTTCGTCGCCATCGGACACGAGCCGAACAGCAGCGTCGTGAGAGGGCAGCTCGAGCTCGAGGACAACGGGTACATCCGCACCTTCGGCGGCTCCACCACCAGCGTGGCCGGTGTCTTCGCCTGCGGCGACGTACAGGACCACATCTACCGCCAAGCGGTCACCGCCGCCGGGTCCGGGTGCATGGCCGCGATCGACGCGGAGCGGTGGCTCGAGACGATGGGGTCCTGAGCAAGGCCATCTCCCAGGTCCGCCCGGTCACCGGCGCGCGGGAGGGTGGTGGTCGGCGGGGAACATCCGGGCGGGCGGGGGTGTTGGCAGAGTGGCATCCGGGTGGTACCGGGAGAGGACGAGGAGGTCCCCGTGAGTGAAGAGATCGTGACGCTCGACGACGCTACGTTTGACGAGCATGTCAAGGGGGCAGACGTACCCGTACTGGTCGACTTCTGGGCCGAATGGTGCGGACCGTGCAAGATGATCGCTCCGGTGCTCGAGGAGATAGCGAGGGAGCAGGCGGGGAAGCTGCAGATCGGGAAGCTCAACATCGACGACAACCTCGACGTGACCCGTCGGTACGACGTGATGAGCATCCCGACCCTGATCCTGTTCAAGGACGGGGAGCCCCAGGCCCGCCTGGTGGGAGCGAAGCCCAAGGGACAGCTCCTGCAGGAGCTGTCCGCCTACCTCTGACCGTCCTGCCCGACGACGTCCTCCCTCTTCGCCAGCACGATGTCGGGGCTGCCGTGGCCGACGTGCAGCGTCGCCTCGCGAGCGCCGGTTTCGACACCCCGGGAGATCCCGAGGGATCCTTCGGGCTGGCCACCCGGGTCGCGGTGGAGGCATTTCAGCACCGCCGCGGGCTGCGCGTCGACGGCGTCTGTGGTCGCCAGACGTGGGACACCCTGGTGGAGGCGGGATTCGGCATCGGTGACCGTCTCCTCTACCTGAGAACCCCCATGCTTCGAGGCGACGACGTGGCGGAGATCCAGCAACGGCTCGGGGCGCTGGGCTTCGACACCGGTCGGGTGGACGGGATCTTCGGCGCGCTCACGTCGGCGGCCGTCGCCGACTTCCAACGGAACTCCGGCCAACCGGTCGACGGGATCGTGGGCCTCGCGACGCTCCGGGAGCTGCTGAGAATGCCGACCCGCCACCATGCTCCGGAGCTGGTCTCGACGGTGCGCGCCCGCGAAGAGCTCCGCCGAGGGAACCCCACTTTGGCCGAGCTCCACCTGGCCGTCGGAGAGACCGGCGGTCTCGGGGCCACGGTCGCTGCTCTGCGTCGTCGCCTGATGGGGGCCGGCGGCCGGGTGACCGAGCTCCACCACCCCGACGGGTCGGTACAGGCTCTTCAGGCCAACGCGGCCGAAGTCGACGTCTACCTGGGGCTCCGGCTCGATCCCGACCGCCCCGGCTGCTCAACCGCCTACTACGCGGGCTACCACTACGAGTCCCCCGGGGGGCGGAGGTTGGCGGAGCTGGTTCAGGCCGCCCTACCCGCAGCCGTCGGAGTTCCCGACCTCGGTGTCCGGGGCATGTCGGTCCCCGTCCTGCGCGAGACGCGCATGGCCGCGGTGATCGTCGAGCTGGGCCCCGCCGCCGTCGTCGTCGAGCAGGGCCAGTCGCTGGCCGGATCCCTGGCTCTCGCCCTGGGCGGCTGGGCCGGATCCCATTGCGAGTGAGCCCACGCTCCTGAGATCTGTCGGCCGCCGTGACCAGCGGATGAACGTCAGATGACCCTGGTGATCAAAGCGGGTCGAAACCCTTCAGTTCAAGGAGAATGCAACAATCCACAAGGTCATGCACAGGTTGTGGAAGAGAGTTCACGAGCTCACCGGGCCGGCCGGCCCGATCCCGCCAGGGGGGTCTCACCTTCGCGTGAGACTTGGAGAATCGCAGGTCAGGTGGGTAATCCTGCTGCGGGCGTCTCACTAATGGACCTGCCACCCTCACCGACCATCGCCCTGTAGATGCGTTCGAGGTCCTCGAGCGTGGCGAAGTCCACGATCAGTCGCCCACGCCGGTTCTGAAGCTCGACCTTAACCCGAGTGTTGAGGTGGGTCGACAGCAGCTCCTCGAGCTCGAGTAGCCCCGGCTCCGGGAGCCTACGCTGCGCCACAATTGATCCGGTAGGACCTTGGGTAGTACTAGCCGTATCCAACCTGGCCGTAGGGCTGTCCGCAGTAGTACCTTCGATCGCACCACCACGCACGATCTCTTCGAGCGAACGGACGGTGATCTGTTCGTCGACAATCCGTTTCACGAGGCTCTCCTGCAGAGCCCGGTCGGGAGTCCCCAGGAGCGCTCGTGCATGGCCCGCCGTGATGCTTCCGTCGGCCAGTGCCCTCTGGGCACCGGCGGGCAGCTGCAGCAGCCTCAGCGTGTTCGTCACAACCGTACGGCTCTTCCCTACCCTGGTTGCCACCTGCTCATGGGTCAGACCGAAGTCGTCGATCAACTGCTGGTAGGCCGCCGCCTCTTCGAGAGGGTTCAAATCCTCCCGATGGAGGTTCTCCACCAAGGCCTGCTCGAGGCTGTGGACATCCGTGGTCGCGCTCTGCACCAGCACCGGGATCGTCTGCAGGCCGGCGCGGCGCGCTGCGCGCCATCGCCGCTCCCCCGCGATCAGCTCGTAGCTGGCGCCCTCCTCCCCTTGAAGCTCACGGACGAGAACGGGTTGGAGCACTCCCAGTTCCCGAATGGAAGCAGCCAGTGAGGACATCGCCTCCTCATCGAAATGGCTCCTCGGCTGAACCTCACTGGGCTTGATGCTCGACAACGGCACCTCCCGCAGCGCCGAACCCCGATCCGGTGAGATCTCCGTCGGGATCAGAGCCCCCAAGCCCTTACCCAGCCCGCTGCGGCGCGCCATTGCTCACCTCCTTGGCCAGCTCGCGGTAAGCGACAGCTCCCCGCGAGGTTGGATCGAACACAGTGATCGGTTGGCCGAAGGACGGCGCCTCCGAGATCCGGACGGTCCTAGGAATGACGCTTCTACAGACCTTGTCGGGAAAATGCTCGCGGACCTCGCCCGCCACGTCCACCGCCAGACGAGTACGGGCGTCGTACATCGTGAGGACGATCGTGCTGACCTCCAACTTGCTGTTCAGGTTCGACTCGACCAGATGGACGTTCCTCAGAAGCTGACCGAGTCCCTCGAGCGCGTAGTACTCACACTGGATCGGGACCAGAACCTCACCCGCCGCGGCCAGGCCGTTGATGGTGATCAGGCCCAGGGAGGGAGGGCAGTCGATCAACGCGAAGTCGAAGTCGTCGACCACGGAGTCGATCGCCTTCTTCAACTTCATCTCTCTACTGAACGCCGGGACCAACTCGATCTCCACCCCTGCGAGGTCGATGGTGGCCGGAGCCACGAAGAGGTTCTTCACGCTGGTCGGCTCGATGCAGTCCTCCATGGGAGCGTCGCGCATGATGACGTCGTACATCGACAGCTCAAAATTCCGGGCGTCGATGCCCAGGCCCGTTGTCGCGTTGCCCTGTGGATCGAGATCCACCACCAGGACCCGGTAACCCAGCTCGGCGAGAGCCGCTCCCAAATTCACGGTGGTGGTGGTCTTCCCTACACCTCCCTTCTGATTTGCCACTGCCATGACTCTTGGGAGAGGCCGAAGGGTGGCCAGCGTGCGGGCGTGCTTCGGAACGGTCCCTGACTCGGTTGCAAGAGAGGAGATGATCGGTCCTGCGGTTCCACTTCCAACTTCCTCGTCGGTTCCACCCAGATGGTCCTCGGGACCAACGAAGCCGGGTGCCGGAGCGCCGTCGGAAGCTCTGGGTCCTTGCGTCCCCACCTCCTTGGCCACCCCTTCCTCAGTGGTCGCTGGCAGCTCGGCCGGTGGCGGGCTCGGCGCTCGTTGTTCTGGTCCGCCCTCCCCTCCGCCCCCGGCAGCCGGCCGCACAACGGTCGGGCCCGAGTGGGGCACGACCACACCGGGCGCCGAGATCGGGCCCGACTGGTGCACCTCGTTCAGGGGGGGGCCACGCGTTCCTTCGGGAGGAGTGAGCTCCGAGTGCCCGGTGCTCACTCGACCATCGATCGCCTCAACGTCAAACGGAACCGAGTGGGGCGCCACCGGTACGCCGGCCCGCGTGGTCGCTCCGGTCGGGGTCATGCCGAC
>Ga0307372_10004174_pt1 | contig 22534 bp, 19 predicted proteins | sample OX1MG_FD_202533 | JGI IMG/M metagenome (GOLD analysis project Ga0307372, IMG submission 202533) | Soil microbial communities from Risofladan, Vaasa, Finland - OX-1 | ecosystem: Environmental > Terrestrial > Soil > Coastal area > Acid sulfate soil | place: Finland: Risofladan, Vaasa | collected...
CGCGCCCCCGCCTCCTGCGTGCGGGGCCCGCGCACCGAGCGGTCTGAGGTCGAACGCGCCGTCGGCGACCGGTGCGCCGCCTGGGACGTAGACGTCGACGGCGGCGAGCCTCGAGCACGCGCCTGCGAGGCTCCGCATGGCCGTGGCCATCTCGCTCCCGGGTGCCCGGGTCCACGACGCCGTGAGGACGGCGACGCGGTGTCCGCTCACGCGCCGGTCCCTGGGCCGTCGGGCCACCGCGGCGCGTCGAGCGTCCCGAGCGCCTCGTGCACCCGGGTGAGGTCCTCGCTCACCCGGTCGACCACGTCCTGGACGAGCAATTCGAGGTTGCCGATTCGGCTGGTGACGTCGTCCATGCGCTCGGCGAGCGCCGCGACCGCGCGGACGAGATCGCCCATGAACTCGCGGTCGGCACCTGCGTCCGCACGTGCGACGGCGGCGACGCGGGCACGGACCTTCGCCCGGACGCCCCCCGCCCCACCGGTTCCTGCCGGACCTGCGGCGCCTGCGACATCGGCCACCTCGCCCTGCGCGCCGGACACGAGCCGGGCGAACTTGGCGTGCAGCGACGCGATCTCGTCGGCGTCGCGCACCGGAGAGGGAAGTCCCTGCGGGTCGGCACGCTGGGAGAGCAGGCGGGGCGCGGCGGGCACCGTTCGTCCGGGAGCCGTCGAGGCGCCCACGCCGGATGGGGGTCGGGCCTGCTCTTCCCCGGTCGCTCCGGTCACCCCACGCTCCTCGCAACCCTCGAGCCCGACGTCGACCGGACGGCGCCCGCGAGCACCGCGCCCGGCTCGTCGAGTGCCGCGGAGAAGTCTACGTGCGAGAGGTTCCGGTTGTAGAAGGGGTCACCCGCCACGACGGCGTCGCCCCAGCGCGCCATGAAGGCGGCCGCGGTCCCCGCGTCCCCCGACGTGCCCCGGCTGGGCGACTCGTGGTGGACCAGCTCGGCGCCTGCCTCCACGAGCACGCGCAGGCCGCGTCGCCGCGCGCGCAGGCAGTAGTCCACGTCGTTGAAGTCGAGGCCGAGCGCCTCGTCGAACCCGCCGAGCTGCTCGAAGACCTGCCGGCGGGTCGCCATGCACGCACCGGTGACCGCCGAGACGTCTCGGGTCAGCACCGCCATGCCGAGGTACCCCGGCCGGCCCTGCTCGAGTCCCGCGAGCACGTGCCCGGCCGCACCGGCGAGCCCGAGCACCACCCCGGCGTGCTGCAGGTGGCCGTCGGGGTAGACGAGGCGCGGCCCGACGGCACCGACGTCGTCGCGCAGGGCCTGTGCGACGAGAAGCTGGAGCCAACCGTCCGTCCCCTGCTCGACGTCGTCGTTCACGAAGAGGAGCACGTCGCCGCGCGCCTCGGCGGCGGCGGCATTGTTGAGCGCAGCCCAGTTGAAAGGGCGGTCGTCCCGGCGCACGACGACGCGGTGCTCGGGGCCGAGACGCGCGGTCAGCACATCGAGCAGGGTCGCGGTCTCGGGCTCCGAGGAGCCGTTGTCGACCAGGACGAGCTCGAGGTCGACGGCGGGGAACCGCGGGCCTCCGGCCGCGGCCGCGCCGAGCGACTCGCCGCACGCGCGGAGCAACGTCGTGCTGTCCTTGAAGGGGACGACCGCGCTGACCGATACCCGCGCCGCGCCGGCGGGGAGGCTGCGGCGGATGGTCCACGTGCACGGGAGCGGCCCGGGCGCCACCGACGCAGTCTCGCCGCGCCGAGCGAGCGCATCTGCGACCGCGGCCGGCCCGGTCGGCCGAGGGGCGCTCCACCTGTGGCACAGCACGTCGGGAACGTGCGCCACCCGCGTCGTGCGCTCCGTCACGCGAAGAAGGAGATCGTGCTCCCAGTCGCCGCCGGGGACCGTGCGGACCCCTCCGGCGGCCACCACCGGTCCGACGCGCAGCGCGACGGGCCGTCCGAGGTAACGCCACGACAGGAGCAGTTCGGGGGACCAGTCCGGTTTTAGCACGGGTGTGGACCACGCGCCGTCCGGCGCGGCGCGGTCCTCGTCGCCGTACGCGACGTCGGCGTCCACGAGCGCGGCACTCAGGCGCGCGACGGCGTCGGGCTCGAGCTCGTCACCCGGGTCGAGGAACACGATCGCCGGGGAGCCGCTCTCCTCGAGCGCTGCCGCGTAGGCGTCGGCGGGATCCGTGCTCTCCGGGAGGGTGTGCATCCGCACCCGCCCTGTGGGCGCCTGCCCGAGCGCACCGGTCACCGCCTCGTCCATGGCCGCGTCCGACCCACCGACGACGGTGACCGAGAGGGTCCAGTCCCCCGAGGTCTGGGTGACCACCGCGTCGAGGCTCCGCCGGACGTCCGCCGGGTCGGCGGGCCCCCGTCCGTCGGCCCGCGTCGTCCGCAGGTCGACGACGAGGAGGAGGGCCAGCGCCGGACCTGGACGCGGAGGCTTGTCCACGAGCAGGCGCCACGCGGCGCGTGCAGTGGCCCATCGGCGGTACAGGGCGCGGTCGCCCGCCGCGTCCGGGCGCAGGGGGCGGGGTGCCTGCGGGGCGAACAGCACCCTCGCGTCGTCCGGTGGCACGCGCCAACAATTGCACGTCGCCTGCGCTGGCGCCCGTGCGTGCCGACCTGCCACGATGCGACGCATGCCCACGTCGCGGCGCGGTGTGTGTGCCGGCTCGAGCTTTCCCCACACCGAAGCGACGCCACGTGCGCCGGCGGCACGCCGCTGCCCGGGACCGGGTGCCCGATGATGGCGCGCCCCGCCGCGGTGCCGCTCGAGCTCGCGGGGCGCCGGGTCCTCCTCCGGACGCTCACCGAAGCGGACTACGAACAGTGGCAGGAGGTGCGGGAGCGCTGCCGGGAGTGGCTCGTGCCGTGGGAACCGCGGCCCAAGGGGTCGCCCCTCCCTGCGGAAGACCCGGTCAGCTTCGCGGCACGCTGCGCCCTGCGCGAGCGGGAGCGACAGCTCGGCACCGGCTACGGGTTCGGCATCTTCGTGGGAACGCGGTTCGCCGGCGAGATCACCCTCTCGTCGATCCAGCGTGGGCCGTTCCAGACCGGGCACATCGGCTACTGGATCGACCGGGACCTCGCAGGCCGCGGCTACGTCCCCGAGGCGGTGGTCGTCGTCCTCGCCTTCGCCTTCGACACCATCGCGCTGCACCGCGTCGAGATCTCCATCATCCCGAGGAACCAGGCGAGCCTGCGCGTCGTCGAGAAGCTCGGGATACGGTCCGAGGGCATCGCGCAGAAGTACCTCGAGATCGACGGCAACTGGGAGGACCACGCGAAGTTCGCGGTCACGCTGGAAGAGTGGAACCGCCGGCGGGACCAGCTGCTCGCGGACTGGATCGACTGATCGCACGACCGCACGACCGCACGACCACACGACCGAACGAGCGCACGACGGCCCGAGCCGCCCAGCCGCCCAGCCGCCCGAGCGTCCGGCCGCCGGGACTCGGGCGCCGCGGAAGACTCCCGACCGCACAACCCGTCGGTAGCCTCGACGTTCGATGCTCGTCCTCCACGCGGCGTGGGACGCCGAGGGCCCCGGGGCGCTGCTCCTGTGGGCAGAGCCGGTCCCTACGCCCGCGGCCGCCCTCTCGGAGGCGCTGGCCGCAGGAGGCGTGCTCGGCGCGCATGCCGCGGCATCGGCCGTGGCATGCGTCGCAGCCGTCCGCCTGCCGGCGCGCCGCGGCGTGCCGGTGCCGTCGCCGGATGCCGCCGACGCCGGGATCGGGGCCGCGGTCGGCCATCGACGAAAGGTGGGCCACGCCTCGGAGACCTCGCGCCCGACGTTCCGTCCGTTCGAGGTTCCGGCGCTCCGGTTCGAGGTGAGCCATGCGCTGGATGCCTTGTTGGCGCTCGGTGCCGGCGGCACCGAGGTCCGGACGGGCTCGTCGGTCCGCGCGCTCGCCCGTGTCGCGGAGCTGGCGCTCGAGGTGGTCGCCGGCGCAAGGGTGGTCCCCGCGCTCGCGCGCGACGGAGACCGCCACGTCGCCCGCTGGACCCCGCTTCGGACCGGGCGCGACACCGAGCGGTTGGCACTGCTCTCGGCGGCGCTTCCCGGCGCGGCCTGCGCGTCGGGGAGCGCCCCGGCCGCGGTCGTGGCGGAGCATGTCTTCGACGCGTGCGTCGACGCACTGTGCCGCGACGCGCTCGAGCGCGCGGCCGTCGCGCCCCGTGCGGCCCCGGTATCCGGCCGGTCGGACGGCGCCGTGGCGGACGCGTGGCTCTCGGCGCTCCGGCGCCGGGACGGCACCGTCCATGCCGACGGCGCGGCGCTCTCGGCGCTGGAGCGCCTCGTGGGGGAGTGGCGCGAGCCTCTCGTGGCTCCGTCAAGCTCCTGGCGACTCTGCTTCCGGCTCCACGAGCCAGCCGACGACGGGGACTCCCAGGAGTCCGGCGACACCACCGCGCGGTCCGGCAGGTCACCGGCCCGGCGGCCCGATCGGGCGTGGCGAGTCGAGTTCCTCTTGCAGGCGGTGGACGAGCCGACGCTGCTCGTCGAGGCCGCCGAGGTCTGGCGCGCCGGCGACTCGCTCCGCCGCGCGGCGCGGACGGTGGAGCAGCCCCAGGAGGTGCTGCTCGCCGAGCTCGGCCGGGCGGTCCGCGCGTTCGCCGAGCTCGCCGAGGTGCTCAGCGCACCCGCGCCGACCGGCCTCACGCTCGACGTCGACGGCGCCCACCGCTTCCTCGTCGAGGTCGCGCCGGTCCTGGAGCTCGCCGGCTTCGGCGTGCTTCTCCCGTCGTGGTGGCGCCAGCCTTCCCTCCGTCTCGGCCTCCGGGTGCGCGCCGCCTCGACCCCGTCGCGCCGTGCGGCGGGCGGTGGGCTCACAGCCCGGGGTCTCGCCGCGTTCGACTGGGAGGCCGCACTGGGGGACGCCCGCCTGGGGCTCGCGGAGCTGCGCCGCCTCGCGAAGCTGAAGGCGCCGCTCGTGCGGGTGCGCGGGCAATGGACCGAGCTGCACCCCGGTGAGGTGCAGCAGCTCGTCGAGTTCTTGTCGGAGGGGCGCGCGCGGCGCACGTCGGGCCTCGTCGACGTGCTGCGGGCGGCCGCGGGGGCGCCGCTGCCGGGCGCCGGCGTCCCGGTCGTCGCGGTCGACGCCGACGGCCCGCTTGGCGCGCTGCTTCGCGGGCAGCTCGCCGACTCCCTCGAGGTCGGTCCGACGCCGCCGGGGTTCTGCGGGGAGCTCCGCCCGTACCAGCGCCGGGGGGTGGCCTGGATCCGTCTCCTCGAGCGGGCGGGCCTCGGGGCGTGCCTCGCCGACGACATGGGGCTCGGCAAGACCGCGACCGTCCTCGGCGTGCTCCAGGCCGACCGCGCCGACGGCCGCCTCACGTCGCCGACGCTCGTGGTGTGTCCCACCTCGGTGGTCGGCAACTGGCGCCGGGAGGTCGAGCGATTCACGCCGGACCTTCGCGTGATGGTGCACCACGGTGCGGCCCGGGCGAGGGGCGACATCCTGGCGAACATGGCGGCGGACGCCGATGTCGTCGTCACGAGCTACCCGCTCGTCGAGCGCGACCGTGCCGCGCTTTCTTCGGTGCCCTGGGCGCGCCTCGTGCTCGACGAGGCCCAGCAGGTGAAGAACCCCTCGGCCAAGCAGACCCAAGCGGTGCGCGCGATCGGAGCGGCGAGCCGGCTCGCGCTGTCGGGCACGCCCGTGGAGAACCATCTCGGAGAGCTGTGGTCGATCATGGAGGTGCTCAACCCGGGGCTGCTCGGCTCCCAGTCCTCCTTCAGGGAGCGGTTCGCCGTGCCGATCGAGCGCTTCGCGGACGAAGGGGCCGCGGACCGCCTGCGGGTCCTCACCCGCCCGTTCGTCCTCCGACGGCTCAAGAGCGATCGCTCGATCGCGCCCGACCTCCCTGAGAAGATCGAGACGAAGGAGCGGTGCCCGCTCACCCGCGAGCAGGCCACGCTCTACCAGGCGGTCGTCGACGAGATGCTGGCCAAGGTTGCCGGAGCCGAAGGCATCGAGCGAAGGGGCCTGGTGCTCGCCACCATGCTCCGGCTGAAGCAGGTGTGCAACCATCCCGCGCAGTACGCGGGCGACGATTCGCCGCTCGCCGGGAGGTCCGGAAAGTTGGACCGCGTCGTCGAGATCCTCGAGCAGGTGCGCGAAGCAGGCGAGCGCGCGCTCGTCTTCACGCAATTCGCGGAGATGGGTGCGCTGCTGGAACGGCACCTCACCGCCCGCCTGGGATGCCGCGTGGGCTTCCTCCACGGGGGCGTGCCACGTCTCCAGCGCGACGAGCTGGTCGCAGAGCTCCAGTCCCCGGAGAGCGCGATGCCCGTGATGGTGCTGTCGCTCAAGGCGGGCGGCACGGGCTTGAACCTGACGGCCGCCAGCCACGTCCTCCACTACGACCGTTGGTGGAACCCTGCGGTGGAGGACCAGGCGACCGACCGTGCCTACCGGATCGGGCAGCGCCGCGACGTCCAGGTGCGAAAGCTCGTGTGCGCGGGAACGATCGAGGACCGCATCGACGAGCTCATCGAGTCCAAGCGCGCGCTGGCCGAGCGGGTGGTCGGGACCGGCGAGGGATGGCTCATCGACCTGTCGACCGACGAGCTCGCCGAGGTCCTCGCCCTGTCGCCGGAGGCGACGGCCCCGTGAGCCCGCCGCGCCGAGCCGGCGACCGCGGGCCACGCGACCTCGAGGAACTGCGCGCGCGCCTCTCGGCAGTCACGGACGCGGCGAAGACGAAGAAGAAGGTGAAGAAGGCGACGGCGGCGGCGAAGAAGGCGACGTCGGACCCCACGCCAGAAGACCTCACGCCCGACGACGACCTCGCGCCCGACGACGACCTCCGCGCGGAGGAGCCCTGCGGGAGGTGGTGGGAGCACGAGGAGGTCGCCCGGCCGCGCCCGGTGGTCGGTGGCATCGCCGCACGGACGCGGCGGGGCCCGATCGGCGCGACCTGGTGGTCACGGCGGTTCCTCGGCTCCCTCGAATCCGTGATGGTCGGAGGCCGCATGGAACGGGGACGCACCTACGCGAGGAAGGGACAGGTCGTCGACCTCGAGATCACCTCCGGGATCGTCGCCGCGACGGTGCAGGGGAGCCGTGAGGAGCCGTACGTCGTCAGGTTGAAGATGGCTGCCGTCCCCGCCGAAGACTGGGACCGGATCGTCCGCTCGCTCGTGGCGCGCGCAGGCTACGCGGCGCGGATGCTCTCGGGAGAGCTCCCCCACGAGGTGGAAGAGGTGTTCGAGTCGGAGGGCGCGTCGCTCCTCCCGGCGCCCCACGCCCGTCTCGTTACCGAGTGCTCCTGCCCGGACTGGGAGAACCCGTGCAAGCACGTCGCCGCCGTGTGCTACCTCCTCGCCGAAGGATTCGACCGTGACCCGTTCTCGCTCCTGTTGTGGCGCGGGAAGGGACGGGACGAGCTGCTCGCGCAATTGCGCGCGCTCCGCCGTCTCGACGCGTCGCGCGAGCTCGGCGCGGGGCCGGACCCGACTGCCGGCGCGGCCCGCGAAGCCCTCGGTGCCGATGAGGCCCCCGGTGCCGATGGCGCCCCCGGTGCCGATGTCGCCGATGACGACGACCGGGACCTGCTCGAACGGTTCTGGGTCGCGGGTCCGGCGCTGGCACACGTCCGAGTGCTGCCCGAAGAGGCGGCGGTGCCGGCAGCCGCGCTCCGCCTCGCGCCCCGCGGGGTCATCCGGGTCCGTGGGGAGGACCTCGTGGACGCGCTCGGCCCCGCGTACGCCGTGATCGCCGCCGCCGCCGCGGCGAGGGCCCGCGGTTGACTCAGGGAGCCGTGGTCCGCACCACCGACGGCGAGTGCAGGAAGAACTGCTCGACGTCGTGCTCGTAGACGTACGGCGACGCCGACCGTCCAGCCGCCCTGCGGAGCCGCCGGTGGCGCGCGAAGGACTGGACCGCCCCCGCACTCGTGTAGCGGTACTCGAAACCTGCCGAGACGAGTCGCGAGGTATCCATCCCCCGGCCGTAGCGCAGGAGCGCGTCGAGCTCGGGCGGGAAGCCGAAGAGGCCGAGGCGCACGAGCGGCATGACGGCAAGCGACGGTCGGACCGGAGGCAGGGGCAGGAGCCGCGTCCCGCAGATCGCCGCGACCTCGCTCCACGGGAGCCGTCCCGCGCCCGCGACGTTGTAGGTGCCCGGGAGGCGGTGCTGGGTCACGAACTCGAGCGCACGGACGACGTCGTCTTCGTGCACGAACTGCACGAGCGGGTCGAACCCGAAGATGCACGGGCACACTGCCCTGGACAAGTTCCGGCTGATCGCCGTCACGATGTCGTCGCCGAGGACGTTCGCGAATCGCAGGAGCGCCACCACCGCGGAGGGGTTGTCCTCTGCGAAGTCGCGCACGAGGCTTTCAGCCTCGACGAGCGAGCGCTCGACGTCGGTCCGCGGCGAGCGCTCGCGCGGCGTGTCCTCGGAGAAGGTCGCAGGGTCCTTCTCCGAGGACCCATAGACGAGTCCCGAGGACTTGACGACGAGCTGGCGGACCGAGGACTCCGGAGCGCTCGCCGCGGCGAGGAGGTTCATCGTCCCGATGACGTTCACCTCGTGGATCGTCTTCGACGACGCCTGGGTCGAGTCCACGATCATGAAGGTGTGGATGACCGTGTCCACCTGGGTGGCGTGCACGATGCGGCTCAAGATGGAGTACGTCTGGTCGGCGCGCACGAACTCGGCTCGCTCGAAGGTCACCGTCGGCACCCGCGTGCCGAGGCCGAGCAGGACCTCGATGTCGCGGTCGTTCTCGAGCGCCTGGATCACGCGCCCGCCCCAGAACGTGTCGGCTCCCGTGACGAGGACTCGACGGCCCATGGCGATCCCGCTCCGCGCGCTCGTCAGCCGAACCAGATGCTGCGGCGCCGGCTCAGCATGTCGTTGACGGCGGCCTGCATCGATTGGCGGATCCGTTCGGCCTCCTCGATGACCCGCCCCTTGGGGTAGCGATCGAGGCCGGGCTCCACGTCGAAGGTGACCGGGTCGAGCACCCGCAGCCGCAGCTTCGCCGGGAAGGGGACGACCAGCCCCAGCGGCCCCATCACGAGCATGTTGGCGGTCACCGGGAAGTACGGGAGCCCGAGCGCCTGTGCGAGCTGCGGCAGCTGCCACAGGATCGGCATGGTCTCTTCGGACCCCACGATCGCGATCGGCACGACCGGCACCCCCGAGCGCATGGCGATCTCGACGAAGCCGCCGCGGCCGAACCGCCGCAGCTGGTACCGGTCCGAGTACGGCTTGGACACGCCCTTGATGCCCTCGGGGAAGACGAGCGCGAGCTGCGCCTGGTCGTGGAGGAGCCGGTACGCGTTGTCGGGGCGGGCGGGCACGCCGCCCGCACGGCTCCACAGGGTCCCGACGACTGGGAGCGTGCGGAAGAAGTAGTCGGCGAGCCCGTAGACGGGCCTGCCCAGCTCGGACTCGATGCCGTGCATGATCACCGGCGCGTCGGAGGGGACGGCGCCCGCGTGGTTGCCGACGAGGAGCGCTCCGCCGGTCACCGGGATCTTCTCGAGCCCTTCCCACGCGGCGCGGAACCAGTTCGAGTACACCGGCCCGTAGATCCGGCGCGCGAGCGAACGGACCCGATCGGACCTTCCCCACTCGTCGACGTCGGAGCGCCTCGGGTCTCCGGTCGCCACTGCCTCGTGCCGGCGACCCGGAGCAGCGCCGTCGGCCGGGCGGAGCGGCACGACGTCGGTCCGAGCCGCTCGAGGTCCCTGCGCCGGTGCCCGGCGAGACGTCACACCCCGAGCGTACCGACGTCTCGGGCCTCGGCCCACGGGCGACCGGGCCGGGAGGGCGTCAGGGCCTGCCGGCCCCCACCAGGCCGTTCGTGTAGAGCGCGTCGTAGGAGACGGTGGACCCCGTGTACGGCGCCTGGATCACCGTCTGCGAGCCGTACGGTCCCGAACCCGCGTACATGACGACGTGGTCGACCGTGCCTGTCCCGTCGAGGTTGTAGTAGAAGAGCAGGTCCCCCGGCTGCAGTGCCGAGAGGGACACGTACGGGACGGACGCGTACTGGACCTGGGACGTCCGCGGGATGGCGACCCCGACCTGGCCCCAGGACCACTGGGTCAGCCCCGAGCAGTCGAAGCCGACGCCCGGTGACTCGCCGCCCCAGACGTAGGGCACGCCGAGCTGGGACTCGGCCGCGTGCGCCGCCGCCAGACCCGCGGCGCTCGATGTGCCGCTGAAGCCGACCGACGGCCCACCGGCGGACGAGGACGCGTCGTTGGCTGCCTGCGTGGCGGCTTGCGTTGTGCCGCCGAGCTCGTTGACCACCTGCGCCGCGCGTGCGGCGGCGGCGGCGGCGGCCGCGGCGGCGGCGGCGCGCTTGGCGGCGGCGGCAGCCGCGGCGGCCGCGGCTTCCCGCTGCGCCCTCGCCTGCGCGGCGGCGGCGACCTGCTGGCCGAGCGTGCCCTTCAAGGACACGAGCGTGGTCTGCGCCTGCTGTGCGGCCTGCTGGTTCTCCTGCTGCAGGGTCTGGAGATGCGCCGTCGCGGCCTGCGCCTGCTGCTCCTGCACCTGCTGCTGGGCCTCGGTCGCGGTGAGCTTCACCTGTGCCGCTTCGAGCGCGTGCTTCGCTGCGCTCAGGTTGCCGACTGCGGTGCTCGAGTACTCCTCGGAGATCACCACTGTGTTCGCCGAGGTGGAGAAGAGGGACGTGATCTGGGTCCCCTGCGCCCCGAGGACGTAGTCCTGGACCGCGGTCTCGGCGAGCACTCGCCGGTCCACGACGATCGTCCTTCGGACCTTCGACAGGCGCGCGTTGGTGGCGGCGATCGCGGCCTGCACCGCCTGGAGGTGGGCCAGCTCGCTGTCGTACTCCTGACCGAGGACCGCCGATTGGCGCTGCTCTTGGGCTATCGTCTGCTCGATCTGTGTGACCTGGGACTGGGTCGCGTGGACCTTCGCCTGGGCGGCGGGTGTTGTGAACGCTGTGGCTCCGGCGGACGCGACGACCCACGTGCCCACGAGCAGGGACGCGGCGGTCCCGGCGGCGAGGACACGTGCGAGCGCGCGGCGAGGGGCCCGACAATTCACACCAGCCACATCGGCCACTCTAGCCCCAGGGGCCCCAGGTGCCAAGGGACGATCGCATTGCGGAATCGACGCCATTCCCGTACGGCTCGGCGGGCGCCGTCACTTGCGTGTCAGCGCAAAAGGGAAAGAATGGCGGAGTGCGAGCCCCGGGTGCCCACGCGTCGACGATCCCAACCGTCGGCGCGTCGTCGTCGGAGGTCGCACTGAGCGAGCTCGCGCGAGACGTGCAGGGGGGCACCCTGTACGGAGACGCTCTCGTCAGCGGCATTTCTTACGACAGCCGCAAGGTCCTCGACGGCTCGTTGTTCTTCGCCCTCCCGGGCTCGAGGACCGACGGGCACGACCACGCGCGGGCCGCGGTCGAAGCCGGTGCGACCGCGCTCGTGGTCGAGCGGCCACTCGGGCTCGAGGTCGCGCAGCTGGTCGTCCCCTCGGTCCGTGCCGCGATCGGGCCCATGTCGGCGGCCTTCTACGGTCGCCCGTCCTCGCAGCTCGCGGTCGCCGCGGTCACCGGCACCAACGGCAAGACCACCACGTGCGCGGTGCTCCGCCACTGCCTGAACGCCGCGGGCATCCCCGCGGGGCAGGTCGGCACCGTGGGCAGCCACTACCTCGGGCGGTCGCTCGGGACGAGCCTCACGACGCCTCAGGCGCCGGACCTCCAATGGATCCTCCACCAGATGGTGCGTGCGGGCGTCCGGGCGGTTGCGATGGAAGCGTCCTCGCACGGTCTCGACCAGCGCCGGATGGACGGCATCAGCGTCGACGTCGGGGTCTTCATGAACCTCACGCGTGAGCACCTCGACTACCACGGGTCGATGGAGGGCTACCTCGAGGCGAAGTCGCGGCTCTTCGAACCGACACGTTGCCGCGCCGCGCTCGTGTGCACCGACGACGACTGGGGCCGCCGGCTCGTGGGGCGCCTCGAGATCCCGGTGACGACGTTCGGGCACGGCGCGGACGCCGACGTGCCCTACGCGGTCGAAGAGCGCGGGCTCGGCGGCATCGTGGTCGAGTTGGCCGGTCCCGAGGAGCGGGTTCGGCTCTCGAGCCCGCTCGTCGGGCAGGTCAACGGCGCCAACGTCACGGCCGCCTACCTCGCGGCGCGCGCGCTCGGGCTGTCGCAAGACCAGGTCGTCGCGGCGATCGCCGGGGCGTCCGCACCGCCCGGACGCTTCGAGCTGGTGGGCGACGGCAGTCCGTTCCTCGTCGTCGTGGACTATGCGCACACCCCCGACGCCCTCGCCGCGCTCATCGCCACGGCGCGGGGCATCTCGAGCGGCCGCGTCTCGGTGGTCCTCGGCGCGCGCGGCGGCAGGGACAAGGGGAAGCGTCCGGAGACCGGCCGGGTCGCGGCGACGGCGGACCGGGTCTTCCTCACGACCGACAGTCCCGGCGACGAGCCCATCGCCGAGATCATCCGCGCGCTGTACCGCGGCACCCTCGAGGCGCACAGCCGATCGGACGTCGTCGTCGAGCCGGATCGCCGCGCGGCGATCGAGCGGGCGGTCGACGAGTCCTCGCCCGGCGACGTGGTGCTCATCGTCGGTCGCGGGCACGAGCAGTTCCAGCACATCGGGAGCGAGACCGTGCAGCTCGACGACCGGGTGGCCGCCCGCGAGGCCCTGGCCGCGCGGGGCGCGCAGCCGGGGGTCGTATGCGGCTGAGCGTCGTCGTTCCCGCGCACGACGCGCAGGGGACCGTGGCGGCGGCGATCCGCTCTGCGCTGGGCCAGACGCGCCCGCCCGACGAGGTCGTGGTCGTCGACGACGGATCGTCCGACGCGACGCCCACAGTCGTGCGGGCACTCGGCGACGCCGTCCGCCTCGTCGTCCAGGCCCAGGCGGGCCCGTCGGCAGCGAGGAACGCTGGCGTCGCCGCCTCCTCGGGTGACTGGATCGCGTTTCTCGACGCCGACGACGAGTGGCATCCGGAGAAACTCGAGCACCAGGTCTCGCTGGTGCGCGACGACGTCGCGCTCGTCGCGACCGACTGGGCGCGGGACGCGGTCACGGCGCCCGCTCCCAAGCCCGTCGCGACGACGCTGCTCACGACGGGTGAGATCCTGCTGCTCAACCGTTTCCAGACGTCGACGGTGCTCCTGCGGCGCGAGGCGTTCGACGCCGCCGGGGGGTTCGAGTCCTCGCTCGACGGCGTCGAGGACTGGGACATGTGGCTCCGAGCCTCCCGACAGGGGAAGGTCGTGAAGCTGGACTGGCCTTTCGTCCGGTACACGGACGTCGCGGCGGGGTACAGCAAGGCGCTCGAGCGCGTGTACCGCACCGGCCGGACCATGCTCCAGCGTGAGCTGGGTGAGCCTCCGTCGAGGTCCGGGAGAGCGGTGATGGCCTGGCACCACCTGCGCTTCGCCCTCGCCTACCTCCTCGCCGGGGACCGAGCCGCCGCCCGGGCCTGCGTCGCCGACCTCCGCGCGGCGGGCCTCGTCGGCGCGGCACCGGTTGCGACGGTGCGCTACGTGCTGCCGTTCTTGGCCGGTCGGGCGAAGCGGCGCCTGCGCCGGGCCCTCCCGCCCTCCTGAAGCCGCGGCAGGCGGCGCCTGCCTCCGATAGCGCCTCCGTCCAGGGGCGCCCGGCACCAACGGCGCCTGCCTCGAAGGGGGCCGCCGCCCTCCCCCCAGAGGGCGACCGGTAGGGTCGGCGGCCGTGGACGGCACTGTCGGCGTCGACGGGGGCTGGGTGCGCGGGCACGTCGAAGAGGGCGTGTGGGCGTTCCTCGGGGTGCCCTACGCCCGGGCGCCGCTCGGGCCATTGCGCTGGCGGCCACCGGAGCGGCCGGAGTCGTGGTCGGGCGTGCGGGACGCCGCGGCGCCCGGTCCGCTCGCCCCCCAGGGCAGGGCCGCCCCGGGCGCGGCGCTGCCGGGCGACCCCTTGGAGCAGAGCGAGGACTGCCTCCATCTCAGCATCTGGACGCCCGCTCTCGACGGCGCGCGGCGGCCCGTCATGGTGTGGGTGCACGGCGGGGGCTTCTCCTCGGGCACTGCGGGGAGCGTGCTCTACCGTGGCCGCCGCCTGGCGGCGGAGGGTGACGTCGTCGTCGTGAACGTCAACTACCGGCTGGGTGCGCTGGGGTTCCTCGCACACCCCGCGCTCTCCTCCGGCGCCGGCGCGTGGGGGAACTGGGCGCTCCTCGACCAGATCGCCGCGCTGCGCTGGGTGCGCGACCACATCGCGTCCTTCGGCGGCGACGCGTCCAACGTCACGGTGTTCGGCGAGTCCGCCGGTGCCATGTGCATCTCGGCGCTGCTCGCGATGCCCGGCGCCCGCGGCCTGTTCGGCGGTGCGGTGATCCAGAGCGGTCCGCCCTACGCCCACGACGCGCGTCGGGCCGAGGACGCGGCCAACGCCTTCGCGCATGAGCTCGGCCTCCCCTCGGTCAGCCGGGAGGCGCTGGAGCGCGTCCCCGCGGCCGAGCTCGTGTCGGCGCTCTCCTCGCTCTCACGCTCCCTTCCCCGTCCCGGGGAGCTTCCACAGCCGCTCCTCCCCGTCGTGGACGGCGTGACGCTGCCGGAGCCACCGCTCGACGCGGTCGCCCGAGGTTCGGCGTCGGGCGTCGCGACCATGGTGGGGACGAACCGCGACGAGATGACGTTCTTCGCGCTGAGTGATCCCAGCGCTGAGGACATGGCCGGCGACGCCCTGTCCCACCGGATCGAGCGCTCGGCACCCGACGTCCCCGCCGCCCGCATCGTCGAGCACTACCGCCACGTGCTCGCCCGGCGCGGCGAATCGTGCGAGCCACGCGACCTCTGGGTGGCCGTCGGGAGCGACATCGTGTTCCGGTGGCCGACCCTTCGACTGGCGGCGGCGCTCGGCGCCCACGACCCGCGGACCTTCGTCTACCTGTTCACGTGGGAGTCGCCGTTGTTCGGCGGCGTCCTGGGCGCGACGCACGCCCTCGAGATCCCCTTCGTGTTCGGCACCCACGCGGACCCTGGGATCAGCCGCTTCGTGGCCGACAGGGGCGACGCGAGCCCCGACGGCCGCGCACGAGCAGCCCATGCGGACGCCCTGTCGGCCGCCATGCGGGCGTCCTGGGTCGCCTTCGCCCGCTCGCGCGACCCTTCCATTCCGCTCGCGGGAACGTGGCCGGCGTGGGACCCGGTCCGGCGCGCCACGATGGTCCTCGGCGCGTCCGCTCTCGTCGAGCATGCGCCACGCAACGAGGAGTTGGCCGTGTGGGAGGCCCACGCGCCGCTGCCGGTCAGCCCTCTTGGTCGAGCAGAGCCGGTCGAGCAGACTTGACCGAGGTGGACGGTTCGCGAGTCGCGCGTGTCGTCATCGAGCGGCTCGCGCGCGCCGGCTGCGTCGCGGCCGACGAGGAGGCCGAGGACCTCGTCCGCTGGGCGCCCGACCAGCCGACGCTCATGTCGTGGGTCTCGAGACGCGAACAGGGCGAGCCGATCGCGTGGATCGTCGGCACCGTCGGATTCTGTGGCCACGAGGTGCGCGTCGACCAGGGTGTCTTCGTGCCCAGGGCGCAGTCCTCCGAGCTCGCCCGCAGGGGTGCCGAGCTCCTGGGGGCGCGCGGCCGCGCTGCGGACCTGTGCACGGGGAGCGGCGCCGTCGCCGTCCATCTCGCCGTCTCCCGGCCCGGCGCGGCCGTCGTCGCCACCGACCTCGACCCGCGTGCCGTGGCGTGCGCGCGCCGCAACGGCGTCGCAGCCGTGGTGGCAGACGCCGACCTCGGCCTCTGCGGGGGTGCCTTCGACGTGGTCACCGCGGTGCCCCCCTACGTGCCGACCGACGCGTTGCGGCTGCTGCCGGCGGACGTGACCCGCTACGAGCCCCGCGTCGCGCTGGACGGCGGGCGAGACGGGTTGGACCTCGTCCGGCGGCTCGCGGCCGGTGCGGCGCGGCTGCTCCGGCCGGGAGGGTGGCTCGTCACCGAGATCGGGGGCGACCAGGACACCGCGACGGCGCAGATCCTCGCGGAGGGAGGATTCGGGGAGCCGGCGTTCTGGCGTGACGCCGAGGGGGACCTCCGCGGCGCGGCGGCCCGCCGACGCTGAGCCCGACGCGCGCGCGTCCAGGGACGAACCCGCTGCGCAGGGGTTAGTGGAAGGCGCTCCCGCCGTCCACGACGAGCGTCTGGCCGGTGATGAAACCCGCTCCCGGCCCGCAGAGGAAGCGGGCGGCGCCGCCGAGGTCGTCGGGGACCTCCTCTCGCTGCATGGCGCGCGTGCGGACGGCGAGCTGGCGCTGTGCCGAGAAGAACTCCGCGCGTCGCATCACACCATCGCTCTCGGTGAACCCCGGGGCGATGGCGTTCACTCGGATCCCTGCAGAACCGAGCTCGTTCGCAAGCGAACGGGTCAACGCGACCACGGCGCCCTTGCTCGAGACGTAATGGAGCAGCCAGGGCGTGCCTTTGAAGACGGTCCCGGAGGCGATGTTGAGGATGGCGCCTCCGCCGCGCCGCTTCATCGCCGGCACGACGGCCTTCGTGCAGAGCCACGTCCCCATGACGTTGACGTCGAAGACATGCCTCCACTCCTCGATCGGGATCTCCTCGAAGGGCCGGTAGTCGATATCGGCAAAGTAGGCGGCGTTGTTCACGAGGATGTCGATCCCACCAAGCTTCGACTCGACCTCGGCCGCCATCGCGGCGGTGGCGGGTTCCGAGGAGACGTCCACCTGTAGTGAGAGCGCCGGCTTCCCGTCGAGGAGCTCGCTGCCTTCACCCGTCGGCACGGTGACGAGATCGGCGACGGTGACGCAGGCGCCGGCTCGGGCCAGCTCGGCGGCGATCGCCCGGCCGATGCCCGACGCCGCACCCGTGACCAGGGCGACCTTTCCAGTCAGCTCCACCTTCTCCTCCTCTCGCGGTTGCCGCCGCCGGCACATCGAGCCGAGTGACGCCCGACGCTTCCAGGGTCTGAACCAGCCCTTCGCTGAGCTTGAGACCGATGTCGCCGAAGATCCTTGGCACTGGGGCCACCCCTCCTGCCCACCTGCGCCATTGCAGGGTAACCGACTCCGCCTTGGTGCACCTCGGCCTCGCGAAGAGCGATACTCCGTTCGTGACCGTCGTCCCGCCCATCGTCCGAGCCGTGCAGCGCCGTCATGAGGCGAGTGCGGATTCGTTCGTTTGGGGTGGCAGGCGCCGAGGCAATCGAAGCGCCAGGGCCTGCCACGAACGTGGGCAACGCCACACCGGTGCGCGCACGGCTGAACTGGGTCAACTCACAGGAGCAGTAGCTCATCCTCGTATTGTCCTCGATGAACTTGAGCCAAACGAGCTTTCAGCTGGCAGGTCGTGATGACCGTTGGCGCGCAGGAACCGCAGCACCTCGGCGTCGAACACCCAGGGCTGCTCGAGGTGGCAAGCGTGTCCGGCTCCGGCGAGCTCGACGAACTCGGCGTTAGGGATCCGATCGGCGAGTGTTTGAGCGCCGACGGCGTAGTCTTCGCTGCCGCGGATTACGAGCGTGGGCGCGCGCAGCTCGCGAGATAGCCATTCGGGGTCGGGGGCACCGAGCGCTGCGAACATGCGCAAGATGGAGTCGAGGTCGGCCGTCGCATTGCGCTCCATCCACAGGTCGACGAGCCATTTGGAGAGCGGCGTGGTCCGGAAGGACTTGCCGAAGCTCTCGAGGGCGTAATCGGCACGGTACCCGAGCCCGCCGGCCTGGTACGCCGCGATCCGCCCTGGCGCAAACTCTTTCACTTCGCTCCAGCCACAGCCGGATATCACCACCGAGTCGGTGCGCTCCGGCCGCCGGTGGTACATGTGCTGCACGACGGCGCCGCCTACAGAACACCCGACGAGCACCGCACGATCATCGGTCGCGTGTGCGTCTACCGCCTCCCAACATGCGTCGGCGATGTCGACCATCGTGAGCCCCTCGCTCGCTCGGGGTGACCGGCCGTACCCGGGAAGGTCAACCGCCACACAGCGGAACCACGTCGAGAAGTGCGCCGTCTGGTAGAGCCAGGTGGAAGCATCCATGGGATTGGGGTGCACAAAGACCATTGGCGGCGCGTCAGGGAGGCCGAGCGCCTCCGCGTGCAGGGCACCCTCGATATGTGCCACGACTCCTCCTTCTGCCCGACGCGTGGTGCGCCGGGACTCGCTTACTGCATGCACGGGCAGGTGGAGGGTATTCGCCCCGCGGCTCAGGCTGCCAGAAGGTCGTTCGACTTGGCAGCGCGGCGAGCAGCTACTCCTATGCGAACAAGATCGACGCTACTTCGCGTTTCACCGGGAACTTGCGGCTGCCTCGACGTGGATCAGCTGGACCGAGTCCGCCTGCTCGTCGAGTCAGGTGCTGCTCCGAGCACGTCGGGGTTCGTGCAGCACGCGGTGAGCGTCGCTCTCGACGATGTCGCGGGCTGGGGCGCAATGCTGGCCGATGCCCTCAGGGACACGGGGGGCGAGCTCTCAGTGGAGGAGCGCCGCTGGGCCGACGAGACGCTCGGCAGGAGCGACCCCCGCAGCCTGATGGCAGGGATCACGCTTGATGCGGGAGGTCTGATCGCCCTCGGTCGGAACGATCGTCGCGTCATCGTGCTGCTTGAGCGCGCTCGCGAAACTGGTACTCGCGTCACGGTTCCGGTCAGCGCTTTGGCCCAAGCCATCCGCCAATCCCAACGACAAGCCCGCCTCGCTCGACTGATCCGACAGCCGACCACTGACGTTGTCCCTCTCGACCGGGTGGACGCTACGAATGTCGGACGGCTCTTGGCGGCCAGCGCCATCGTCGATGTGGTCGACGCTCACGTGGTGATCAGCGCGCGTCGCACCGGGCAGCGAGTCATGACCTCTGACCCTGACGACCTCCGGAGGCTCGACCCGACGGTGGGTCTCGTCGTCGTCTGACGGATGACGTTCGCGGTTTCGCGCCATGACACCCGTCGGCGACACGAAACTGCACGTCAGCGAACTGGTGGTCCCGAGGTGGCAGAACGCGAAACCGTATTCCCAGGTAGAAGGCCTTCCCGTGCTCCTTCCACCGCCGAACACGGTCATCCGTGGAGGAGACGGTGATTGCTAGGGAACTCGGTACCTCCCGCTGGCAGGATCTGCGACCGTCTCGTATCGAGAGCATCCGGTTCGAGTTCCTGTCGCTCGACGACGTCGATCCCGGCGAAGGGCGCACTCTCCTCTTCTGAACCAGTTGCCGAATCCGGGCGGTGGCCCAGACGGAGATTGTCTGCGGGGGTTCGCGGTTTCGAGCACCGACGCCATCGACGCATTTGGCAGGCACCTCTTCCGAGGAAGTGAGGATTACCCCATTGGGGTGAGAGCAGACGCCACGATCCCGTACTGCATCGCGTACATCGCTGCGCCGGTCCGGTTCGACACGTCCAGTTTGCTGTAGACGTGCTCGATGTGGTTGCTCACCGTCTTCGGACTGATCCCCAGCTGGCGGGCGATGCCCTTGTTGGGCATTCCCTGGGCGAGCAGCGCCAGTACGTCGCCCTCGCGCGTCGTCAGCCCGGCCGGCCCCCCTGCCCTCGTGCGGCTCACGCGGTGGCCAGCCACAGCCAGTACGGCGTCGGCGGCGATGGGATCGAGACGACCGTCGGCGACGTCTGCCTGTAGCTCGTGGACGGCATCGGCCTCGCTCAGCGGTTCCCGGTACGGACGGGGTTGCATCATGGCGTTGTAGGCGTCGGCGACCGCCAAGACCCGGGCCCCTGACGACAGCATCGTCCCGCCGACACCGCGGTGATAGCCCGATCCGTCCATCCGCTCGTGGTGGGTGGCGGCCAGCAGCCCGATGCGGCGCAACGGATCGGGCCGGTTGAAGATTCGCTCGACATAATAGACGTGCAGGCGCACCCGCTCCTGCTCGTTCGCCGTCAACGGCCCGGGCTTTCCCCACACCGACCCCGGCACGCCGAACCGCCCGACGTCGTGGACGAGCGCAGCGCCGTAGGTCAGACGGACGTCGGCTGCGGGCATCTGCATCAACTCGGCGGCGCCACGTGCCAGGTCTGCCGTGCCGCGGGCGTGACCGGCGAAGAAGGGGCACCGAAGGTCGCAGAAGTCGCCGATCGCCTCGAGCGCCTGGTCGAGCTCGTCGTCGGTCAACGGACCTCGCTCCACCGGCTCGGCGGCGAGCAGCTCGTCGACGGTGTCCCGGTCGAGGTCCTCGAACAACGACTCGGGATCCGTCGATACGAGCTTGGCGATCTCGGGGTCGAAGTGGGTGCCGCTACGGGCGCGGACGACGTCGAGCGCGGCCTCGATCCCTGCCGTGCGCTGAAAGACCTCGCAGGCCTCGGCCACGTGCGAGACGCGCGCCGCCAGCGACACGCCGATGCCGGACAGGTCGTCGGGGACTCCTCGACCGTCCCACCGGGCGTAGGCCTGTTCGATGCCTGCACGCACGTCCCCGCCAAGCCCGAGACGGGCAGCGAGCGCGCCGGCGGCCGAGCAGTGGTCCGCCATCTGCTGGACCATTTGACGACTCCCGCCGGCCATCAGCGAGACTGCCTGACGGGCCCGGTTGAACGCGGAGGTCCCATGGCCGGCCCGGCGCAGCATGAACACCATGGCCGGGAACCCGGCCAGATCAGTTTCGATGGCGTGCGCCCGGAAGTCGATGTCGTCACCGAAGAGAAGAGCCGGCTCGTTGCCGTAGACCGGGCACCCGACGTAGGTCAGGATGCCGACGTCGTAAAGCGTGGCCAGGTCCTTCGCGTCCAAGCCCAGCCGCTCGCCTAGGCGCATGCCGATGCGCGCCGAGCGGGCCATGTGCTCGGGTGGCTGCCCGAACCCGAGGTCGGTGGCCAAGGAGAGCGAGACCAGCAGGTCCGAGAGGCGGATGTCCGAGTCCCCCATGGCCGAATCGTACCGGTGTCTCGCCTGGTGACCCGGGGCCATGGGGTGAATGCCTCATGACGGCCGGCCGGCCGTTGCTTACCGTGAAGGTCGAGCGACCAGGCTGGTCGCCGAGAACGGAGGACGCGATGCCCAAGTACCTCATCGAGCGCACCATTGCGGGCGCCGGTCAGATGGATGCCGCGGGTCTGGCGGCCATCGCCAGCGAGTCGAACAAGGTGCTCCGGGATCTTGGACCGGACATCCAGTGGGTGCACAGCTACGTCACCGACGACAAGCTCACCTGCGTCTACGTGGCCGCGTCGGAGGAGACCGTCCGTGAGCACTCGCGCTGCGGCGGGTTCCCCATCGACGCGGTGTACGAGGTCCACAGCGTCATCGACCCCACCACCGCGGAGCTGGTTCGATGAGCCGGGCCGCCGTCAGCCTGACCACCGGCCTCGAGGATCCCGAGAAGGTGACGGTCGCCCTGCTGGTGGCCGTCGGCGCCGCCGAGGCCGGACGCGACACCCTCATGTTCTTGACCAAGGAGGCGGTGCGCCTGGCCACCGAGGGTGTTGCCCTCGGGGTGGCGTGCGAAGGCTGCCCACCCATCCCCGAGCTGATGCAGCGCTTCGAGGTCGCTGGCGGTGCGCTGCTCACCTGCCCGATCTGCTTCAACGCCAGGAAGCTCGAAGAGGCGACGCTCGTCTCCAACGCTCGGTTGGGCGGGACCGTCCAGCTGTGGGAGTGGATCGGCGACGGCGCCACCACCTTCAGCTACTGACCGCCCCGCACCTACAGACGGAGAGGACAGACGATGGCAACTGATCGCGGTGAGCGGTCTGCCCGAACGGTGGCGGCGCAGGATCACGACGCTCTCAGGGAGCTGCTGGCGCCCAAGGTCGTGCAGTGACAAGCAGATACGACAAGGTGTCATTGTGCGAACGGGGTGCACCGGGCCGAGTTCCCGAACCTCGGCAAACAGCCGGAAGGTCCGGTGAGAACCACGTGCCCAGGATCACGTCGTCGACGACCACGAGACCACCTTCAGCGGCACGACTTCGCGCGTTTACGCAGGTAGATCGGATCAGACTCCGGTTGCCGTCGCTCGGGACCGCGTCGCGGCAGCGTTCGGGATCCCCGTGAGCGCTGAGTAGTTCCATTTACGCTAAGTAGATCTACGCAATTGGTCCCGGGTCGACCAGACCCGTGTAGTAACGTAAACTCGACTACGCTAATTCGATCTACGCTTGGAGTTCCCCATGCCGGTCGAACCTTTCGAATGGTCGGAGGTCGAGAAGTTCTTCGACCGCGACGATCACCTTGCCCGCTTGGAGCGGTGGTGGGCGGACGCCGACCGGCAGCCAATCAATCTCCACGGTCGACGCCGGGTCGGCAAGTCCTGGCTCTTCCGAAAATTCGCCCACGGCAAGCCGGCGATCATCCTCGTCGCCGAGAAGGGGGCAACCGCCAGGCAGCTCGCGCATTTCGCAGCGCAGCTCGAACCAGTTCTCGGCGTCCGTCCGGACATTCCGGACGTCCCGATGCTCTTCAGGATCTTGCTCAGGAGCGGCACGGAAAGGAGGCTCCTCGCCGTCCTGGACGAGTTCCCCTACCTCCTTCCGCGTGGCGAGACGGCAACGAACCGCTTGCTGAGCGGGATCGCCGCCGTCTTCGAAGAGGAGCTCGCGGGATCGAAGACGAAGCTGCTCCTCTGTGGCTCGACGATCTCGGTCATGACG
>Ga0307372_10004178_pt1 | contig 22508 bp, 22 predicted proteins | sample OX1MG_FD_202533 | JGI IMG/M metagenome (GOLD analysis project Ga0307372, IMG submission 202533) | Soil microbial communities from Risofladan, Vaasa, Finland - OX-1 | ecosystem: Environmental > Terrestrial > Soil > Coastal area > Acid sulfate soil | place: Finland: Risofladan, Vaasa | collected...
TCGACGTCGGCATCGCGGTGTCGACCGACCGCGGCTTGATCGTGCCGGTTCTGCGCAACGCCGACGCCCTGAGCTTCGCGGACATCGAGAAATCGGTCGCCGCTTACGCCGCGCGGGCGCGTTCCGGTTCGATCACGATCGAAGAGCTGACGGGCGGCACCTTCACGATCACGAACGGCGGCGTGTTCGGCTCGCTGCTGTCGACGCCCATCGTCAATGCGCCGCAGAGCGCCATCCTCGGCATGCACAAGATTCAGGATCGCCCGGTGGTCGTCGACGGCCAGATCGCCGTGCGGCCGATGATGTACATCGCCCTCACCTACGATCATCGTCTGATCGACGGCCGCGAGGCCGTCCAGTTCCTCGTGACGGTGAAGCAATGCCTCGAGGACCCGGCGCGTCTGGTGCTCGGCCTATGAGCGAGCCGTTCGACGTCGTCGTCATCGGCGGCGGTCCCGCGGGCTACCCGGCCGCGATCCGCGCCGCGCAGAACGAGCTGAAGGTCGCCTGCGTCGACGAATGGCGCAACACCGACGGCAGCCATACATTCGGCGGCACCTGCCTGAACGCCGGCTGCATCCCGTCGAAGGCCTTGCTCGAATCGACCGAATTGCTGCACCGGGCGCGCCACGAATTCGCCGTGCACGGGATCAAGGCCGACGCCATTGCGGTCGATCTGGCCGCGATGCAGAAGCGCCGCGCGGGCATCGTCAAGGCGATGACCGGCGGCATCCTCGCGCTGTTCAAGGCGGCGGGCGTCGTGCCGGTCGAAGGCCATGGCCGGCTGCTCGCCGGCAACCAGGTCGAGGTCACCGCGCCCGACGGCTCGAAGCGGCTGCTCGTTGCGAAGGACGTCGTGCTCGCGTCCGGCTCGACGCCGATCCGCCTCGCCGCGGTGCCGCACGACGGCCAACGCGTCGTGGATTCGTGGAATGCGCTCGAATTCGATGCGGTGCCCGGGCGGCTCGGAATCATCGGCGCCGGCGTGATCGGCCTCGAGCTCGGCAGCGTCTGGCGCCGCCTCGGCAGCGAGGTGACGATGCTCGAGGCGCTCGATCAGTTCCTGCCGATGACCGACGGGGCGGTCGCGAAGGAGGCGCAGCGGCATTTCAAGAAGCTCGGCCTGGACATCAAGCTCGGCGCGAAGGTCACGCGCGCCGCGGTCGTCGGCGGGGCGGTCGAGGTCGTCTACGCGGGCGCCTCCGGCGAGCAGACGCTGCAGGTCGACAAGCTGGTGGTGGCGGTCGGCCGCCGGCCGTTCACCGACGGCCTGCTCGCGCCGGATGCGGGCGTTACGCTCGATGAGCGCGGTTGCATCCGCGTCGATGAGCACTGCCGCACCGGCGTGCCGCACGTCTGGGCGGTCGGCGATGTCGTGCGCGGGCCGATGCTCGCGCACAAGGGCAAGGAAGAGGGTGTGATGGTCGCCGACCTGATCGCCGGGCGCTACGGCGAGGTGAACTACCGGGTGATTCCCTCGGTGATCTACACCGCGCCGGAAATCGCCTGGGTCGGCCAGACCGAGGAGCAGGTCAAGGCGTCGGGGCGGCCCTACAAGGTCGGCAGCTTCCCGTTCGCGGCGAGCGGTCGCGCGCGTGCGATGGAGGCGACGGCGGGCTTCGCCAAGATCGTCGCAGCCGCGGACGACGACGAGATCCTCGGCGTGCACGTGATCGGATTGCTCGCCGGCGAACTGATCGCCGAGGCGGTGCTCGCGATGGAATACGCCGCGAGCGCCGAGGATCTGCAGCGCACGGTCCATGCGCATCCGACACTGTCGGAGGCGATCCACGAAGCGGCGCTCGCCGTCGACAAACGGGCGATCGACTCGATCAACCGCTGACGATCCCCGGGTGGACCCGCCGGCGCGCCTCAGCGCTTGCGCCGTGCGCTGATCACTCCCGGCAGCTGTGCTATGTGTGCGAGCACGCGCGAGAGCTGCGCGAGGCCGGTGATCGTGATGCCGATTTGCATGTGCGCGACGTCGTCGCGCCGGTCGGTAACGGTCGTCATTCCCTGGATGCTGATCTTCTCGTCGGCGAGCGCGCCGCTCACGTCGTGCACCAGGCCGCGACGATCGTAGGCCTGGATCGCGATGTCCACGGCGAATTCCCCGTCCGCGAGATTCCCCCAATGGAGCGCGAGCATACGTTCGGGCGCTTTCGCGGCGAGGCGCGCGAGATTACCGCAAGATTGAGCGTGAATGCTCACCCCGCGGCCGACGGTCACGTAGCCGGCGATCGGTTCCGGCGGCACCGGCTTGCAACAGCGGGCATAGCTCGACAGCAGATCGCCGACGCCCTGCACCGCGAGTTCCGGCTCGCGCTCGACGGCGGGCCTCGCCTTCGGCGGCGGCGCCGGCAGCGGTTCGCGCGCATGCTGCAGGCGCTGGATCGCGCCGGCGATCTGCGCCGCACCGAGGTCGCCGAGGCCCAGGGCCTGGTGCAGTGCGTCCGCGTTCGGCAGCTTGAGCTCCGCGAGCAGCTCCGGCAACGGCAGCGCATGCACGCCGAGCCGCTGCATCTCGCGCTCGAACAGCGCGCGCCCGGCCGCCTTGTTCTGCGACTCGTCCTGCCTGCGGAACCAAGCGCGCACCTTGTTGCGGTGACGGGGGCTCGCGAGGTAGCCGGATTGGGGCGAGAGCCAGTCGCGCGAGGGCTGCGGGTTCTTGCCGGCGATGATCTCGACGGACTCGCCGTTCTGCAGCCGGTGATCGAGCGCCACCATGCGGCCGTTGACCTTCGCGCCGCGGGTGCGATGGCCGAGATCCGTGTGCACCTGGTAGGCAAAGTCGAGCGGCGTCCCGCCGACCGGCACGTCGACGATCTCGCCGCGCGGCGACAGCACATAGACACGGTCCTGGAACAGATCGACGCGGACGCGATCGAGGAAATCCCGCTCGCTGTCGCCGCCCTCGACCGGCGCCAGCAGTCCGCGCAGTTCGTCGATCTTGCGCGCGTAGGCCCGGTCCTGCCGTCCGCCCTCCTTGTACCGCCAGTGCGAGGCGACGCCACGCTCGGCGGCGGCGTGCATCTCGTACGTGCGGATCTGGATCTCCACCGGCTGTCCGCCGGGGCCGATCACGGCGGTATGGATGGAGCGGTAGCGGTTGTCCTTCGGCGTCGCGATGTAGTCGTCGAACTCCCCGGGGATGAAGCGCCACAGTGAGTGGACGATGCCGAGCGCCGCATAGCAGTCGGCGATGCCGTTCACCAGCACGCGCGCGGCGCGGATGTCCATCAACTGCTCGAACGCGAGGTGCTTGGCCTGCATCTTGCGCCAGATGCTGAAGATGTGTTTCGGCCTTCCCTCGATGCGCGGCTCGATCCCGGCCGCGCCGAGCGCCGCCTGCAGTTCGGCCTTCAACTCCTCGATGTAGCGCTCCCGTTCGGCGCGCCGGCTGCGCAGCGCGGCGGCGATCCGGCGGTACTCCTGCGGCTCGAGGGTGCGAAAGGCGAGATCCTCGAGTTCCCACTTGAGCTGCCAGACGCCCAGGCGGTTCGCGAGCGGCGCATAGACCTCCCGCGTCTCGACCGCCAGCCGGCGTTGCGCGGACGGGTCCCGGCCCTTCGCCGCGCGCATCTTCTGCAGTTGTTCGGCGAGCTTTACCACCACCAAGCGAACGTCGCCGACCACGGCGAGCAGCATCTTGCGCAAGGCCTCGGCCTGACCGGGCTCGAGCCCGCGCTCGGGCGTCCAATCGGCCGGAAAGCCGAAGCGGCCGAGCTCGCCCAGATCGTGCGCGAGGCTCGCGGCCGCGGCGCCGAAGAGGCGCGCGGCGTCCTTGCGCTCGAGCAGGCCCGCGCTCTCGAGCGGCTGGATCAATGCGGCGATCGCGACGTCGTCGCCGGCGTCGAGCGAGGCGACGATCTCGGCCACCTCGAGCGCCGCCCGGCGCAGGTCCTCGTCCCGCGGTGTCAGCTCGAGCGCGCGCACCGCCGCGACCGCCCGCGTCACCGCGGCGCTCGGCGTCCTGTTCGTTGCAGTCGTTTCCAAGTGATCGGCGTCTTGGCCGGCGGTGGGTTTGGGGGGCTATTGCCGGTATCATACCGAGGATGGCGTTCCAGAGAGTGCGGGTGCTGGGCATCGATCCGGGATCGCAACGCACCGGCTTCGGGGTGCTCGATGCGGCCGGCCCGAAGCTCATCTACGTCGCGAGCGGTGTGATACGCACCGAGGAGGGCGAATTCGCCGCGCGGCTGTGCGAGATCTTCCGCGGCATCCACGGGATCGTCAGCGAGTACCGGCCGCAGGAGATCGCGATTGAACGCGTGTTCATGAACCGCAACGCCGACAGCGCGCTCAAGCTCGGCCAGGCGCGCGGCGCGGCGATCTGCGGCACGGTCGATGCGCACGCCGGCGTCTTCGAATATGCGCCCCGACAGATCAAGATGGCGGTCGTCGGCTCGGGAAGCGCCGACAAGACACAGGTGCAAATGATGATCAAGAACCTCTTGAAGCTCGGCGAACGGGTCGCGGCCGATGCCGCCGACGCACTGGCGGCGGCGGTCTGTCATGCGCTGCGCCGCGGCGCGCCGGTCCCGGCCGAACGCCCGGCGGGCCGGGCATGATCGGCTTCCTGCGCGGACGGTTGCAGGCGAAGCAGCCGCCGCATCTGCTGGTCGACGTCGGTGGGGTCGGCTACGAACTCGAGGCGCCGATGTCGACGTTCTACGGCCTGCCCGCGGTGGGCGCGACGGTCGCGCTGTTCACGCACCTGGCGATCCGCGAGGACGCGCACGTGCTGTTCGGCTTCGGCAGCGACGGCGAGCGGCGCCTGTTCCGCGCGCTGATCAAGATCTCCGGCGTCGGTCCGAAGATCGCGCTCGGCGTGCTGTCCGGCGCGAGCGTCGAGGACTTTCTGCGCACCGTCGAGGCCGAGGATGCCGCGGCGCTGACGCGGATACCCGGAATCGGCCGCAAGACCGCCGAGCGGATCCTCGTCGAGATGCGCGACGGTGCGAGGAAACTCGCGGCGGCGTCGGGTGGCGGCGACGGCGCGGTGGCCGCGGGCGGCGCCGCGTCGCCCCAGACCGAGGCGTTCGGCGCATTGCTCGCGCTCGGCTACAAGGCGCCGGAGGTGGCGCGCCTGCTGAAGGCGGCGGACGCGCCGGATCTGTCGACGACCGAGTTGATACGGCGGGCGCTGAAGGCCGCCGCACAGGCGTGAAGTCCGCGAGCGGAGCAGCACACAGATGGGCATAGAACGTGACCGGGTCATCACCGCGGCCGGCGGGCGCGAGGACGAGGTGGTCGATCGCGCCGTGCGCCCCCGCAGGCTCGTCGATTACATCGGCCAGGAAAACGTCAAGCAACAGATGGACATCTTCATCCGCGCCGCACAGAACCGCGGCGAGGCGCTCGATCACGTGCTGATCTTCGGCCCGCCTGGGCTCGGCAAGACGACGCTCGCGAACATCATCGCCAACGAGCTCGGCGTGAATTTGCGCCAGACCTCGGGCCCGGTGCTCGAGCGGCCCGGCGATCTCGCGGCGCTGCTCACCAACCTCGAGCCGCGCGACGTGCTGTTCGTCGATGAGATCCACCGACTGAGCCCGGTCGTCGAGGAGGTCCTGTACCCCGCGCTCGAGGACTACCAGCTCGACCTGATGATCGGCGAGGGGCCCGGCGCGCGCTCGATCAAGCTCGATCTGCCGCCGTTCACCCTGGTCGGTGCGACCACGCGGGCAGGCCTGCTGACCTCGCCGCTGCGCGACCGTTTCGGCATCGTTCAGCGCCTCGAATTCTACTCGATCGTCGAGCTGCGCAGCATCGTCGAGCGGACGGCGTCGATCCTCAAGCTGCGGCTGGAGGACGGCGGCGCGCTGTGCATCGCCGAGCGCTCGCGCGGCACGCCGCGGATCGCGAACCGCCTGCTGCGCAGGGTGCGGGATTTCGCCGAGGTCAAGGCCGCCGGGACGATCAGCGCGGCGGTCGCCCGCGCCGCGCTCGACATGTTGGAAGTCGATCCGCTGGGTTTCGATACGCTCGATCGCAAGCTCCTGCTGACGGTGATCGACAAGTTCGACGGCGGCCCGGTCGGCGTCGACAGCCTCGCGGCCGCGATGAGCGAGGAACGGGGGACCATCGAGGACGTGGTCGAGCCCTACCTCATTCAACAGGGATTCCTGATGCGCACCGCGCGGGGCCGGGTCGCGACCCGCAGCGCCTACGCGCACTTCGGCCTCGCCGCGCCGGCGCGCGATGCGCCGGCCGAAGTCGACCCGAACCTGCCGCTATTCAAGGACCCCCAGGGTCCCGGGAGCGATCGAGCATGAACTTGCGGCCGAACTTTTCATGGGTATGCCGCGTCTATTGGGAGGACACCGACGCCGGCGGCGTCGTCTATTATGCGAATTACCTGAAATTCATGGAACGATGTCGCACGGAATGGTTGCGCAGCCTCGGAATCGACCAGCGGCGCCTGCGCGAGGAGCGCGGACTGCAGTTCGCGGTCGTCGGCATGACGGTCGAGTACCTCAGGGCCGCGCGCCTCGATGATGAAATTGCCGTAACCGCCGAATTGCAGCGTCTGGGCGGTGCGACAATCGAATTCCAGCAAACGATACGCCGCGGCGACCTGCTGCTGACCGACGCCGGCGTGCGGGTCGCGTGTGTCGATGCCGCCAAGTCGACGGCTTGCGCCATACCCAAGGATCTGTTCGCGGAGTGGCGCCGATGAGCAATGACCTGTCCGTCTTTCAACTCGTGCTCGCGGCGAGCCCGGTCGTTCAGGCGGTGATGCTGCTGCTGATCCTCGCTTCGGTCGCCTCGTGGACGATCATCTTCGATAAGCGGCGGGTCATCGCCAAGTCGCGCCATCAGGCCGACCAGTTCGAAACGTCCTTCTGGAGCGGCGGCGATCTCGGCGCCCTGTATCGCAGCATCGAGACCAAAGGCCGCGCCGGCACCGGCATGCAGAGCCTGTTCGAGTCCGGATTCGGCGAGTTCAGTCGCCTGCGCCAGCTCGGCACCCAGTCCGAACAGCTGCTCGAAGGCGCGCAGCGCTCGATGCGCGTCGCGCAGATGCGGGAAATCGACCGGCTCGAGAAGAGCCTCGCGATGCTCGCGACGATCGGCTCGACGAGCCCCTATGTCGGGCTGTTCGGCACCGTCTGGGGCATCATGAGCGCGTTCCATGGACTCGGTGATGTGCAGCAGGCGACTCTGGCGGCGGTCGCCCCCGGGATCTCCGAGGCGCTGGTGACCACGGCGATGGGCTTGTTCGCGGCGATTCCCGCGGTGGTCGGCTACAACCGCTACGCCGACCAGGTGAGCCGCCTCGAGCTGCGCTTCGATGCGTTCACGGAGGAGTTCTCGACGATCCTGCAGCGCCACGCGTCGATCCGCGGGACGGCGGCCTGACGGCGATGGCCGCGCGCCCTCGCCGCCGCAAGATGATGAGCGAGATCAACGTCGTGCCCTACATCGACGTGATGCTGGTGCTGCTGATCATCTTCATGATCACCGCGCCGCTGCTGAAACAAGGCGTCAAGGTCGATCTGCCGACCGCCGCCGCGAGGCCGATCGATGCGCAATTCCTCGAACGGCACGAACCGCTGATCCTCACCGTCGATGCGCGCGGCCGGATGTACGTGAACATCGGTCGCAGTGCCGGCCGGCCCCTCGACGACGACATCGTCCGCGCGCGCACCGCCGCGGTCCTGCGGCGCGATCCCTTGACGCCGATCCTCGTCAAGGCCGACAGGTCCGTGCCGTACGGCACGGTCGTTCGGGCAATGGTGCTGCTGCAGCGCGCCGGGGCCGCGAAAGTCGGGCTCCTGACCGAGCCTGCGGCACCGCCGGCGGTGCGCTCGCCGGTCGGTGCGACCCCTGGGGCACCGTAGCGATGGCCGGCTTCCTGCGCGAGAACTCGCGACCGGCGTTCCTGTCGATCGCGCTGCACGGGTTGATCGTCGTTGCGTTGTTGTTCGCCACCGATTTCTCCCTGCACCGCGCGAACCTCGGCGAGCAGCCCGTGCCGATCGACGCGACCGTGGTCGATTCGCGCGTCGTGCGCGCGGCCATCGACGAGCGCAACAACGCGGCGCGCAGCGCCGCGCAGGCGCGGCTCGCGGCCGCCGCGCAGGCGGCGGCCCGGCAGCAGCAACTCCAGGCGCAGCAGCAGCAATTGGCACAGCAGGAGCGCCTGGCGCAGCAGCAACTCCAGGCGCAGCACCAGCAATTGGCGCGGCAGCAGGCGGCCGCGGCGGAGCACGCGCAGGCCATCGCCGATGCGCGGGTCGCACGCGAGGCGAGCACGCGGGCCGCGGCGGCCGCCGCGCGCACCGCGCTTGCCCGGCACGCGGCCGAAGCGCACGCACAGCGGCGGGCCGCCGCCGCCACGGCGAAGCGTGCGGCCGAGGCCAAGGCGCTCGCCGCTGCGCGCGCGCGCGCCGCGATGCAGACGGACCTGCAGCGCCAGGTCGCCGCCGAGGAGCACGCCGACGAGGTCGCGCGCGGTCCGCTCGCGGACGAGTACCGCGCGGCGCTGCAGAATCGGATCATCCAGGCGTGGATCAAGCCGCCGGCGGCGCACCCGGGGATCGACTGCCTGGTCCAGGTGAGCCAGGTTCCCGGCGGTGAAGTGACCAGTGCGCGGGTGACCCAGTGCAACGGCGACTCGGCGGTGCGGCAGTCGATCCAGAATGCGGTCTATCGTGCCTCGCCGCTGCCGACGCCGCCCGATCCGTCGCTGTTCCATCGAACCTTGATCCTCGAGTTCAAACCCAATGAATGAGAAATCCCGGCCGTTCGCTCTCGCGCTGTTGCTGCTGGCCGGCCTTGCGGCGTGCGCCTCGCCGGCGCACGCCGCATTCGTCGTGCAGATCACGCGCGGCCAGGATACGGCGATCCCGATCGCGATCGTGCCGTTCGCGGCGCCGCCCGGTGCCTCGCCGTTCGACGTCGCCGGCCTGGTCGCGCAAGACTTGGACGGCAGCGGCCGGTTCAAGTCGATGGACCGCCGGGACATGATCGATCTGCCGCACAGCGGCGCCGAGATCTCCTTCGACGACTGGCGCCGATTGAACGATGACTACATCGTGGTCGGCGGCATGACCATGCCGGCGCCGGATCGCTATGACATCGCGTTCGAGCTGTACAACGTGCTGACACGCCAGCGCCTGCTCGGCTACCAGATCCACACCGACACGGCCGGACTGCGGCTCGCCGGACACCAGATCGCCGACAAGGTGTTCCAGAGCATCCTCGGGATCCGCGGCGCGTTCGCGACGCGCGTCGCCTACGTGCTGGTGCTCGGCCATGTGCCGCACCGCACCTTCCAGCTCGTCGTCGCCGACGCGGACGGGGCGAATCCGCACGTCGTGATGCAATCGAGCCAGCCCTTGATGTCGCCGGCCTGGTCGCCGGACGGCAAGGAACTCGCTTATGTGTCCTTCGAGGACAAGCTGCCGTCGATCTACGTCCAGGTTCTCAAGACCGGCGCGCGCCGCGTCGTCTCGGCGACGGCCGGCGTCAACCAGGCCCCCGCCTGGTCGCCCGACGGCAGGAAGCTCGCGGTGACGCTGTCGAACCGCGCCGGCAATCTCGACATCTACATCCTCGACCTGGCGACCCATGCCTTGACGCGCGTCACCCACAATCCCGGCATCGATACCGAACCGCAATGGTCGAACGACGGCAAGAGCCTGTACTTCACCTCGGACCGCGACGGCGGACCGCAGATCTTCCAGGTGCCGCTTGCGCCCGGCAGCCGCCCGCGACGCCTGACGTTCCAGGGCTCGTATAATGCGAGGCCGCGGTTGTCGCCGGACGGTTCGCAGCTCGCGCTCGTGACGCGGGTCCACGGCAAGTTCCGCATTGCGACCTTCGATCTGCAGCATCACGGCGGTCTGCGGGTGCTGACGCATGGGCGCTTCGACGAGTCGCCGAGCTACGCGCCGAACGGTGCCGAGATCATCTACGCGACCCACGCGGCGGGCCGCGGCGTCCTCGCGCTGGTGAGCACCGACGGACGCGTGCAGCAGACACTGATTTCGCCGCAGGGCGACGTCGAGGAGCCGGTCTGGGGGCCGTTTGGCAGCGAGTGAGCCGGCACACGGACCCCCAACTCGGCTGCCGCCGCCATAAGGCGTTAGAATCATCCAAGAACGACCGATGGAGAGACCCATGAAACGATTGACGGCGATGACCCTGTTACTGTCCGGCGCGATGCTGCTGGCGGCCTGCCACGGCAAGTCCGCGGTCAAGGAGCCGGCGAGCTCGGCGTCCGAGGTGCCGACGAACGCTGCGGCCGGCGGAGCCGGCACGACGATGACGCCGCTCGGCGGCGGCAACTCCGGCTCGCTGCAGGCAATCGCTCAAGCCGGCAATGACGCGCCGCTCGACCAGCGCACGATCTACTTCGACTTCGATCGGTCCGAGATCAAACCGCAATACGACGCGGTCATCGCCGCGTACGCCAAGATGCTGACCGCAAACCCCGGGCTGAAAATCCGTCTCGAGGGCAACACCGACGATCGCGGCAGCCGCGAGTACAACATCGGACTCGGCGAGCGACGCGCCCAGGCCGTACGTCGCGCGCTGATGCTGCAGGGCGTTGCCGATGCGCAGATCACCACCGTGAGCTACGGCGCCGAGCGGCCGGCCGTGGAGGGCGACAATGCGGCGGCCTGGGCGATGAACCGCCGTGTCGACATGGTGTATCAGCCGTGAAGTCCCGCGCCGCCGGTCTCGCCATCGTCGCCTGTATGGGCGCCGCCGCGCTGGCCGGCTGCGCGAGCTCTCCGCCGCAGCCCGATCCTGTGCAGGTCAAACTCAACGATCTGGACGTGCGCCTGACCCGCGTCGAGCGCGTCGTCGACAACGGCAGCCTGCTGCAGCTCGCGAACCAGCTCGAGGCGACCCGCGCCGATCTGCGTGCGATGCATGATTCGCTCGATCAGATGCAGCACCGGCTCGACGAAGACCGCCGGCGCGAACGCGATCTGTACGCCGATCTCGATGCCCGCCTGAAGACGCTCGAGGCACCGGGCGCCGGTGTCGGTAACGCCGTGTCGCCGGAATCGCCAGGAAGTGCGGGTGGAGGGACGTCGTCGGGTCCGGCAGTTGCAGCTGCCGGACCCGACGATGTCCTGCCGCCCGCGTCATCGCAGAGTTCCGCGTCGCGACAGCAGGGTCAGGCAATTGCAGGCGCCGCCTCGGCTTCGGCGTCGTCGGCGGCGCGGGGCAGCGCAGCGGGCGCCTACCAGGCCGCATTCGATCTGCTGCGCAACAGCCACTACGCCGAGGCGGCGGCGGCGTTCAAGCGATTCCTCGTCGAATACCCGGACAGCAGCTACGCGGATAACGCGCAATATTGGCTCGCCGAGACCTACTACGTGAACCGCGAGTTCCCGGCCGCACTGCAGGCCTTCCAGGCCGTGGCGGACCGTTACGGCCAGTCGCGCAAACTGCCGGACGCGCTGTTGAAGGTCGGCTACTGCGACGACCAGCTGCATCGCCCGCAGGAGGCGCGGCGGGTGCTGCGCGATCTGGTCGCGCGCTTCCCCGGCACGCCGGCGGCCCGTCTCGCCGTGCAGCGGCTCGACAAGATGAAGACGGAGACGCATTGACGGGGCAGACGGCGGCGCCGGGGCCGGCGCGCCTGCGCATCAACGAGATCTTTCACTCCCTGCAGGGCGAGGCCGACGCGGTCGGTTATCCGACGGTGTTCGTGCGCCTGACCGGCTGTCCCTTGCGTTGCCGGTATTGCGACACCGAGTACGCGTTCCACGCGGGCGACTGGCTCGAGATCGACGCGATCGTCGAGCGGGTCCGCGGTTTCGGCGCGGCCCACGTCTGCGTGACCGGCGGCGAGCCGCTCGCGCAGCCGAGGTGCCTGATTTTGCTCGAGCGGCTGTGCGCGTGCGGCTTCGACGTGTCGCTCGAGACGAGCGGCGCGCTGGACATCGCCGCGGTCGATCCGCGGGTCGCGCGTGTCGTCGACGTCAAGACGCCACAATCCGGCGAGAGCGGGCGCAACCGGATCGAGAACTTCGCGCATCTTGCGCGCCGCGATCAGCTGAAATTCGTCATCGGTTCGCGCGCCGACTACGAGTGGAGCAGGGACTTCCTCGAGGTGCACGCACTTGTCGGGCGCTGCCAGATCCTGTTCTCGCCGGTGCACGGTGCCCTCGCGCCCGCCGATCTGGCGGACTGGATCCTCGCCGATCGGCTGCCGGTGCGTTTCCAACTCCAGCTCCACAAGATCCTGTGGGGCGATGCGCCCGGGCGCTGAGCATGGCCCACGCCGTGGTGCTGTTGTCGGGCGGTCTGGATTCGGCGACCGTGCTCGCGCTCGCCCGCTCGCGTGGCTTCGATTGCCTGGCCTTGAGCGTTCGCTACGGTCAGCGCCATTCGGCCGAGCTCGACGCGGCGGCGAAGATCGCCCACGCGCTCGGCGCCCGCGAACATCGCCTCATGACGGTCGATCTCGCGGGCATCGGCGGGTCGGCGCTGACCGATCCGTCCATCGCGCTGCCGACCGCGCCGGCCGAGGGGATTGCGCCGACCTACGTACCGGCGCGCAACACCTTGCTGCTGTCGCTCGCACTCGCCTTTGCGGAGGTGCGCGGCGCCGAGGACATCTTCATCGGCGTCAACGCGGTCGATTACTCCGGCTATCCGGATTGCCGGCCGCAGTTCATCGCCGCGTTCGGGCGGCTCGCCTCGCTCGCGACCAAGGCCGGCGTCGAGGGCGGGCGCATGGAGATCCACGCGCCGCTGGTGAGGATGTCCAAGGCCGAGATCATTCGCACCGGCTTGTCGCTCGGCGTCGATTACGCCGCGACGGTGTCGTGCTACCAGGCGGATGCGGCCGGGCGGGCCTGCGGCGAATGCGATTCCTGCCGGATCCGCGCGCAGGGTTTCGCCGCGCTCGGGGTGGCGGATCCGACGGCCTACCGGAGCTGAAGATCGCTGATGATCTGCGGTCTTGGTTCGGCTATCATGCGCGCCCGGCCGGGACGGTAGCTCAGTTGGTAGAGCAAGGCCCTTTTAAGGCTTTGGTCCTGGGTTCGAGTCCCAGCCGTCCCACCATCGGCTCATTCGGAGGGAGTATGCAAACTTCCCGCATCCGGCGATCGGCCGCGGGCCTGGCAGGCGCGATTCTCTGCCTGGCGGGCGCGGGCGCGCTCGCGAAGCCCGTGAAGCCCGCGCACCACCCGCCGCCGATGCAGACCTATAGCGATAACGAGGTCGTCGAGCAGGCCTCCCATTTCTTTAGTACTGGCGCGAAGGATCTGTCGCAAGTCATTAAAAAGGTTCTAAAAGAAAAGGGAGATCCCGTCGCCATCATTCGCGGCGAGGAGGCGGGCGGCGCCATCGCGTTCGGCTTGCGTTACGGTCACGGCGAACTCGTAGTCAAGGGAGCGCCGGTTCGCGAGATCTACTGGCAGGGGCCGTCGATCGGCTTCGACATCGGCGCCAATGCGGTCAAGACGTTCATCCTGGTCTATGGCCTGCCGAACGCTGCCGCGCTCTACCAGCGCTTCCCGGGCGTTGACGGCAGCCTGTATTTCATCGGCGGATTCGGCGTGAACTATCTGCAGCGCGGCTCGATCACGCTCGCGCCGGTGCGCTTTGGCGTCGGCTGGCGGCAGGGCATCGCCTTGAACTACCTGAATTTCTCCCCGACCAAGCGCCTCAATCCGTTCTAGCGCGTCAGCGCCGCGCGCCCATCGAAACCAAATGCGGGAGACCAGCGACATGGACGTGATCGAGGCCATCGCGACGCGCGCCTCCGCCGGGCGTTTGCGCGCACCGGGGCCGAGCGACGCCCACCTGGCGCTGCTCCTCGAGGCGGCGAATCGCGCGCCGGACCACGGCCGGCTGAAGCCCTGGCGCCTGCTCGTCTTGGATCCGCAGAGCCGCGAGCGTTTCGTCGCGGCGGTGGTCGAGGCGCGCCGCGCTCGGCCGCCGGCGCCCACCGAGGAGCAGTTGCTCCGGGAGCGCGAGAAGTTCGAGCGTTCGCCGCTCCTGCTCGTGGTCGCCTGCGTCGTGCAGCGTGACCATCCCAAGGTGCCTGAGATCGAGCAGATTCTCGCCGCCGGCGCTGCCGTGCAGAATCTGTTCCTCGCCGCGCACGCGCTCGGCTACGGGGTGATGTGGAAAACCGGCCCCGCCGCCTACGACCCCGGCGTCAAGGCGGCGCTCGGCCTGCGGCCGGAGGATCACATCGTCGCGATCGTGCATCTCGGCACGCGGGAGAAGTGAGCGCCGGCGCGCCGTTCACAACAGCCGACGACCGGTCTCACAATCGCCGCAGGCGGTCCGCCGAGATTGACACGGTTTTCACGAGGGCCACGACCGGCAGCCCCTCGGCGAGCGCGAGTTCGCGCACGGCATCCGCGGTCACGCGCGCGAGGATCTCGGCACCGCCGACGTCGATCGTGATCAGGCAGGCGTCGGCGACGTCGGCGGCGATCGCGCGCACGGTGCCGCGCACCGCATTGCGCACGCTCAAGCCCTGTGGATCGCCAGTCGCGACGATCACGTCGCGCGCGAGGATTTGCACCCGCAGGCGCATGCCTGGTGCGAGGCCTGCGGCCCGTAGCCGCAGTTCGCCGTCGCCGATCTGCACGGCGGCGAGGCCGCCGTCCGCTTCGACGCGCCGCACCTCGCCGTCGATGACCGCACCGACGGCGTCCGCGCCGACGATCCGCCGCAGTTCGGGGCGCAGGCTCATCGGCCCAATCTCACCCTCGGCGATCGTCGCGCCCGCATCCATCAGCACCACGTGGGTCGCGAGCCGCAGCACCTCGTCGAACTGATGACTGACGTATACCATCGGTACGGCGAGTTGATCGCGCAGGCGCTCGAGGTATGGCAGCACCTCCTCGCGCCGCGCCCCATCGAGCGAGGTGAGGGGTTCGTCGAGCAGCAGCAGGCGCGGCTGCCCGAGCAGCGCGCGGCCGATCGCGACGCGCTGTTTCTCGCCCCCCGACAGCTGGTGCACGCGCCGCTCCAGCAAGGGTTCGAGCGCGAGCAGCGCGCTGACCTCATCGAAGCCGACGTAGCGCGCACCGGCCGCGCGCCGTTCGGCATAGCGCAGATTGGCCGCGACCCGCAGGTGCGGGAACAGGCGCGCATCCTGGAACACGTAGCCGATCCGGCGCGCTTCGGCGGCGATCCGGATGCCGCTGCTCGTGTCGAGCAGCACGCGCTCGTCGATGGCAATGAAGCCCTCGTCCGGCTCGAGCAGGCCGGCGATCAGGTTGATCAAGGTCGACTTGCCGCAGCCGGAGCGGCCGAACAATGCGGCGACACCGGGGGTCGGCAGGTCGAAGCGCGCGCGCAGCGCGAACGCGCCTCGGCGCAGCGCGACCCGGACCCGCAGCATCAGCGCCCCAGCATCCGGCGCACGCGGCGCGCGAACCATTCGGCGAACAGCAGGCCGGTGAGCCCGAGTGTGATCGAGATCGCGGCGAGCCGCGCCGCCGCGGCGTCGCCGCCCGGGGATTGCAGCGCGGTGTACAGCGCGAGCGGCAGCGTGCGCGTCTCGCCCGGGATGTTCGAAACGAAGGTGATCACCGCGCCGAATTCGCCGAGCCCGGCGGAGAAGGCCATGATCATCCCGGCGAGGATGCCCGGCAGCATCAAGGGCAGCGTGACCGTCGCGAAGCGGTCGAGCGGACCCGCGCCGAGCATGCGCGCCGCATCCTCGAGCCCGTGGTCGACGTGTTCCAGAGAGATCCGCATCGCGCGCACCATGACCGGGAAGGTCATCACGGCGGTCGCGAGCGCGGCGCCATTCGGGGTGAAGATCAAGGTGATGCCGAAAACCCGGTGCAGCCAGCCGCCGACGGGCCCGCGCACGCCGAACACGATCAACAGCAGGTAGCCGACCGCCACCGGCGGCAGGACGAGCGGCAGGTGCACGAGCGCGTCGAGCAGCGAACGGCCGGGGAAACGCCGCCGGGCGAGCAGCCAGGCGATCAGCACCGCCGGCGGCAGACCGAGCAGTACGCTGCGCACCGAGACCTCGAGACTGAGCCACAGGGCGGTGCGCTCGCTGGGATGTAGCCAGATCATCGGCGACAATCTACACGAAGCCGGCGGCCACCCGCGCGCCCGCCGTATAATGCGCCATCCGCTCCGCCGAGGAATCCGACCGAATGGCCTACTACCGCGCCGCGTCGCCGCCGGCGCCGTCGACGCCCGAACGCATCGGGGTCCTGGTCGTCAACCTGGGTACGCCGGATTCACCGTCGTATTTCGCGGTCCGGCGCTACCTGCGCGAATTCCTCGGCGACCGGCGTGTGATCGACAGCTCGCGCTGGATCTGGCTGCCGTTGTTGTACGGCGTGATCCTGCCGTTGCGGCCGCTGCGCACGGCGCGCAACTACCGCAGGGTGTGGATGGCGCAGGGTTCGCCGCTCGCGGTCTACTCGGCAAGGCTCGCCGACAAGCTCGGCGAGCGCCTGCGCAGCAAGTTCGGCGACCGCTTGTGCGTGCGGCTCGCGATGACCTACGGCAATCCGGCGATCGAGACGGCGATCCGCGCGTTCGCCGAACAGAATGTGCGGCGCCTGCTGGTGCTGCCGCTCTACCCGCAATACTGCTCCTCGACGACCGGATCGGTGTTCGACGCGGCGACGCGCGTGCTGCGCCGCTCGCGCTGGCTGCCGGAGACGCGGTTCGTCAACGACTACCACGCGGATGCCGGTTACCTGGACGCGCTCGGTGCGCAGATCGAGGCGCATTGGCGGGCGGCGGGCGGGCGATCGCACCTGCTGCTCTCTTATCACGGGATCCCCGCAAGCTACGTCGCCGCCGGCGATCCTTATCAATCGCAGGCGGATGCGACGACGCGCGCGATCGTCGAACGCTTGCACTTGCGCCAGGACGAGTGGTCGCACTGCTATCAGTCGCGTTTCGGCTCGGTGGTCTGGTTGCAGCCGTACATCGAGGATGCGTTGCAGGAACTGGTGCGGCGCGGCGTGCGCCGCTTGACGGTCGTCTCGCCATCCTTCGCCGTCGACTGCCTGGAGACGCTCGAGGAAGTCGCGATCGAGTATCGGCGGCAGTTCCTCGCGCAGGGCGGCGAGCGCTTCAGCATGGTGCCGGCGCTGAACGACGGCGATCGCCATGCCGACGTGTTGGCGGCGCTTGCCGAGCGGCAGCTGCAGGGTTGGCTTTAGCGCGGCGGGCGCGACCAGGCGGGGGCGCGACCAGACGGGCGTATCCGCGCCATCCGCCGTCCCCTTGCGCGGCGATCGGCGGCGGTGCTAGATTCGGCGCATGCACTTCGATGCATTTGCTCGTATCGCGCTTCGCCGACGGCCGCTCCCCGGCCTCGATGCGCTGCTGCTGCTGCGCCGCTAGGCGCAACACCACCTGCGCCAACGGTCGGCGCTGACAAGACCGGACAGATTCCTTCGAAACCGTGAACACGGCGTGAGTCCTGCACCGCGAGTAAACATCCATGTTGCGTCATCCTTCGACCAAGTATCGAGCTTTCCCCCCGATCGGTTTCGGCGGCCGGACGTGGCCGGACAAGGTCATCGAGGCGCCGCCGGCGTGGTGCAGCGTCGACCTGCGCGACGGCAATCAGGCGCTGATCGAGCCGATGGACCCGGTGCGCAAGCGGCGCATGTTCGACATGCTGTTGAAGGTCGGCTTCAAGGAGATCGAGGTCGGCTTTCCGGCGGCATCGCAGACCGACTATGACTTCGTGCGCGAGATCATCGAGCAGGGCTTGATACCCGATGACGTCACGATTCAGGTGCTCACCCAGGCGCGGCCCGAGTTGATTGCGCGCACCTACGAGTCGCTCGCCGGCGTGCGGCGGGCGATCGTCCACGTCTACAACTCGACCTCCACCGCGCAGCGGCGCGTCGTCTTCCGGCTCGACCGGCCCGGCATCGTCGACATCGCGGTGCGCGGCGCCGCCGCCGTGCGCGAACATGCGCTGCGGTCGCCGGGCACGCAATGGGTATTCGAATACAGCCCGGAGAGCTTCACCGCCACGGAGCTGGATTTCGCGGTCGAGATCTGCGAAGCGGTCAACGCGGTGTGGGAGCCGAGCGCGGCGAACAAGGTGATTTTGAACCTGCCGGCGACGGTCGAGATGGCGACGCCGAACCTCTACGCCGACCAGATCGAATTCTTCAGCCGCTCGATCGCCAAGCGCGACTCCGTGATCCTCAGCATTCATCCGCACAACGATCGAGGCACGGGCGTCGCGGCGGCGGAACTCGCGCTCATGGCCGGGGCGGATCGCGTGGAGGGCACACTGTTCGGCAACGGCGAGCGAACCGGCAACGTCGATATCGTGACATTGGCCTTGAACTTGTATACCCAAGGCATTGATCCAAAACTAGATTTTTCTAACATCAATGAAGTCGCCCGGTGCGCGGAGGCGTGCAATCAGCTGCCGATCCATCCGCGCCACCCCTACGTCGGCGATCTCGTGTTCACGGCGTTCTCCGGCTCGCACCAGGATGCCATCAAAAAGGGCCTCGCCGCCCGCGCGCCCACGGCGCTCTGGGACGTGCCCTATCTGCCGATCGATCCAGCGGATCTCGGCCGTTCCTACGACTCGATCATTCGCGTGAACAGTCAATCGGGCAAAGGCGGCGTCGCCTACCTGTTGGAGAAGGACTACCAGCTGGTGATGCCGCGGCGGCTGCAGATCGAATTCAGCCAGGTAGTACAAGTAGCTGCAGATATCACTGGTAAAGAGTTGACTTCACAAGAATTATTTGCGCTTTTCGAAACCGAGTACCTACACCCTCGCCGACCTCTCGTCTATCGTTCGCACCAGCTCGCGGCATCGACCGACGGGGCCGACAGCGAGCGCCTGGCATTGCAGATCGAGCGCGACGGTCGGCTCGAGGCCTTGCACGGCCAGGGGTCCGGGCCGATCGATGCGTTGGTCGCGGCGATAGGCCTGGAATTCGATGTGCTGGCCTACGAGGAACACTCGCGCGGCAAGGGCAGTTCTGCGCAGGCCGTTTGCTACATCGAGATCACCACCCGTTCGCGGCGGACCCTGTTCGGCGCGGGAATGCACCCGAACATCATCACGGCCTCCCTGCTCGCGGTGCTGTCCGCGGCGAATCGGGCGATCGCCGCCGGCGTCCTGTCCGCAGTGCCGGCGAAGGCGCGCACGGGAACCTGAGGCACGGCGACCAGCCGGTCCCACGGCCGCACGGCCGTTCGTCCACGGGCCCGAACCGGGGGGGCGGGGTGTTGAATGCGCGACAGAATCGGCTATAGTGCCGAACTTCGTGCCCCGGGGGGCCGACAGATGCCATTGATTTAAAGGGCTTTTCTGGAACAATGAGCGAACGAGCGAACGAGCATTTCGACATCGACGATGAGTTTCTCAGTGACAGCGAGGAGACTCAGGAATTCGATCCCGTCTTGGAACGTGCTGAGCGCCGGCAAAAGGCCGTGCCGCAGGTCAAGCGCGGCAAGGCCGCGTGGAGCCGCGTGGAGGATGTGCTCGCCGAGCGACAGCTCGAGAAAGAGCTGCGCGACACCTTCGAAGAAGATTGATCGCATGATCCGAGGCCGTCCGCCGCGGGTCCCGCGCTGCATCGGACCTTCGAGCCGGCGCGGCCGCTGCCGCCCATGAACGAACGACTCCGTCCCTGGATCGTGCTCAAATTCGGCGGCACGAGCGTCTCGAGCGCCGCCAATTGGCACAACATCGCCGGCGTGGTGCGCGCACGGCTCGCGGCGAACCTGCAACCGGTGGTGGTGCACTCGGCGCTGTCCGGAGTCACCGATCGGCTCGAAACCCTGCTCGGCGCGGCCGTCGAAGGGCGCCATCAAACGATTCTCGAGACAATCGAGAGGATGCATCGGCAGCTCGCCGTGAGCCTGGATCTCGCTCCCGGCGCCGACTTCGACGCCTTGCTCGGCGAATTACGGCGCATCGCCGACTCGATCGCCGAGACCCGGGAACCGAGCGATCGGCTGCGCGCCCGCGTCATGGCGATGGGCGAGCTGCTGGCGACGACCCTCGGGGCGGCGTTCCTCAACGCCCGGGGAATCGCGACGAGCTGGATCGATGCGCGCCGCGTGCTGCGTGCGCAGCGGCGCGACGGCGCAACGGCCACGGCGTCGTACCTGTCGGCGACCTGCGATTTTGCGCCGGACGATGCGCTGCAGAGGCAGTGGCGTGCGCTCGGGCGGGTGGTGATCACGCAGGGGTTCATCGCCGCCGACGAGGCCGGCGAGACCGTGTTGCTCGGCCGCGGCGGCTCGGACACCTCCGCGGCGTATCTCGCGGCGAAACTCGCGGCGGCGCGCCTCGAGATCTGGACCGACGTGCCGGGCATGTTCAGCGCCAACCCGAGCGACGTGCCGAACGCGCGGTTGCTGCGCGCGCTGCACTACGACGAGGCGCAGGAAATCGCGAGCAACGGCGCCAAGGTGCTGCATCCGCGCTGCGTGATGCCCGTGCGTCAGTACGGCATTCCGCTGCATGTCTATGCGACCCAGGCGCCGCAGCTGCCGGGCACGATCGTCTCGGCGGACGTCGCCGACAGTGCTGCGCAGGTCAAGGCGATCGCGATCAAGAAGGGGATCACGCTCGTCTCGATGGAGAGCCCCGGGATGTGGCACCAGGTCGGCTTTCTCGCCGACGCGTTCCAGGTGTTCAAGGAACAGGGCCTGTCGATCGACCTGGTGTCGACGTCGGAAACCAACGTGACGGTGTCGCTCGATCCGGCGGCGAACACGCTCGACGCCGCGGCGATCGAGCGCCTGACGGGTGCGCTCGGCGCGCTTTGCCGCGTCAGCATCCTGGGTCCCTGCGCCTCCTTGAGCCTGCTCGGCCACAACATTCGCGGCATCCTGCACGAGCTCGGCGCGGCCTTCGAGCTGTTCCAGGACCAGAAGATCTACCTGGTCACGCAGGCGGCCAATGACTTGAATTTCACCTTCGTGATCGACGAGTCCCAGGGCGACCGCCTCGTGCAGCAGCTGCACGAGCGGCTGATCCAGCGCATCGGTTCCGACAAGGTGCTCGGGCCCACCTGGCAGGAGCTGTTCGCCGCGACGCGGATCGCCGCCGCGGCCGACGGCGACTGGTGGCGCCGGCCGCAGAAGCGCGGCGAACTGCTGCGCATCGCCGCCCGCGAGGGCGCCGCCTACGTCTACGACGCCGAGACCCTCGATGCGGCGGTCGCGGCCTTGCGCGCAGTGCGTGCGATCGAGCGCTGGGCCTACTCGATGAAGGCGAACTGGCATCCGGCGATCCTGCGGCGCTTGCACGCCGCCGGCCTGATGTTCGAGTGCGTCTCGGCCGGCGAACTTCGGCATGCCTTCGCCGCGGTGCCCGATCTCGCGGCCGACGAGGTCATCTTCACGCCGAATTTCGCGCCGCGCGCCGAGTACGAATACGGCTTCCAGAAGGGCGTGCGGCTGACGCTCGATAATCTGCATCCCTTGCGCTGCTGGCCGCAACTGTTTGCCGGCAGGGAGATCTTCGTTCGCATCGATCCGGGTTTCGGACGCGGGCATCACCAGCACGTGCGCACCGCCGGCATGTACTCGAAGTTCGGCATCCCGGTCGCCGAGGTCGACGAGTTGGCGCGCCTCGCCGCGGGCGCCGCGGTCCGGGTCGTCGGCCTGCACGCGCACGCCGGCAGCGGCATCTTCGACGTCGACAACTGGATCGAGACCGGCAGCCTGCTCGCGGATATCGCGGCGCGGTTCGCCGACGTCGCCGTCGTCGATCTCGGCGGCGGTCTCGGCGTTCCCGATTACCCGGGGGCCGCCGGCGTCGATCTCGACGCGCTCGACCGCGGCATCGCGACGCTGCAGGCGCGCTTGCCGAAGATGCGCTTCTGGATGGAGCCGGGGCGCTATCTCGTCGCCCGCGCCGGCGTGCTGATCGCGCAGGTCACGCAGCTGAAGGGCAAGGGCGACGTCCGCTACGTCGGAATCGCGACCGGCATGAATTCGCTGATCCGGCCGGCGCTCTACGGCGCGCATCACGAGGTCGTCAATCTGACGCGCCTCGGCGAGCCCGCGACCGAGATGGCGACCGTCGTTGGCCCGATCTGCGAATCGGCCGACCGCCTGGCGACCGATCGCTGGTTGCCGCCGACCGTGGAGGGCGACGTGATGTTGCTCGCGGATTGCGGCGCATACGGCTATTCGATGGCCTCGAATTACAATTTGCGTCCGCCGGCGCCCGAATTCATGATCGACTGATGAACAGGGTCGGCATCATCGGTTGGCGCGGCATGGTCGGTTCGGTGCTGCTCGAGCGCATGCGCGCGGAGCGCGACTTCGACCTCATCGAACCGACGTTCTTCAGCACCTCGCAGGCGGGCGCCGCGCCGCCCACGGTCGGCCGCGCGGTCGGTCCGGTGCTCGATGCGCACGATCTCGCGGCGCTGGCGAAACTGCCGATCCTGCTGAGCGCGCAGGGCGGCGAGTACACCGAGTCGGTCCATCCGCGGCTGCGCGCGGCGGGTTGGGCCGGCCTGTGGATCGACGCGGCATCGGCGTTGCGGATGAACGAGAACGCGGTGATCGTGCTC
>Ga0307372_10004182_pt1 | contig 22495 bp, 20 predicted proteins | sample OX1MG_FD_202533 | JGI IMG/M metagenome (GOLD analysis project Ga0307372, IMG submission 202533) | Soil microbial communities from Risofladan, Vaasa, Finland - OX-1 | ecosystem: Environmental > Terrestrial > Soil > Coastal area > Acid sulfate soil | place: Finland: Risofladan, Vaasa | collected...
GGCGTGACGGATCGGACGCTGATCTCTTCCGGGTCGCCGTACGAGCCCACGATCGGCTTCAGCCGGGCTGTCCGGGTCGGAAACCGTGTTCTCCTGTCGGGGACCGGACCGGTCTGGTCTGACGGGTCGTGTCCCGATGACGTGGGGCTCCAGGCTCGGCGTTGCTTCGAGATCATCGAACGTGCGCTCACGGAGGCCGGCGGTCAATTGAGCGACGTAGTCCGAACGCGCATGTTTCTCACCTCGACCGACGACGCAGAAAGCGTGAGCGCAGTGCACGGCGAGCTGTTCGGTGACATCCGGCCCGCGGCGACCATGGTCGTCGTCGCAGCGTTCCTCGACCCGCGGTGGAAGATCGAGATCGAGGCCGAGGCGCTGATTCGGGAAGACTGACCGGCTACGCGCGTCGCTGCGGGTACAACGCGATACCCAGGGAAGTCAACGCAACGGCGACAACGATGACCGGCCAGTATGTGCCCAGCACCGACTCGAGGAACGCTGCGCCGTCGTGCGGCGTGTCAACGATGCTGATGAACTTCGCAATCGCAACGCTCACAATCATCACCGCAGCGGTGACTCCGATGAGCGCGAAGACCAGACGGCGTAAGGCCCTTGGCATGACGAGCGGCGAGAGTATCACGCCGTCCGATGCCCCGTCCCTACGGGGACTGGCGCTCAGCGACGCGCCCCGACACGCTCCTTCTGCCGCGTTGGCCGGGACGGAACGTCGCGTTCCTTCACCGTATCGGATCCACGCAGCATCGACACCCACAGAGCCGGGTCGAACGGCGGTGGAGCGGAGGTGGGGTCGTCTCCTGGCCCTCGGCCGCCGTCGTCGCTCTCAGGCGGATCGGCCGGCGGCGACGTGCAGACGACGAACAGCCCGCCAATGACAAGCGCCTCAAAGAAGGCAATCGGGATGTACTCGAGCGCTGAGACACCGCTGACAATGCCGGCGACCAGCAGCGCCGATGCGCACAGCACGAATCCGCCGAGAGGGATCGCCCAACGCCACCGTCCGCGCCGGCTTCCCGGGGCCCGGAGCACGCGATCGGCCCGACGCGCCTGCCGCGCGAACAGGCTCGCGATCGTTCGGACGTGACGCGCCACCCTGATCCTCCGAAAACCGATGCGTCGAGCATGCCACACCGCCGAGGTTGGGGTCGAGCCCGGCGACTGTAGAATGGCCCAGCGGTCCCCCGAGCTCCCGGGCTCAGAGGTCGCCAAGCCGAGGTGGTGGAATTGGTAGACACGCCAGCTTGAGGGGCTGGTGAGGGCAACCTTGTAAGGGTTCGAGTCCCTTCCTCGGCACCATTGTGATGTCGCAAGACGTCGTGATCGCTACAGTGGCGCGGCCGCGGCCGAGCATCTCTGAGGCGACCTTGGGCTGCGTTGCTTGCCGAGCACGAGCGTCGCTGTGGCATGGCGGGCGTCCTGAGCCCGGACGACGGGACGCCTACAGAAGGCGTCGGGTCCGATCACGCCCCAGCATCGACCTCGCGAAATCCGACCGCAAGCCAGAACGGGAGCGCCGCGAGATTGTCAAGGCGGACCTTCGCCTCGAGATGCCTGGCGCCCGAGGCACGTGCGGGCTCCGCTCCACTCGCCTTGTCTGGCACCAGGTTCAACGGATCGATCTTCGGTCGGCGGATCAGGATCGCGACAGCGATCTCCACTGATCTCGCGTGACAGTCGCGGTGGCAAGTACCCCGTCAGACCGTGGTGCCAACCCCATTTCGTCCCGACAACAGGTGACTAGAGTTGAACCGATGCTGGTCGGAAGGACTTTCCTCGATGGGCCGTTCGCGGCAACCGGGCGATGTCGTCGTGGATTGCAAGGTGAAGGCTCTGACCGCCGATGCGATAGCGGCAAAGTGGGCGAGACGCGGATCGACGTATGAGCGGGAGGTCTACACGTTCTCTGGCGTCCGGCGTCGGAGCGCTGTGCGTGGCAAGCCTTGTGGCCAGCTTGGTGTTGCTGGCACTGGATTGGAAGGTGATCGACTCGCCGACCACAGCGCAACTCCCCGGCTTGTTGGCCGTGGTGATCGTGACTCCGCTCGCGGTGCTGATCACACTGCGGCGACCGGGCAATGCGGTGGGCTGGGTGCTCCTCGCGACGATCAGCACCGGCGCGGTGGGTATCCTGGCCGTCTTCGTCGCCATATATGGACAGCTGCACGGTGCGTCATCGACGGGCTGGGTGGAGTGGTTGGTGTGGCTCAACAATGAGACGGGGGAGGTTGACAACTACCTGATCCTGATGGCCATCCTGCTCTTTCCGAGCGGTCACCTCCTGGGGAGGCGGTGGCGTTGGGTGTTCTGGCCTTTCCTGGCGTTAGCCATGCTCGGCGTCGCAAGCACGGCCCTGCAGCCTGGGTCAAGTCAACTCTCGCCGCGTCTGCCGGGCATTCCGTATCCGCTCGGTATCAAGTCATTGAATCCCGTCAGCGACGGGCGCCTCACGCCGGCAGTTGTGGCGGTCGCGATCGTCTTCGTGGTGTTCCTCATCCTGATCGGGTCAGCCGTCGTGATTCGACTCCGTCGCGCCAACGGTGTCGAGCGGCGCCAGCTCCAATGGTTCAGCTACGTCGCGGTGGCCACCGTCGCCGTGGTGGTGATCGGAGCGGTCATCGCCACGCAGAATGTGGCGGTCGGGAATGGGATTGGGAATCTCCAGGCTTATGGATTCGGCATCGTGCTGCCGGCGACCATCGGCCTCGCAATCATCAAAGACGGCCTGTACGACATCGATGTCTTCATCAGCAGGACGCTGGTTTACGGATCGCTGGCGGTGTTGATTACTGCGGTGTACGTGGGCATCGCCGTGGGGATCGGGGCCTCGGTGGGAAGCGGGGGAAAGCCCAATCTCGCCTTATCGGTGCTGGCCACGGCGATCGTGGCGATCGGCTTCCAGCCGGTGCGGGGACGGGTGCAGCGAGTGGCCAACCGGTTGGTGTACGGACAGCGGGCGACGCCGTACGAGGTGCTCAGCGAGTTCTCGGGACGGGTCGCGGCGACGTATGCGGCGGACGAGGTGCTGCCTCGCATGGCGCGGGTGCTTCAGGAGGGCACGGGCGCGGAGTCGGCGACGGTGTGGCTGAGCGGTCACGCGGAACTGCGCCCCGCGGCGACCTTTCCCGTTGCGGTGGGCGTGCACGAGCCGCTCGTGATGAGCAACCTGACACTGCCGGCCATGCCGGGCGCGACGCGGGCGGTGGAGGTGCGCCACCAGGGCGAGTTGCTGGGAGCGCTGAGCGTCAACAAGCGGCGTGGGGAATCCCTGACGCCGATCGAGGAGAAGCTGATCGACGACCTGGCACACCAGGCGGGGCTGGTGCTCAAGAACGTGGGGCTGAGCGCCGATTTGCGAGCCCGGCTCGACGAGTTGCGCGCCTCACGGCAGCGATTGGTGAGCGCGCAAGACGTCGAGCGGCGCCGCCTCGAACGCAACCTCCACGACGGAGCCCAGCAGCACCTGGTGGCCTTGAAGGTGAAGCTGGGCCTGGCGGAGATCCTCTTGGAGCGGGACCCGGCCAAGGCCGCGGCGGCCCTGGAGCAGCTCAAGGGGGATGCCGATGAGGCCCTGGAGACCTTGCGTGACCTGGCCAGGGGGATCTACCCGCCGCTGCTCGCCGACAAGGGATTGGTGGTGGCGCTTGAGGCGCAGGCGCGCAAGGCGATGTTGCCGGTGCGCGTTGAGACCAAGGAGTTGGAGCGTTACGCGCAGGACGTGGAGGCGACCGTGTACTTCTGCGTGCTCGAGGCACTCCAGAACGTGCAGAAGTATGCCCAGGCATCGCAGGTGGCGGTGCGTCTGGATGCGAGCGGTGCCATGATCACCTTCGAGGTCATCGACGACGGCGCCGGCTTCGATGCGGCGACGGTGCGCAAAGGAGCGGGCCTGACCAATATGAGCGACCGCCTCGATGCCCTCGGGGGCACTCTCAGCGTCGTGTCTCGTTCAGGGCATGGGACGTGCGTTCGTGGCGCGCTACCGGCAGCCGTCCGGCAGATCGCGTCCTCTCGGCACGAAATAGTGCCGGCTGGCCAGACTGGCCCGACGAGCACTCGGTAGTCACTCCGCTCGCGTGACGGACCTATGGCGAATCTCGGCCTGCCCTCGTCAGCAGCAACTGTTCGCAGGGCTCGCGATCGCGAGGATCCCGCCGATCACCAGGCAGGCGAGCACGAAGAGGGCCATCGCCACAATCAGCAGCGTCGTCCGCCTGTCCACACGTGGATCCTGACCGATGGACGCAAGCACGCGCCGGGTGATCGAATCAGGCGCCACGGAGGCCCTGTCACGTGGCAAAATAGTCGGGCCTTGTCTTGCGGACACTGCGGGTCCGAGCGTCTGCTCCCCCTGACTTTCACAATCCCGTACCGCCACGAGACGGACGATGGATCGCCCGTCCCCGCGGGTCGACCCGTGCTCAAGTGCCTCAGCTGCGGCCGGCGGCTGCACAGCAACGATGTCGACCGAAAGCGCGTGCGATCGGACCGGACCACGACCGCTTCCCACTGATCGGCCTTCTCCTCAGCTTGCGATCGGTCTGCGATCGCGCCGCCGTCTACTGACGGCCTCGGGCTCGCCGAGCCCGCATTGGAGGAACTGGTCGTGAGCATCCGTCCATCGATTCGATTCGCCGGTTTCGTACCCCTCGCACTGACCGGGATCCTGGTAACCGCGTGCGGATCGACCGGCGCGACGACCCTTGGCAGCGGAGGAGGATCGCAGGCCGCGTCCGGCGGTTCCAGCTCAGGTTCGAGTTCCGGCACCGGCGTTCTGGACGGCGTCGGCCACCCGGTCAACATCTGCTCGCTCCTGCCGGTGGCCACCGTGGCATCCGTCACCGGTGAGCCCCTCACCGTCGCCAAGGAGCAGGACACCGTCAGCTACAAGATCTACATGTGCGATTACACGAGCGCGGACGGCACCGCAGGCCTCACCGTCAGCGTCCTGGCGATGGACGCCGCGGCCGGGTTCCAGGGCGACGTCGACGCGAACAAGGCGGTGGGCGGCGCAGATCCGTTCACGCCGATCAGCGGCCTCGGTGACAAGGCATTTTCCGCTATCAGCGGCGTCGAGGCGCTCTTCGGGAACGTCTCCATCACCGTCTCGAATCTGCAGTCGACCTCGGCGTCCGAGACGCTGATCCGGGACCTACAGCCCAAGCTCTGACCCGTGCGCGAGTCGCGCCCGGCGTTTGTCGCAGGTGGGGGAGGTGCGGGGCCGTCTCGGCATCTCCACCAAAGAGCGGCATCGGCGCGGGATCTATCAGACGGGCGCCGGCGACCTCACGGTCACGCGCCGCCGCTCGAGCGTCATCATCCTCAACGATGTGACGACCGCACCCGATGACCCTGATCGACTGGTTCCACTTGTGCGCTCGCTCCTTGTCGAGGTCGACGAGGATCCCGAGCGTGCCGGCCTCACGCGCACCCCCGCGAGAGTCGCGCGGAGCCTGCGATACCTCCTGAGCGGCTATCAGACCAGTCTCGAGCGGCTGGTCAACGGGGCGATCTTCGACGAGCCGTACTCGGAGATGGTCGTGGTCCGTGACATCGAGGTGTACAGCCTCTGCGAGCACCACCTGTTGCCGTTCTTCGGCAAGGCGCATGTCGCGTACGTCCCCAACGGGCGCATCCTCGGCCTCAGCAAGATCCCGCGGATCGTCGACATGTTCGCGCGCCGTCTCCAGGTTCAGGAGCGACTCACGACCGAGATCGCCGACGCCCTGCAACATGTTCTCGAGCCGGAGGGCGTCGGGGTCGTCATCGAGGCAAGACACCTCTGCATGGCGATGCGCGGCGTGGAGAAGCAGAACAGCTCCGCGGTGACATCGTCGTTGACCGGGTGTCTCCGCGAGGACGACAAGTCCCGCAACGAGTTTCTCAGCCTGATCAGCCGACGCTAACCCCTACGACGTGGCGCCGATCGTGGCGACTTCGACCCAGAGCAGCACCACGCCGACCGCAAAAAGGAAGAGGCCGAGCGCGATGTGCCCCCAGTGGATCGGCTCCTTGCCTTTGCGATTCCCGATGAACCGCAGATAGACCGACACGCCGATGATCCCGAGGCCGCCTGCCACCAGGATCGTTGCGGGCACGCCGATCAACGCCGCGAGGACGCCTTGCATTCGGGCAGCCTACGGGGTTCACGGCGGCTGACGCGCTCGCCCGTACCATGGACTGATGGCCATTCCTGCATTGAGCACCGCAAGTGAGGCGACGGTGGTGGACGCCCTCACCGGGCTCGGCGAACCCACCTGGCGCGCCCGGCAGGTCCAGGGTGCTGTGTGGCAGCCGTACGTCGGCGGGTTCGAGGCGATCCAGCAGCTCCCAGCCGGACTTCGGCAGGCGCTGACTGCGGCGTTCCAGTTCTCGACGGTCTCTGTCGACGTCGAAGCGTTGGCCGACGCGGGGCTGACCATCAAGTTGCTCTGCCGCCTCGCGGATGGGCAGACCGTGGAGACGGTTGCCATGGAGACGCCCGCCACCGCCGACTCGCGGCGCCGATCGACCATCTGCGTGAGCAGTCAGGTGGGCTGCGCAGTCGGATGCCCGTTCTGTGCCACCGGGCACATGGGATTGCGGCGCAACTGCACCGCCGCGGAAATCGTCGATCAGGTGCGCGCCGCCGCAGGCTCGCTGCACCGCCGCGGCCTGGGGCCGGTGACACACATCGTGTATATGGGCATGGGCGAGCCCCTCGCCAACGCGACCGCGACGCTGGAGTCGCTCACCGTCCTCACCCGCGATGCGGGGATCAGCCCGCGGCGGATCACCGTCTCAACGAGCGGCGTCGCACCGGGCATTGAGCGGCTCGCCGCAGCCAAGATGCCGGTGACACTCGCGCTCTCGCTGCATGCCGCCACCGACGACCTGCGCGACCGGCTCGTCCCCATCAACCGGACGTACCCCCTGGGCACGGTGCTCGGGACGGCATCGCGATATGCGGAGCAGAGCGGCCGCCGGCTCAGCTTCGAGTGGTGTCTCATCGGCGGCATCAATGACTCGATCGCGCAGGCAACCGCGCTGCGCGACCTCGCGCGGCGAGCGCAGGCCCATATCAACGTGATCCCGATGAACCGCATTGACGGCAGCCCGTGGGGGCCGCCCGATCCTGCGGTCGCACGCCGCTTCCTCGGCGCGCTCCGCGGCGCGAGAGTCACCGTCCGCGACACGCGGGGTGGCGATGCCGACGCGGCGTGCGGCCAGTTGCGCGCCGACCTCGAGGCGCGCCGGATCCTGCGTCCGGACGGCACGCTGTCGCCGCCACGGGTGCCGGCCCGGGTGTGACCGCTGACGAGGCGCTGATGGACGCGGCGCTGGACGCCGCGGCCGCTGCGGACTACGCGACCAGCCCGAATCCCATGGTGGGGTGCGTCATCGCAGCCGGTGGAGTCGTCATCGCCACCGGCCTGCACCGCGTGGCGGGCGGCCCGCACGCCGAGATCGAGGCGCTCACCATCGCCGGGAAGCGAACGCGGGACTCCGACGTGTTCGTCACGCTCGAGCCCTGCGCGCACACCGGACGCACGCCACCGTGCACAGATGCCTTGATCACGGCCGCACCTCGCCGTGTGATTGTGGCCATGGTCGACCCAAACCCGATGGTCGCCGGACAGGGGATCGAGACGCTGCGCGCCGCCGGGATCATCGTCGAGGTTGGCCTGCGGAGCGAAAAGGCGCGACGCCTCAACGAGGCGTACGTCAAGCACATCACGACGGGACTCCCGTTCGTCACCGCGAAATTCGCGGCATCGCTGGACGGGAGGATCGCGACGGCGGGGGGAGAGTCACGCTGGATCACGTCAGAGCCGGCGCGCGACGCGGCGCACCGCCTGCGCCACATCAACGATGCCGTGATGATCGGCGCAGGCACCGTGGTCGCCGACGACCCCGAGCTCACCAGCCGCGTCGAGGGCGGTCGGTCGCCGCTCCGGGTCGTGCTCGACAGCACGCTCCGCAGCCCGGGTACGGCGCGCGTTTTCGATGTCCACGCTGCGCGGACGCTGGTGATCACCACCACCCGAGCGCATTCGGAGCGGATCGAGCGCCTGCGCGCGAGCGGCGTCGAGGTCGAGATCGTCGCCGCATCGACCGCCCGCGTCGATCTTGGCGCGGCGCTCGCCCTGCTTGGAGCCCGCGGCATGGTCAGCCTCCTCGTCGAAGGCGGGGCGTCCGTGCTCGGGTCGGCCTTCGACGCGCGAGTCGTCGACAAGGTCGTCGCGATGCTCGCGCCCCGGATCATCGGCGGCACCTCGGCTCCCGGTGCGGTCGGAGGCACCGGCACGCCGAGCCTGGGAGCCGCGGACCTCCTCACCGACGTCAGCGTCGACCGAGCCGGCCCCGATCTCGTGGTCACGGGATACTGTGTACGCTGAGGTTCGAGGAGAACGAGATTGTTCAGCGGCATCGTGGAGACGCTCGGCGAGATCCGGGCGCGGGATGCGGGACGCATCGAGATTGCGCCGAACACGCCGTTTCCCGAACTTGAGACCGGCGAGAGCATCGCCGTGGACGGCGCGTGCCTTACCGTCGCCGCCTCATCCTCGGACAGCTTCATCGCCGACGTCATGCCCGAGACCCTCCACCGCACGATCCTCGGTTCCCTCACCGTCGGCACGGTGGTGAACCTTGAACGAGCACTTCAGGTCGGCGACCGCCTGGGGGGGCACATGATCACCGGGCACGTCGATGCCACAGGTATCGCGACGGCGCTCCGTGAGGACAGCAACGCCCGGTGGGTGACGATCGCGGCGCCGAGCGACGTCATCGACCTCGTCGCCGAGAAGGGCTGTATCGCTGTTGACGGCATCAGCCTCACGGTCGTCGACGTGTTCGAGGACGCCTTCACCGTCTCGCTCATTCCGCACACGTTGCAGAACACCACGGCAGGCGAATGGACCGTCGGGACACGGGTGAACCTCGAGGTCGACCTGATCGCGCGCTACGTGGCGCGCACACTCGAGGTCAGCGCACTCGAAGCACGCGCACCCGCTCCGACACTCCTGGACGCGCACCGATGACGATCGCCAGCGTTGAGGAGGCAATCGCCGACATCCGCGCCGGGAAGTTCGTGATCATCGTCGACGACGAGGACCGCGAGAACGAGGGCGACCTGGCCATCGCCGCCGATCGGATCACGCCGGAGGCCGTCAACTTCATGGCGACCCACGGGCGAGGTCTCATCTGCGTGCCCTGCGAGGGATGGCGACTCGACGAGCTCGGCGTTGGTGCCATGGTCGACGAGAACACATCGCGATTCGGGACTGCTTTCACCGTGACCATCGAGGCGATCGGTCACGGCGTGACCACCGGGATCAGCGCCTTCGACCGCGCCACGACCATCCGCCTGCTCTGCGACGAGCATGCCAAGCCGAGCGATTTCGCCAAGCCGGGACACACGTTTCCGCTTCGCGCGGCAGCGGGCGGGGTGCTCGAGCGAGCCGGGCAGACCGAGGCGATCGTCGATCTCTGCAAGCTCGCCGGCAGGTTCCCCGCAGGCGTCATCTGCGAGGTGATGCGCGACGACGGACGCATGGCGCGGCGCCCGGACCTCGACAGATTCGGCGCAGAGCACCAGATCAAGATCGTGTCGGTCGCCGACCTCATCGCGTACCGGCGACGCAACGAGCGCCTCGTCGTTCGCGGAGCGACGACGACGCTGCCCACCGAGTACGGCACGGTCACCGCGATTGCGTATGAGGACGTCATCACCCATGCCACGCACATGGCGCTCGTCTGGGGTGACGTGCGCGGCGGCGAACCGGTGCTGGTCCGCGTCCACAGTGAGTGCCTGACCGGCGACGTCTTCGGGTCGCAACGTTGCGACTGCCAGGCACAGCTGCACAAGGCGATGACGATGATCGCCGACGCGGGCAAGGGAGTCCTCGTCTATCTGCGTCAGGAGGGCCGCGGCATCGGCCTCATGGACAAGCTCCGCGCCTACGCCCTGCAGGACCGCGGTCTCGACACCGTGGAGGCGAACCTCAGCCTTGGACTGCCGGTCGACAAGCGCGACTACGGTATCGGCACGCAAATCCTGTCGGACATCGGCGTCCAGCGCATGGTGGTGCTCACCAACAACCCAAAGAAGTACTACGGGTTGAGCGGGTACGGCCTGGAGGTGACCGACCAGATCCCATTGGTGGTGCCTTCCAATACCCACAACGAGCGCTATCTCCGAGCCAAGCAGGACAAGCTCGGACACAGCCTGGACCTCGACCGTGCCCGCGACTCGTCCTGACGGGTATAGCGGCCCGGTCTCGAAGCGCCTCGAGCGAGCCACGATGCACGCGGGCGCACTCGACGCACGCGGCATGCGCATCGGGATCGTCGTCTCCCGCTACAACGACGCCATCTCCATGCCATTGCTCGAAGGCGCGCTCGAAGCGCTCGAGGGCCTCGGCGCCAAACCCGGCGACATCCAGGTCGTCTGGGTCCCCGGTGCGTTCGAGATCCCCATTGCGGCGCGCGAGCTCGCCGCGAACGCTGACGTGCACGCGGTCGTCTGCCTCGGCGCGGTGATCCGCGGCGACACCGCGCATTTCGACTACGTGGCCGGGGAGGCCGCGCGTGGGATCGCGTCGGTGCACCTGACAACCGGCGTGCCGGCGACATTCGGTGTCCTCACCGTCGACACGCTCGAGCAGGCGATGGATCGCGCCGGCGGCAAACACGGCAACAAGGGTGCGGAGGCCGCAACCACGGCGGTCGAGATGGTGGCGTTGCTCAGCGGCCTGCGAGCGCCTGGCCGGACGTCTTCGCGACAAGACCGTCCGGGCACGCGCAAAGGGCAGGAGGCGGCGCCTACTGGAACCAGCCGGCGACGTCGATGACGATGTTGATGGACCCGACGCTGTTGAAGAGGTCAATGTTGCCGTCGATGTTCACGCCGGTCGTCGATGTCGCCAGGGCCACGACATCGAGATTCGCGATGACGTCGTGGGCGGCCGCGTTGAGGTCCGACGCCGACTGCGGCCGGTTTGGCCCGGCCGGGTAGAGCTCGAGAAATGTCCCTGCGGTCCCGGAGATACCCGTCAGATTCCCGATGATCGCGACCGGCGCGGCCGCCCCGCCGATCGCCGGCGTCACCTTGATCCCTGCGACGGGGATCAGACGAATTGACGTTGCTGTCGGTGTCAGCGTGCACTGCGTGCCCGATCTGCTGCGCGTATCACAGATGCGCGTCGGCGGCACGGCGTAGAAGTCCGCGCCGGGCGTTGCCCCAGCGCCGCTGAACCAGCCGTTGACGTCAATGAGGAAGTTGACGCTCCCGACGCTGTTGTAAACACAGACATCCTGGTGCGGACCAAGGTTCGAGAACACCCGGTTCGCCTCAGTCTCGCCGGCTGACGGGTTCAGATTCGACGCCCCCGCATGACCGGTGGGACACACATCGCTGCTGTTGGGAGGGCTGATCGCAAGGAACGTCGCCGCCGATGGGCTGACCGCGGTCAGGTTGAACACCGCGGCGGCCGCAGTGGCGTCGGCTGGTATCCCGACACCCGTACCGCCCGGTGGGACACCCGAGACCACGACCTTCCGCCAGGTGCCGCCGGCGAGGGCACCCGTGATGCAGTTGGTCTTTGCAGGTGGCTGGCGGGTGTCGCAGACGCGGACCGGTGAGAGGGGATGGAAGGTCCCCACGTTGCCTGCCGGGGCCGCGAAGTAGCCCTCGACGTCGACGACGATGTCAACGCTGCCGATTGCGTTGAAGACCGTGATCGTCCCCGTGGAGCTGAGGGCGACGACCGCCAGGTTCGCCTGTACCTTGCCGCCGTCGATGTTGATGTTCGACGCTGTCGGTCGCGTTGTCGGGTATGCGGTCACGAAGCTGGCAGAAGCACTGTGGTCGATGGCCGTGAGATTGACGACCACCGCCTCGGCGCCCGCCGGCACGGACTCACCGCCCACCACAATGCCCGTGATTTGCACAACCACCGTGCCGTTGGTACCAAGTGCGCGGCCGGACGTGCACCCGACGTGAGTCTGACCGGATCGTGTGTCACAGATGCGGAAGGGCACGGCCAACGGCGTGTAGACGCTTGGTGCGACATACGTGTACCGATCGCCGGGGACCGGGGTGCTCGGGCTCGAGCTCGACGGGTTCGTCACCTGAACGTCAACGGGGCCTGGACCGGTCGCGGATGGCGTGAACACTCTGATCGTCGAGTCCTGCAGGACATTGAAGCACGCGTTCGTCGGGTTCGAGGGACAGGGAGTCGTGGTCACGTTCGTGGATCCGAATGACACCTTGGTCGCGTGGAATCCGGCGGACTGGGTGCCGAAATTGGACCCGGTGACGGTGAGGATTGCCCCTCCTGATAGTGAGCCGGAAGAAGGCGAGACGGACGTCACGGTCGGGAACGCGGCGACGTATGTGAAAACGTCGTGCGGCGGATTCAGAGCACTGGTACCACCGACGGTGGTCACCGTAATTTCAGGCATGCCTGCAGCTCCGGGGGGAGTGCCCGCGATGGTTATCTGAGTCGCGCTATTCACCACGTAGCATGATGTGATCGCGCACGGCGTGCTCCCGATCATCACGGCAGTGGTGCTGAAGTTGGAGCCGGACTCGAAGCCCGTCCCGGTGAGCACGACAGTCGTACCACCGGATGTCGCGCCTGCGTTTGGCGACACGTTGGTCACGGTCGGTACGGGCGCCCAGGCGAAGGTGTCGCCAGGTGGTGCGACGGCGCTCGTGCCGAGCGGGGTCTTGACCGTGATGTCGACGGTGCCGGCCCCCTGCCCAGGGACATCCTCGACAGTGATCTGCGTGGCGCTGACGACGGTGAAGCACGGCCCTGTCGGCGTTCCCGGACACGGTGACAGGGAGATGTCCAGCGCTCCGAAGAACACATCGGAGGCGGTGAACGTACCCGGGACCTCGAATGCGGTGCCGGTAAGAGTCACGCTGTTGGCGGCGACCCCGGCCGGCCCGGCCGGTGGCGAGACGGCGGTGACGGTGGGCAACGCCGCATATGTGTAGTTCTGGGTTCCCGTTGTCCCCCCTGCAGTGACCACGTCGACGGACACAGGGCCAGCCGCGTGCGCGGGGACGCCGCTCACGGTGATCTGTGTATTGCTGTCGATGGTGAAGCACGGCGACGATGGACAGGCCTTCAGGTCGCTGGCCCCGAAGTTCACGTCCGTCGCCGTATTGAAGTCAGTACCGGTGAGCACCACGCCGTTGCCGCCGAGCGTCGACCCGGTAGAGGGGTTCAAGCTCGTCAAAGTCGGCGGCGTCACGTAGGTGTACGTCTGGTTCCCTGTCGTGCCGCCGGTCGTGATCACGTCGACGGATACAGGGCCGGCCGCGTGCGCGGCGACGCCGTTCACGGTGATCTGCGTATTGCTGTCGATGGTGAAGCACGGCGACGATGGACAGGCCTTCAGGTCGCTGGCCCCGAAGTTCACGTCCGTCGCAGTATTGAAGTCAGTACCGGTGAGCACCACGCTGTTGCCGCCGAGCGTCGACCCGGTAGAGGGGTTGAGGCCTGTCAGCGTCGGAGCCGCCAACACGACCAGCAGGTCGCTCGACGATGTGTTCGACGTTCCGCCCGGCGTGAGAACCTCAGTGTCATATTGCCCAGCCGCCATCGAGCTGGGCAGATCGATCGTCAGGTCACCATCGTCGGTGACGGAGAAACACTTCGGTGGACTACCGCCCCCGCACGCGTTGGTGATGGCTACCGTCAACCCGCCACCAGTTGGCACAAGATCGACCTCGCTCACCCCGCTAGCGAAGGGGGTAACCGCGGGGTACGAGAAGTTGCTCCCCGTCACCGGGACGCCGGTCGCGCCTTCCTGCTGCGGGCTGTTGACGCTCGTGACCGTCGGCGGGTCGAAGTAGGAGTAGTTGTCCTGCGGCGGGTTCGCGGCCCCACCGTCGACGACGACTTCGACCGTGCCCGCGGTCTGAACCGGAGTGTCCGCGTCGATCTCCGCGTCATTCACTTCTTCGAAGCAGCCCGCTGGTGACGAAGGACATGGGTATGCGGTGGAGGTGACGTCGATGCTGCCGAAGGACACACCCGCCGCCCCGGTGAATCCAGAACCGGTGATGATCACCTTCTGCTCGCCGCCCGAACCTGACGCCCCGGCGTTCGGCGAGACGCCGGCCACGCTCTGGGTTGGGATCTGCGGGCCGCTCCTACTCAGGCGGGCCACCTGGCCGTTGGCGCCAGATGCCTGCACGAAGGCAGAGGTCGCGATCCGCGCACGCAGCGTGCCCGGAGTCACCGGCGAGGACGCCGCGGCTCCGGTGACGGTGGCGCCGTCAGAGGCGATCCGGTGTGCGGCGGTTGGCCTGCCTCTGGAGTGCTGAGGCGCGGCAGCGGCTGACGCCGCAACGGTGAACCCCGCAAGGGTCACGAAGCACGCGCCGCCCAACATGAGCCCACGGGCTCTCATCATCCTTGCCTCCAACCACCGCTCTCAGCAGCGATCGTAGCAGCGGCGGACCGCGGAAGTTAGCTTCGCGCAGCCTTGGCCTGCGTGCGCAGGCAACGGGTGCAGACCCGGGCCCTGACTTCCCGACCCTTGATCGCGACGTGCGTGGCGTGCAGATTGGGCAGGAACCGACGCTTCGTGTGCACCTTGGAGTGGCTCACGTTGTTCCCGGTCATCGGGCCCTTTCCGCAGATGTCGCAGCGCTGGGACATGATGTCTCTCGATTCGGTTGGGACGCGTATCCGAGACGCGCCCGCTCTGGCGTACTAGAATTCGGCCGCAGCCCCGGCGGCGGCGCCCGGTGGCCTCCGGAATCAACCGGTGGCCGGTCGCCGAGGATACCACAGGCCCTCACCGGGCTTACGGAGACACGTGAAAGGCAAGGTCCGGGCGTCTGACGCGCTGTCGCGCACTGCGTCGCTGGGAAGGATCGAGGTATCCCCGCGGGTGGTCGCCTCGATCGTTGGTCACGCCGCCAACGAGTGCTACGGCATCGTCGGGATGGCCGCACGGGGCCTTCGCGACGGCATCGCCGAACGCCTCAACCGCGAGAACGTCCATCGCGGCGTCGAGATCCAGGTCACGCCCGACGGCCTCGTGATCGAGCTCTACGTCATCACCGAATACGGGACGCGCATCAGCGAGGTCGCCCACAACCTGATGAGCGCGGTGAGCTACTCCGTGGAGAAGACCCTGGGCCTCCCCGTGGTCGCGGTGAACGTGAACGTCCAGGGCATCCATGCTGAGAGCGACGGTGCCCGCCACTAAGCCCGCGCCCGAGCTGTCGGTGCTGCGTGAGCCGCTCCGCGAGGTCGGCGGCGAGCAGGTGCTCAGCGGCCTGACGGCGGCCCTCTCCTGGCTCGAGGCGAACCAGCAGGAGATCAACGACCTCAACGTCTTCCCGGTCCCGGACGGCGATACCGGCTCGAACATGTACCTGACGCTCCGTTCGGCGGTGGAGGAGGCCGGCGACGCACCCGCGCCGTCGGCGGTCGACTCGGTCCTCGCCGCCGCAGCCCACGGCTCGCTCATGGGCGCACGCGGCAACAGTGGCGTGATCCTCTCGCAGATCCTCCGTGGCTTCGCGCAGGGCGTGGCCCAGCGCCCGCGGATCGACGCTCGCGGCGTTGCGGCGGCGCTCAACGAGGCTGCCGCCGTGGCGTACCGCGCGGTCATGAAGCCCACCGAGGGGACGATCCTCACCGTCGTCCGCGACGCGGCGGCCGCGGGGAACGCGGCGGCAGCCGAGACCGACGACATCCGCGTGGTCCTCGATCAGGTGGTCGCCGAGGCACACGCCGCGGTGGAGCGCACCATCAATCAGCTCCAGGTGCTTCGGGACGCCAATGTCGTCGACGCCGGCGGCTACGGGCTTGCGGTGATCCTCGAGGGTTTCGCACGGGCGATCGCGTCCACCGCGTCGGTGATCACATCGCCCGCGCCCGTCCACCGCACAGGGGAGCCGGCGTTGCGACTCCCACCGAAGCCCGGCGACCTGGAGGCGACCGGAACCGCCGCGCCGCGCCGTGGTGCGGCGGCCGTCGCTCCCCGCGAGCAGGGATGGGGCTACTGCACGGAGTTCCTCATCAACGGACCGGGGCTCGACGTCGAGGCGATCCGCACCGAGCTGGGAGCGCTCGGCGAGTCGGCGCTGGTCGTCGGTGACCCGGAGCTCGTCCGCGTCCACATCCACACCGGCGATCCAGCGAGTGTCATTGCCGCCGCGTCGTCGCGTGGACGCATGAGCAAGCTCAAGGTCGAGGACATGTCCGCCCAGCACCATGAGGTCCTCGCACGAGCGGACGCAGCCGAGGACGACGCGGCAGAGCCGGCAGCGCCGCCGGCGCAGAGCGAGCAGCCGGAGGCTCCTCCCAAGGCGATCGGAGTCGTCAGCGTCGCTCCCGGCGAGGGATTCCGGGAGATCCTCACAAGCCTGGGCGCCGACAGCATCGTGAGCGGCGGGCAAACGATGAACCCGTCGATCGAGGATCTCCTCAACGGCGTGCGCGCGGCCAACGCCGACCGGGTGATCCTCCTGCCCAACAATGGCAACGTCATCCTCACTGCGGAGCAGGTCGACCCCCTCGCAGAGGGATGCGAAGTTCGCGTCGTTCCGACGCGGAACCTTCCGCAGGGCATCAGCGCGTTGCTGGCATTCGATGCGACGGCGAGCATCGCCGAGAACGCTGAGCGGATGCTGGCAGCGATCGCGACGGTCCGCGCCGTCGAGGTCACGCATGCCGTCCGCGACACGACCGTCAACGGCCATGACATCAAGGCCGGTGACGTCATCGCCGTGGTCGACGACGAGATCACCGAGGTGGGCGATGACTATCTCGGCGTCATCGACGCGGTGCTCACCTCGCAGCAGAAGGCCCCCGAGCTCGTCACGGTGTACCGCGGCGACGACGTCAGCGCAGCGGACGCCGACAAGCTGGTCGAGACGCTGCGCGCAACGCATGCGAGTATCGAGTTCGAGATCCAGACCGGAGGGCAGGAGCACTATCCGTATGTGCTCTCCCTCGAGTGACGATCCACCTCGTCACCGACAGCACCTCTGATATTTCGCCTCGCGAGGCGCAGGCGCTCGGCGTCAGCGTCGTGCCACTCGTGGTGCGCTTCGGCAACGAGCAATTCCGCGACGGCATTGACATCGACCCCGATGCGTTCTACGCGAAGCTCGAGCACACCGCCGTGCAGCCGACGACGTCGCAGCCGTCGCCGGAGATCTTCGCGACGCTGTACCGCACGCTCATGGCTGATCCAGCGGACCATGTCGTCGGGCTCCACATCTCATCAAAGCTGAGCGGCACGTTGCAGTCCGCGCACCTTGCCGCGCAGGAGTTCGACAGCGCGCGTGTGCACCTCGTCGACACGGAAAGCGTGAGCGGGGGGCTGCAGTTACTCGTTCGCGCAGCGCTTGACGACATCAAGGCGGGGGCGGACGCCGCGACCGTGACAGCGAACACGCTCGGACGGCGCGGCCGGGTGACCATCCTCTTCCTGCTCGACACGCTGACGTACCTGCAACGCGGGGGCCGCATCGGCCGCGCCCAGGCATTCGTCGGCGGGCTCCTCAACGTGAAACCGCTGCTCACCGTCACCGGCGGCGAGGTGCACCCCCTCGCGAGGGTGCGCAGCCGGAGCAAGGGCATCGCGATGATCGTCGACGAGGTTCGTCAGCGAGCGCCACTCCAGCGCATCGCCGCCTTCCACGCTGACGCGCCGGACTCCATGCGCGAGATTGAGACGGGGGTCGCCGGAGCGGCGTCCGGCCTGACCGCCACGCGCGGGCGGATCGGACCGGTCGTCGGCGCCTATTCCGGACCGGGCTGCGTGGGAGTGGCCTGCCTGGGCGTCGACTGAGCGGACAAGGCTGCCACGATGGATCGACCGTGACTCCGCAACTCGTGACGCCGGTGTTCGTGCCGCTCGACCTTGACCTGCCGCTGTCGCGCATCGTGGGCATCGGCCGAGTCCAGGCGCAGCGACTCGAGAAGCTCGGCCTGTCGACGGTGCAGGACCTGCTCTTTCACCTGCCACGCCGCTACGACGACACCCGGGAAACGGTGCCGCTCCGCGCGTTGCAACCCGGCTACGTGCAGACGGCGCAGGTGCGCATCCGCAACATCAGTGCACGGCAAACGCCGTACAAGAAGATGGTGCTCGTCGAGGCGACCCTCGAGGACGACGGCGCTGTTGCAACTGCCGTCTGGTTCAACCAGCGCTTCCTGCTGAAGCAACTTCATCCTGGTGACGAATTGCTCGTCAACGGCAAGGTCGAACAGTCTCGTACCGGGCTCACGTTTCGCAATCCCGAGTTCGAGCATGCCGGACCGGATCAGCATCACGTCGGCACGATCGCGCCGGTCTATCCGGAAACCCAGGGGATCACGTCGCGATTCTTCCGCGCCAAGATCGAACCACTGCTCGGACTCGTGACGCAGGTGCCCGACCACATCCCGCCCGCGGTGCGTGAGACGGAAAGCCTGATGCCGATTGCCGAGGCGCTGTACCAGGTGCACGTTCCGGACACCATCGCGAGCGCCAACCGAGCGAAGGAGCGCATCGCATTTGAGGAGATGTTCCTGCTCCAGATCGCCGCCGAACGCGCTCGGCGTCGCCGCCTGCACGGGACCGGGGTTGTGATTCCGTATGACATCGAGATCGCGCGGCGGTTTGCCGCGTCGCTGCCGTTCAAGCTCACCGACGGACAGCGTGTTGCTGCCCACGAGATACTCACCGACCTCGCTGCTGCCGGGCCGATGAACCGGCTGCTGCAAGGCGATGTCGGCAGCGGGAAGACGGTCGTCGCGGCGCTCGCATCGCTGATGACCCACCACGCCGGCATGCAGACCGCGGTCATGGCACCGACCGAGATCCTCGCGCGCCAGCACTACGCCACGCTTGATCAGCTGCTCACGCCGCACGGCCTGCCACCGCGACTGCTCGTGGGGAGCACCTCGGCCGCGGCCCGTCGGGAGATCCTCGCCGGACTGGCGGCGGGGCACGACTCGCTCATCGTCGGCACGCATGCGCTCATCGAGGACGACGTCGTTCTGCGAAACCTGGGCCTGGCGATCGTCGACGAGCAGCATCGATTTGGCGTGGCACAACGCCAGAAGTTGCGGCAGACGTCGGGGGCGATGCCGAATTACCTCGCCATGACGGCGACGCCCATCCCGCGCTCACTCTCGAACACGCTGTACGGCGACGTTGACCTCAGCGAGCTGCGCGAGATGCCGCCGGGACGCCGGAGGGTCGAGACACGCGTGGTGTCAGCGCTCGAGCGCGCGAGCGCGTACGAGTTCGTCAGGGGCGAGGTGCACAAGGGCCGTCAGGCATTCGTCATCTGCCCGCTGATCGAGGAGTCGGACAAGCTCGGTGCGCGCAGCGCGATCGCGGAGTTCGAGCGCCTGAGCACCGACGTGTTCCCGGATCTGCACGTGGAACTGCTGCACGGGCGTATGCCGGCGCGCGAGAAGGCCGGGCGCATGGAACGATTCGTGCGCGGCGAAGCCGACATCCTCGTCGCCACCAGCGTGGTGGAAGTGGGTGTCGACGTCCCCAACGCGACGATCATGCTCATCGAAGGCGCCGAGCGCTTCGGCCTGGCCCAGCTGCATCAGTTTCGCGGACGAGTCGGGCGCGACCGGTACCAGTCCTACTGCCTGCTCTTCGAGGGCGGCATCGATGAGGAGGGCAGCAAGCGGCTGGAGGCGGTCGCCGCCATCGATAGTGGATTCGACCTTGCGGAGCGCGATCTCCAGCTGCGCGGTCCGGGCCAGGTCGTCGGGTTGCGCCAGCACGGACTGCCAGAGATGCGCGCCGCCGACCTCCTCGACGTCGCACTTGGCCGCCGGTCGAAGGCCGCGGCGATTGCGTGGCTCGACCAGGACCCGGACCTCACCGCCTGGCCGCCGCTGTCGGCAGCGATGAACGGCTACCGAGCGGTTTTCGACATCGACTAGTGCGACGCGGAATCAAACACGTGGCCGAGACGCGCATCACCGCCGGCGAGTGGCGCGGCCGCATGGTCAACACACCGCCCGGACTCGAGGTGCGACCCACGCGCTCGCTGGTGCGCCAGTCGCTCTTCGACATCCTCGGACAGCGGGTCGTCGGGGCGCGGATCCTCGACCTGTACGCGGGAGCCGGGACGGTGGGATTCGAGGCGCTGTCGCGCGGAGCCGCGTCGGTCACGTTCGTCGAGCGCCACCGCGACGCGCTGCGACTGATCGCCGCGACCGCTGACCGATTCGGATGCCGCGATCGCTGCAGGATTGTCGGCGCCGAAGTGCGTCGCTGGCTGCGCACCTCCCCGGCCGATGCCGAGGCGGCCGACATCTGCTACGTCGACGCCCCATACCAGGACCCCGAGCTGGAGGCGGTGCTCGAACTTCTGGGAGCATCCCCGCCACGACTGATCGTGTGCGAACATCACCGCGCCCGGGTGATCGCCGAACACATCGGCCTCCTCACGCGGACACGAGAGGCCCGGTACGGCCTCACCACCATCAGCTTTCTGCAGCCGGATGCTGCACCCAGGGACGGAACTGCGTGAGCGAACGCATCGCGGTGTACCCCGGTAGCTTCGACCCCGTGACGTTCGGGCACCTCGACATCCTGGATCGGTCGGCGGCGATCTTCGATCGGGTGCTCGTCGGCGTCCTCGAGAATCCGAGTAAGACGCCGCTCTTCACGGCGGAGGAGCGGGTCGGGCTCATCAGCGCCTGCCTCGAAAGCCGTCCCCGCATCCAGGTGACCACCTTCCGGGGACTCACCGTCGACTTTGCGGCAACCAGCGGCGCCATCGCGATCGTTCGCGGGCTTCGTGCTGTCAGCGACTTCGAGACCGAGTTCCAGATGGCGCTCATGAACCGGCGGCTCAACCCCGCGGTGAACACGGTCTTTCTCATGACCTCATTCACGAACGTCTTCGTCTCGTCCTCGCTGATCAAAGAGGTGTGCCACCTCGGCGGCAACGTCAGTGAGATGGCGCCCCCCGTGAGCGTCGAAGCGATGCGCCGGCGGTTCGCCGAGGAGCGCGAACGCGGTGAGTGACGATCCCACGCATCTCGACCCGACGGTGATCGACCTCGTGGACCAGCTCGAGGAGGTGGTGAGCACCGGTCGCCGCGTGCCCTTCACGGCCGGCGTCGTCGTCAATGAGGACGAGGTGCTCGAGCTCATCGACCGCACCCGGTTGGCGCTGCCCGACGAGCTGACCCAGGCGCGGCATCTGCTCGAGGATCAGCGCCGCGTTCTCATCGACGCCGACCAGGAGGCCGAGCGCATCCTGACGCGGGCCGAAACCGAGGCTGCGCGCCTCGTGGACGAGGCACACGCCAGGGCCGGCGTGATGGTCGGCGACCACGAGATCGCCGAACAGGCCCGGCTGCACGCCGCGACGGTCCTGGCCGACGCCGAGGAGCGCGCTGCCAGGACGTGCGCCGAAGCGGACGCATACGCTCGCGACGTGATGGTGCGTCTCGAAGACCAGCTCATGCGCGCGGCCACGACTGTCCGCAAGGGCATCGAGGCGTTGCCCGTCGAACCCGGTTCGCGGCGCAAACGGCGGGAGCGCGAGTAGCGGCCGCGGCCGCGTGCATTCGACCCGCCGCTATACTGAGCGGCAGCCATGGGCCGCGCTGCTTTGCGTGCGCGCCCTTCCCGGAGAAACCGAGCATGCCGCTTCCCAAGCAAAAAATCTCAAAGCGCCGTCGTGACTTCCGACGCTCGCACCATGCGCTGACGATGCCGACGCTGGCACCGTGCCCACGCTGCCGTCAGCCGCGTATCCCGCATCGCGTCTGTCCGAACTGCGGCCACTATCGCGGCCGCGAAGTGGTCGTCACCGAGTAGCACGCGGCCAGTGGCCAGCGTCGCACTCTGCTTTCCCGGACAGGGCAGTCAAACGGCCGGCATGGCGGACGGCCTCCTCGACCTCCCTATCGCGCGGGAGATGCTGTCCGCAGCGACGAGCAGTGGCCTCGATCTGACCGCCGCTCTGTCCGGCGACGATGAGCACCTCCGACCCACCGAGATTGCCCAGCCCGCACTGCTCCTCGTGGAGTGCGCCTTGCTGAGCTCGCTTCCTGCGGGCCTCGACGTCATCGCCGTCGCGGGACACAGCGTCGGAGAGTACGCGGCGGCAGTCGCCGCGAACGCGCTGCAGCCGGCCGATGCGATGCGTCTCGTCATCCAGCGGGGGCGGGCGATGGCCGAGATGCACGAGGGAACGATGTGCGCGCTCATCGGCATCGACCTCGGCACGGCGACCGCCGTGTGCGAGGAGACCGCGAGCGAAACCGGGGCGGTTGTCGTCGTCGCAAACCACAATGCACCCGGACAGTTGGTGATCAGCGGTTCGCGTGCCGGTGTCGATGCGGCCGCGCAACGCGCGTTGGCGCGCGGTGCGCGGCGCGCGATTCCGTTGAACGTCAGCGGCGCATTCCACTCACCGTTGATGGCAGAAGCCGCGTCACGGTTCGGCGGCGCGCTCGACGCCGTCGCGCTCGCGGACCCG
>Ga0307372_10004183_pt1 | contig 22494 bp, 12 predicted proteins | sample OX1MG_FD_202533 | JGI IMG/M metagenome (GOLD analysis project Ga0307372, IMG submission 202533) | Soil microbial communities from Risofladan, Vaasa, Finland - OX-1 | ecosystem: Environmental > Terrestrial > Soil > Coastal area > Acid sulfate soil | place: Finland: Risofladan, Vaasa | collected...
CATGCATTTGCACGCTGATCATCAGGGCGAAGGCCCTTCGCACGGCTACGCGACCGGCTCAAGCGGCGTGCTTGGCGCTGCGATGCTCGCCACACTCGTTCTTGTGGTCGTCGAATTTACCTCGGGCATGCTGGGCCATTCAATCGCGCTCATAAGCGACGGCGTACACAATCTCACGGACCTTCCCACCATTCTGATTTCGTGGATTGCGGTGCGGTTGTCCGTGCGGCCGCCCACGGCGGAAAAAACCTATGGGTATCATCGGTCAGGAATTCTTGCGGCATTCGTGAACGCAATTCTGTTGGTGTTGGTAGCCGGTTATATTTTATTTGAGTCATACCAGCGGCTGCGGCGCCCAGTCGAAGTACACACCGCGATGATGCTCGGAGTCGCTGTATTCGCGCTGTGCGTCAACGGCGGAATCACTCTAGGGCTGGTGGGCGGGCGAAAAGATCTGAATCTTCGCAGTATCTTGATTCACAATTTCGGTGATGCGCTGTCGAACGTGGCGATTTTTGCAGGCGCGCTGGCGATTCGCTGGACTGGCGCGCGCTGGGTAGACCCGGCGATCGGGATGGCTATCGGCCTGATGGTGCTATGGAGTGCGCTAGGAATCTTGCGCGAGAGCAGCCACATTTTATTGGAGGGTTTGCCGAGACATTTGAAACTGGATAGTGTGGCGCAAACAATACTTGCCGTCGATAATGTCAAGGAAGTTCACGATATTCATGTCTGGACCATCGGTACGGATCTGCAAGCGATCTCCTGTCACGTGCGCATTCCTGACATGCACATGGAAGATAGCGAGCGAATCTTGAGGGCAATTCGCGAACGCCTGGCAGATCGCTTTCACATCACGCACACTACGATTCAATTTGAGCGCGCCGGCTTACCCGAGACAGGCTACTTTATGCCTGGATCAATTCATCCTTCGGGGAAATAATTTAGAACGCTTGTTTTTGATATCCGGCGGTGTCCGAACAGCCGGCATATCTCTTCTTAAAGCGTAAGCTGAAGGGGTGTTCCGCGCTCGTTGTTGAAACGTCGCGTGGCGGCAACGTCAAAGTTGTCTATGGGGAACGACCGGCGCATTCCATCCGCCGTGATGTAGACGATGCGATCACTCTGTCGCGTGAAGGCTACTGCGTGGATTTGCGTGCCATCATTCAGCACCAGCACGAAATCGCCCACGTTTGGGAGTGGCTGCTGCTGCGCCGCTGCTGCGACTTGTCCTGAAGATGCGGAAGCTTCGGTCGCCATCTCCTTCGCTTGCAGCTCCGGCTGTTGCACGACGATCACCTGTGGGGGCTGTTGTTCGAGCATTACAACGGGTTGCGACTCAGTACCAAAAAACGGGAAACTTATCGGCGTTGTTGGTGTCTCTTGTAGCAGGCGCTCACTCAGGGCGAGCTCTTGCTGTGTAATCGGGTCGATCACAGCGCGAACGGCGAGGTCGCGATTGATGGCGGCCAGATTCGAATAGTCGAAACCCAAACCAGGAACGGGATTGAGGAGTTGGCTAAGAGTTACTTGCGAGCCCGCGATTCCATCGGAATTCGGATTCGAGGAGACGAACAAGGAACCGAACTGTATTGTCTGCGCCGCGGTGGCCGAAGAACCTCTCATGCTCAGAATATGCCGCGCGACCGGACGGACAGGGACTAGCGTAACGATGGGGCGTACATTCACGGGGGGCGCTACATTCGGCCGCGAGAAAGCGGCACGCGCCGTTGATGCGAACACCCCTGCATGGCCGAATCCACGCTGCGCTGAGGCAGCGGTCGACACCGCGAGCCCTGCAATTATCAGCAGTCCGAGTTTTACGACGCGCTGCATGGATTCGATCATGGGGGACGTCCTCATTGTCTCTGCTGATGTCGTGGCGCGAACGCCAGTCGCATACAGATTAGCGCAGTAGGCCGTCGCAGTGTGATGGATTTTCGTAGTGGCAGGCTATGCCTTTGCAATATGTTGCACGATGCTTTGCCACGTGAACCGGATATGCTATAAACGTTTGGCCGATGGATACCCAAGGATTGCTAACAACGGAACCAGAAGCCGCGGTCCATGAATCGAATACACCTGCGCCCCGGAATGCTGGCCTCGGGACGGCTAATGCTTCGGTCTATTGCCCCGTATGTTTTTGTCGATTAGATCAGAATCACTGCAAGCTGATTTGTGGTACTTGTGGGTATTATATGTCGTGCTCGGACTATTATTGAGGCATCGGCGCGAGACGCCAATCAGTCAGGACCTCTCATAGGAACATATCATCGTAGTCGGATTTGAATTTGCCAGGAGGCGAAAACGTGGCACTGAGAATGACGGATCGAGAAGTAAGCGGGGTCACAGTCGTGGATCTGGACGGGCGAATCGTTTTGGGCGAGGAAAGCAATTCCTTCCGTGAACGAGTCAAGGGTTTGCTAGCCAGCAACCATAAAAAGATCGTGCTGAACATGTCGAATGTCACATACATCGACAGCGCCGGATTGGGAACATTGGTGGCCACGTTCCACAGCGCGCGATCGCAAGGCGGGACGCTCAAGCTCTGCAATCTGGGCGCGAAATTCAAAGAAGTGCTGCAAGTGACCAAACTGATGACGGTCTTCGACGTATATGACAACGAAACCGCCGCTGTCCAGAGCTTTAGCAAGTAAACGATTTTTTCCCTTTGATGTGGCTCTAAACGTGGGCTAAGGGCCGCATTTTGTATTGGGCGGTCCGTAGGGCATTTTCTCGGGTATCCCCGACAGGATATTGCGCTACATGTGTAGGAGCGGTATAATATGGCGCATTCTTGGTCCGGGGGAGTGCTTCTTGTGAGTATCATCTGGGATTTGGTGGATTCTCTCGAAGATAATGAACGTCGAGACGCTCTGTCACGGAATATTCCGAATTCCGTGCTCCGTTCCAATGTCGATCGTCGCAGGAGCGAACGCGTCAACGTATATGTTCCGCTGTTCGTCTACGGCTATGATTTGGCGGAGGAACCTTTTCATCAAGACACGCACACACTCGAAGTTAGCGCCGACGGAGGACTGCTGAAGCTTGATGCCAACGTCCGCCGCGGTCAGAAGCTACTGCTGATGAACCGAGTAACAAAGCAGGAGCAGGAATGTTATGTTGTTGGGCTAAAGAGTCACCCAAAGCGTTCACATCAGCATGTTGGCGTATCTTTCTCCCAGCCTGCCCCTGGTTTTTGGAAAACGCATCGCGCCTAAATTTCCTACCCCCAATATTCCGTCCATTTTGGAATTTTCATCGACAATCAGCTCTTGGCGAGTGGCAATCGCAGCCGGGCTTCGCATCCGTGGCCGGATGCGACGTTTTCGAGACTTAAACTTCCTCCATGGGCCTCAGCAATCTGTCGGCTAAGTACCAGGCCAATGCCGGAGCCTCCTGGTTTGGTCGTGAAGAACGGGACAAATAAATTGGCAGCGTTTGGAATACCAGGTCCCTCATCCTGCACCCAGACTTCCAAAAAACTGTCACGCGTCGTCCAACCTACCAGCACGCCACCGTTCGTTTCTGCGGCAGCATCGATTGCATTCTTAATCAGGTTAATGAGCACCTGATCGAGCTGGTCGGGATCGGCCTGGATCGTCAATTCGGGGCCTGCCTTAACGGGAATCTGCATCCTAAGATCAAGGCTGGCGACACGCTGAATCCAAGTGCTTACATTCACTGGACGGAACTGCGGAGCTGGCAGGCGGGCGAGCCGCGCGTACGCATTCATGAAACGTGCCAATCCATCTGTGCGGTTGGCAATGACGGTGAGGCCCCGGCTCATGTCGTCTTCCCAGTCGGATGGTTTCTGAGGGCGCGCCATCATTCCAGCAAGACTCTCGGCGACAGACTTGATAGGCGCCAGCGAATTATTCAGCTCATGCCCGATGACTCGAATCAGCCTCTGCCAAGCCAAACGTTCCTCTTCGCGGAGGGCCTGACTCAAATCGGAGATCAGGATAAGTTGGTGGGGTCTGCCGCCTTCGCGAAAACTTCCGCGGTGAATTTCCCAACGGCCCATTTTCCCAGGGAACGCAATTTGCGCAACATAGGGAGTTTCCACCGTAAGGCAATATTCGATGCCGAGTTCGTTGGCAGTTCTTCCCACCGCGCGCTCCGCAGATCGGTTCAGAATGCGCTCGCCCGCTCGATTGAGCAGGCGCAAGCGATCGCTCGCATCAAACGCGAACACTGCTACGTCAATTTCCTCCATCACTTTTCGTAGCAGGGCGGTTGCCTCCACGGCGCCGAGCCTTTGCTGCCGCAAGGTCTCACCAAGGGCGTTGACCTCGCGCATTACTTCGCCCAACGCGTCGTGATGCGTCGCGCCACGTGCGCGAATTGAGAAATCTCCCTCCCGCAGAGCAGCCAGCATGTTGGAGAGTGTGCGTAGCGGAAACGTCACCCGGTTTTGCGCGCTGAAAGCAAAACTAAGCCAGGCAACAATGATAATTACGGTGAGCGTCCATGATGTTTTTGGGTCGTAACTTCCCGTCCAGAGGAGAATCAATGCAACCGTGGATCCGATCAACCCGGCAAGCAGGGCGCGGATCAGGATGCGGCGTTCATAAGCAAGAGGCTTCACAGCCCGTATTTTTGCAACCGTCGATACAGCGCGCTGCGGCTAAGACCGAGCGCCTTGCTGGCATGGCTGACGTTGCCGCCGTAGCGGCTCATGGCTTTTTGAATCAAGGCGCGTTCCACGTCTTCCAAGCCCATATCCTCGATTCGTAAATTTCCTTCACGTACAGGACGTAGGCCCAAATCGCTCGCCCGCACTTCCGGGCCCTCGGCGAGCAAAACAGAACGCTCAACCGAGTGATCAAGTTCGCGAACGTTGCCGGGCCACGGGTGGTCCAGTAACAGTTTTATGGCCATGGGCTCAAAGCCGGTCAGGTTTTTGCGGTAGCGCTGCGCCGATTGTCGCAGAAAGTGCATTGCGAGAAGCGGGATGTCTTCTTTGCGCTCGCGCAAAGGCGGCAGATGAATTTCGATAGTATTCAGACGGAAAAGGAGGTCCTCGCGAAATCGCCCCGCCTCCACCTCTGTTTGCACCTCGGCGTTCGTGGCCGAAAGAATGCGGACGTCGACGCGGCGTGTCGTGGAGGAGCCCACGCGCTCGAGCTCGCCAATTTCCAGCGCGCGCAGCAGTTTGGCCTGAAGATTTAACGGCACGTTTGCAATTTCGTCGAGAAAAAGCGTACCTCCGTCAGCGAGTTCGAAGCGCCCCACGCGGTCCGTTTTTGCGTCGGTGAAAGCGCCTTTCACGTGTCCGAAAAGCTCGCTCTCGAAAATTCCCTCGGGCAGACCCCCGGCGTTCACCGTGACAAAGGGTTTTCCCGAGCGCGGCGAGAGCGCTTGTAATGTTCGCGCAATCACTTCCTTTCCCGTCCCGTGCTCGCCGGTAATCAGAATGTTTGCGTCAGACGGGCCCACGCGCGTCATCAATTCCATCACCGGACGCATCGCGGCCGATTCCGCGATCAATACTGGGCGGCCGTCAGCTCGCAGAAGGCGGTTCTCCGCTTCCAGGCGCAAGCTGTTGCGAATTGCACGTGCGAGCTCGATCTGCGTTCGCAGAACCGCCAGCAAGCGCGCATTTTCCCACGGTTTCTGGACGAAATCCTTGGCACCCCGGCGCATGGCTTCGACCGCGAGATTAAGCGTGCCCCACGCCGTCATTACAATCACGGGAACGCTGCCGTCGCGTGTGCGGATTTCCGTCAACAGGTCCAGACCCTCTTGGCCGGAGGTTGTGTCGCGGGCATAGTTCAAGTCCATCAGGACCGCGTCAAATTCGCGCGTGTCGAGGACCGTCAGCAATGCCGCCGGAGAGGCTACGGCATCGATATCGAAACCCTCACCCTTGAGCAATAAACGAAGCGCTTCGCGCACGTCTGGCTGATCGTCCGCCACAAGCACGCGGGAGCGGTGTGAATCGGATAGCATGATTGGCCTTTCTAACCCGATAGGAACTTTTTCTGTATTACTCGCACTCTGTATCACTCGTAACGCAGAGCAATCAGCGGATCCACTCTTGCAGCGCGCCTCGCCGGAATATAGCAGGCGAAAAACGCGATGCATGCAAGCACTGCGATCACAATGACGAATACGACCGGGTCCGTCGCTGTCACGCCGTAGAGCTGCCCGGCGAGGAGACGCGTGGCCGCGATGGCTCCGGCGAGGCCAATGACCAGGCCAATCAACGCGAGAAGCATTCCCTGGCCGACAACCATGCGGAAAATATCGAGCGGGCGAGCGCCGAGAGCCATACGGACGCCAAGTTCGTGCGAACGCTGCGCAACGGAGTATGCCATCACGCCGTAGATTCCGACGGCGGCGAGGATCAGCGCCAATCCCGCAAATACGCCCATAAGTGTCATCAGAAACGAATTAAACGCCAGCGACGTGGAAAGCACTTGATCCATCGAGCGGACTTTTCCGATGGGCAAATCGGGATCAATCTTGCGAACGGCGTTCGTTACGGCCTCGCTGACTGCCAAGGGATTCTGGCTGGCACGGACAATGATCGCGGTGGGAAACCATCCTTGGAAAAGCTCGTCGGTCCCCCGGCTGGCTTGTGCAGCCGGAATGAAAATTGTGGGCGGAACATTTTGAGCCATTTCGGATTTCACATTGCCAACGACTCCGACAATCTCGCGTGTGGTAGTGGGATCTTGCAAATGCTCCCCGATGGGGCTGTGATTTGAGAAGAAGCGCTTCGCAAAGGCCTGATTGATGATCACCACCTTGTTGGCATCGGGAGAATCCGTATCAGCGAAGGCACGCCCCTGAAGCAATGGAATGCCCATCACTTGAAAATAGTTTGGCGTGATCTCACGGTAATCGGCTTCGCGCCATTGGGAATCTTTGTCGCCGACCATCTTCACGCCGTCGTTGCCACCGCGTTCGAAGGGCAATCCCGCCGCGATAACGGCGGCGCTTTGCACTCCGGGAATTCCCTGAACCTGCTCGGTAATATTCCTGTAAAAACGGTCCACGTCCGCCATCGAGGAATATTTCGAGCTGGTGGTCCAAATTTGCAACGAAAGAATCGGGTGGGGATCAAAGCCGGGATTCGTATTCAGAAGATTCGCAAATGTTCTGATCAGCAGCGTCGCGCCTGCGAGCAGAATCAACGAAAGAGCAACTTCGCCGATGGCCAGCGCGTTATGCAAGCGCCTGCGCCCAGCACCGGAAGTGGCGCGGCCAGCGCCCTCCTTGAGGGAATGATTCAAATTTGCCGCAGAGGCTTGTAAAGCAGGAGCAATGCCGAAAAGAATTCCGGTCACCAGAGAAGCAAGCACCGTGAATCCAAGCGCCCAGCGATCCAGAGAAATTCCGTGGGCGCGAGGAAGAACAGTGGGCGCGAGTGCGAGGAGGGAGTCGAGACCCCAATACGCGAACAACAGGCCGACCGCTCCTCCGAACAGCGCCAGGAGCAAACTCTCGGTGAGCAGTTGGCGGAAGAGCCGCTTGCGACTCGCGCCGAGCGCTGTGCGAATGGCTATTTCCTTGGTGCGCGTGGAGGCCCGCGCCATCAGGAGATTTGCAACATTCCCGCAGGCGATGAGAAGCACAAACCCGATCGCGCCAAAAAGGACCAGCAGCGGCGCACGGTAATCGCTCGAGACGGCGTACAGGTACGGAAACACACCCATTCCCAGAAATGCCCGATAGCGCTTGGGGAATTCGGCGCGCAGGCCGGCAGAAGCGATGTTTATGTATGACTGAGACTGCTGTCGGGTCACGCCGGGCCTCAGGCGCGCGAGAACTTCATAGTTTCCACCGGAGCCAATCGTATTTGCCACCTGACCGATCGTAGTCCACGCATCTGCCGGGCGAGTGCTGGGGGATCCGGCCGGCGGGATACTTGAGAATCCCGCGGGCATCACTCCGATAACGGTAAAGGGAGTGCCATCGAGTTGTATGCTTTTTCCAATAAGGTTAGGATCTCCGCCAAAATTCGACTTCCAGAGACCGCTGCTCAGAATTACAGCGTTGGGGCCCCCGACCCGGTCTTCAGTCTCAGAGAAATCGCGTCCCAGCAATGGCTGCACGCTGAGTACATGAAAATAATCGGAGGATACGCGTAGGACGTCAATGCGTTCCGGTTCACTTCCTCCCGCAAGGTTAAATCCGACGGGTGTATCCGCTGCGATGTACTGTAAAGCCTGGCGATGCTGCTGGAAATACCGGAACTGATGGTCGTCCAGGTTGTCTTCCGGCTGTCCCTTGTATGTCCATTGAATCGACACGATGCGGTCTGGCTGAGGATAGGGCAGTGGGCGAAGTAAGACACCATAAACCACGCTGAACATAGCGGTATTCGCGCCGATGCCAAGCGCCAGCGTTAGAATGATAAGCGCTGTGAACCCCGGGTTTTTCGTAAGTGTGCGAAAACCGTACTTAACGTCCTGCCAGAGAGTCTCCATGCCGAGCACCTTGCAAATGAGAGGCACGTGCCGCGCCTAGTTCCATTCGAACAGCAAGCGGCTTCATTTGAAGAGCTTATCACAAGACGATTGTTTGCAGATTTCAGGATAAGTGTCCGATTTCGAACACACTTTTACCCATAATGAACAGGTGTAATCTGCCGCGTTCAGAACACAGTTTACGTTACTCGTAGCGCAGAGCCTGAACGGGATTGACGCGCGTCGCACGGCGCGCCGGTATGTAGCACGCAAGAAATGCCACCAGGAAAAGCAGTAACACCGCGATGGCGGCCGATGCCGGATCAAGGGACTTGATACCGAACATGGCCCCGGAAAGTGTCCGAATCAGGGCATACGCCGCCGCAAGGCCAATTACGATGCCGATCAAGGTCAACCGCACTCCTTCCCGAACAATCAGGTTTACAACATCTCGTGGCTGCGCTCCTAGTGCCAGCCGAATGCCGATTTCGTGCGTGCGCTGCTCCACGCCGTAGGAGATGACACCATAAATTCCAATTGCCGCTAGGATCATCGCGAGCCCCGCAAAGAAGCTCAGCAGCGTTGTATTGAGAGCTTCCGATGAAATCGATTCAGAAAAAAACTCTTCCATCGATTTAATTTCTGTTACCGGCTGGTTCTTGTCGAATGCCTGCACGGTTTGTCTCGCAGTAGTTGCAAACCTATCGGGAGAACCGGCTGTTCGTAAAACGATGCGCATCATCCGTGAAGGAGCTTGGAGATACGAAAGATAAAGGATGCCCATGGCCTGCTCGCCAACTTCAGGCTCTCGAATGTCGCCGACGATTCCGACGATGGTGAACCAATTGTCACCAACGGCGGGTCGCCAAGGGACTGATTTTGACTCCTTCAAATGAACACGCACGCGCTGGCCAATGGGATTCTGATTCGGCCAGTAGCGTCTGGCGAGATTCTGATTAACGATGGCTGCGCCCTGCGAGTTTTCAGCGTCGCTGCTGGCAAAGTATCGGCCGCGGAGCAGCGGAATTTGCATGGTTTGAAAGTATTGGGGGTCGACAATCCGATAGTGAGCCACGAATTCCTCGCGGGGCGGGGGAGATGCCCGGCCAGCAATGTCGAAATTCGTCAAGTCGGTCCAGCCGGTCAAGGGCAGGAAGTTAATCGCGCTGGCGGATTCCACTCCTGGGATCGCGCTCATCCGCTCGATGAGCTGTTGGAAAAATGCGCGAGCCTGCACGGTCCCCGGGTAATGGGATTCGGGCAGCCAGATTTGCATCGAGAGTACATTCTTCGGGTTGAAGCCAGGATTGGCGACCATTAAATCATGCAGGCTACGGATCAAAGTTCCCGCGCCAATTAAGAGAACGAGCGACAATCCCACTTCGATGATCGCTAGAATGTTCCGCGTTAGGCGGCTCTGCAACCCGCCCGAGGAGCTGCGGCCACTTTCTTTTAAAGAATCGGTTAAGTTCGTCTTGGAGAATTGAAATGCGGGCGCCAACCCAAAAATAATTCCAGTAAGGATTGCTATACCAATCGTAAAGCCAAGAACGGTAATGTTCATGCCGACCAAATTCATGTGCGGCACCTCGCCGACTCCGCCCGGAGCCGGAAGAACCGCCGGCAGAACTTTGAGTCCGTAATAGCCTAGGAGAAGGCCGCACGCACCGCCAACGAGACCCAGTAGTATGCTTTCTGTCAGGAGTTGGCGAATCAACCGGAAGCGTCCTGCGCCCAGCGCAGAACGAACCGCCACTTCCTTTTGTCTCCCCGCAGCTCTCGCGAGCAACAGGTTGGCTACGTTCGCGCAGGCGATAAGCAAAACAAGGCCCGCAGCAGCGAGCAACAACAACATACGATTGGCAAGGTTATGCGTCAGGTCCTCGTGCATGGAGACAACTCGAGCGCCCGTGCCCTGGTTGGTGGCAGGGTATTGCATTGACAAACGATGCGAGATTGTTTGCATATCCGAATTTGCGCGCTCGATCGTGATACCCGGCTTCAGCCGCGCGAAGACAATTAGCGATGGGTTGTCGCGCCGCACTTCGCTGGCTGGCAGCGCGAGCGGCATCCAAAGGTCTAATCGGCGCCTGATCCCGAAAAGATTGAAGCCTGTGGGCAGTACGCCAATCACAGTATACGGTTTGTCATCGATGGTTATGCTGCGGCCGATAACGCTCGGATCTGCGGCAAAATGCTGCGCCCAGATTCCGTGGGTGATGATTACCACACGATCGTGTCCAGGCTGGTCTTCGTCGGGATTAAACGTTCGGCCCAGCGCAGGTTTTACGCCCAACAGATCGAAAAAATCCGCAGACACGCGGGCTCCCCAAAGCTGCTCGGGTTCGCCAGTTCCGGTGAGATTATAAAACCAGGTTTGAAAGGCGCTGATGTGCTGGAAGACTTGATTTTGAGCGCGCCAATCGAAAAAATCAGCCGGAGGCGTTGTGCCACGCTCGATCTGCCGGTTTGCGTCGGTCTCCCATACGATCACTAATTGTCGCTGATTCGGGAATGGCAATGGCCGAAAGATCACGGCATCTACGACGCTAAAAATAGCTGTATTGGCCCCGATGCCGAGCGCCAGAGTAAGAATAGCAACTAGGGTGAAGGCCGGACTCTTAAGGAGTAAGCGGCCGCCGTAATGCAGGTCCTGCCAAAAAGTGCCCATTTGTACCTTGGGTAAGCGAAGCGGCGATTCAAAAAGCTTGGTGCGCCGGTTATGCTGGCAGCCTTATATATCATAAGTCAATACCGTTTAATCTATCCATATCGAAGAACGGCGATGGGATCAACACTAATCGCTCGGCGGGCAAGGAAATAGCATGCGGCGATGGCCGCCACGGGAAGAACTGCCGCGACAGTAACAAATGTCACATTAAGTGTTTATCCGCTGTGCGCGGGTTGCAAGCTACCCAACCGCGAGCAGAACCAGCGTCGCGTCATCCTGAAAGTTTTCTCCATTAAATTCAGCGATTCGATTCATGATGTTCTTTTGAATCTTGGTCGCACCGAGCGCGCGGTTTTCCTGCAGAACAGCCAACAATCTGGTCTCGCCGAATTCTTCTCCGTGACGATCCGTGGTCTCGGTGATTCCATCGGTAAACAAAATCAAGCGGTCGCCTTCGGTCAAGATAATTTCCTCTTGCTCGTAGGATTGGCCTTCGGAAATGGAGAGCGCTTGGCCGCCGCAGCTCAAGCGCCTAACGGAACCGTCGCGCCCCAGCGCAATCGGCGCATTGTGCCCGGCATTGCTATAAAGCATTCGGCGATTCTGCGCATCGAACGCGGCATAAAAGAGAGTAATAAAACGATCGGGCGCTGTGTTTTTGCCGACCAAGCGGTTAACGCGTTCTGTCAATTCAGCCGGATCCAAATTCCGCGCGGCCAAACTACGCACCGTCGCCTGCAGATTCGACATCAGCAGCGCGGCCGCGATCCCTTTTCCGGCGACATCGGCAATGCACAGAGCAAAGCGATTCGCATCCAGCTGCAGCACGTCGAAATAATCGCCACCAATGCCGTGAACGGGCAGCCATGCGCCCGAAAATTCGCAGCCAGGAATTTGCGGAATTTCTTTTGGCAGAAATCCGAGCTGCGTCCGCTGCGCTTCTTCCCAGTCACCGTCTTGGTAGTTGTGATTGCCGGTGCGGCCATCCGTTTGATTTTGCTTCGCAGCGCGCGCGCGCTGGCCCTTCTCGATTTCGGTTCGAACCGTGTTCAAAACTCTGCCGTTGTCCCACGGCTTGAGGACAAAATCGCGCACGCCCTCGCGCATAATTTCAACAGCCAGTTCGACGCTGCCCCAGGCAGTCATAGCAACAATGGGAAGCATGGCGTCCATTTGATGAATCTGCGAAAGCAGATCGAGGCCCTCTTGGCCGGACGTTGTGTCACGCGCGTAATTCAAATCCATAAGCAGCAGATCGAAAGAGCGGCGCGACAACGCGCCAAGCAAAGCGGCTGGCGAATTCACCATCTCCAGTTCGTAGCCTTCTCCCTTCAGAAGCAGGCGCAACGCCTCGAGCACGTCCGTCTGGTCATCCGCGACGAGTACGCGTGGGCCCGCCACCAGCTCGGCTGTCGAGCTCGTTGGAGAGCTAGGTCCTGCTTGCCCTGCACATTCCCACACCATCTCTTGTTTTCCCTCGTTTTTTCGCCGTCGCAGAAGGCCGAACCGGAACCATCCGCTGAAACAGTATAGGGCAGCTGGAGCGCCATTCCCGCCACCTCCTATTCCGTTGATTATAAATAGCCTATTGTTTTATCGAGGTATCTTGGGACGAGACCTTCGCCCGCTTGCGGGACTTCGCTGTTGCGATTCCGAACAGCGTTCCCTAGTACCCAGCGTCGAACACACGACTAGCGGTGCTCCAGACATGACGGGATTCGACTCACGAACGGCTAGCGCGTGTCAGGCTTTCGTCGCTTGCGCGCCGCCATCGACGATCCAACCGTCGGCAAGCTGAATTATCCGGTTGCCGTAGGCCGCCCAGGCCTCGTTGTGCGTGACCTGGATGATCGTGGTTCCTTCGTCATTGAGCTTCTTGAGGAGATCCATGATCATTTTGCCTTGACTGGAATGCAAGCTGCCTGTGGGCTCGTCTGCAAGAATGAGTTTCGGATTTCCGATCACCGCGCGAGCAACTGCGACAAGCTGCTGCTGTCCGCCCGAGAGTTGATTGGGGTAAAGACCCTTTTTCCCGACGATTTGGAAGCGGTCGAGAATGTCTGCCACCATGCCGTCGCGCTCGGATTTTTTTATATCCCGATAGGAAAGAGGCAAATCGAGATTTTCGGCAACAGTGAGATTGTCGAGCAGGTGATACTGCTGGAAGACAAAGCCGATGAATTTCTTGTGGAGCTCTACGCGCTTGCGGTTGTCGAGCTTGTGAACCTCGTGGCCGGCGAAGTCGAAATGGCCTTTCCACGAGCCATCAAGCATTCCGACAATGCCCATCAATGTGGATTTCCCCGCGCCGGAAGGGCCCATGATGGTAATGAATTCGCCCTCGCGAATGTCCAGGTTGATGCGGCGCAGCACCCAGGTTTTTCCTGCGCCTGATTCATAGAACTTTTCGACGTCCACCATTCGGATCACGTGTAATCTCCCTCAAACGCAAAATGCTAATTTGTACCGATTAGAATGCACTCGGATCCTTTATTTTCAATAACTTAAGTCAATTTCTAATAATTTTCTGTACCGATTAGAAATTCTGCTGCGCGGCAATTTATGCGCCATATCATCACTCATAGCGAAGCGCGATCATAGGATCGACATGGGTGGCACGTCGTGCTGGGATGTAACACGCCGCGAACGCCACAAGCAGCAGAAGGCTCGCAACGGAGAGGACCGTCACGGGATCATTCGCATGCACATCGTACAACATGCTGGACAAATAACGCGTGACGCCAAGCGCCACGCTCACGCCCACCGCGGCGCCTACAGCGGCTAGAATAATTCCCTGGCCGACAACCAGCCGCAACACATCACGTTGCTGCGCGCCCAGCGCCATGCGAATGCCGATCTCGCGCGTTCGCCGCGCCACTTCGTACGAAAGCAATCCGTACAATCCAATGCACGCCAGCACCAGCGCCAGCAAACCGAAGAAGCTCGAGAGGCGCGCAATCATGCGCTCCTGAAAGAGCAATTGGTCGATCAGTTGTGTTTGCGTATGTACGTCAAAGACCGGCAAATTGCTGTCCATTTGATTCACGATGCTGCGCACTACCGCGGTGAGCGCCGCGGGATTCGCGGCCGTGCGCAATTCGAAGCTGGTGTTGCCACCGCTCGACGGCACATACATCGTCGGCTCAATCGCACTGCGCAAGTCTTGATACTTCGCGTCGCTGACCACGCCAACAATCGCCCAGCCATTCCCTTCCGATTCGCCGAAATGCAGTCCCAGCACATTCACTTTTGGAAAATATCTTTGAACGAATGTCTTGTTGACGATCACCGGCATCGGCGCTTCGCTTGCGGAAGATTTTGCCGGGGCATTCGCGGCGCCAGACGCGCTCGGATTTGCCGCGCCCGAACTTCCTGCGGCGCCTGCCTCTTTCGCTTTCTGCGCTGCTTCCCAGGCTTCATAATTCTCCGCCGCTGCTTCCGCCTGCGCAAAATCGGCCGAATTGAAACTGCGTCCCGAAAGCAGCCTCATGTGCATCATCGAGAAAAACTTCGCTCCCACAGCCAGTTCATCGGCTTCCGATTGCTGATCCTTCGGCGTGCCCTGCAGATGGAAGCCTGTGCTCCATAGGTCGCCGCTCAATAGCGTGCTGCTGGAATAACTGACCGACTCGACTCCTGGAATCGCCGCGAGGCGTTCCTGCAAATTCCGGTAGAACACGTCAATTTGCGGCGTTTTGTATCCGATGAGTGTCGGATCCAAGCGGAACGTCAGCAGATTGCGCGTGTCGAATCCGGGATCCACATTTTTCAGGCTTTGCAGCGTCCGCACCAGAAGCCCAGCGCCAACCAGCACCACCACAGCGAGCGCGACTTGCGCCACCACCAGCCCGTTGCCCAGCGTGAACCACCTGCCGCCCGCGCGGCCGGCTCCCGTCGAGCTGCCCGAACCTTCCTTGAGCGCCGGCGTCAAATCGATGCGCGCGCCGCGAAACGCCGGCGCAAGTCCGAAAATAATTCCCGTGAGCACGGAAGCAGCGAGCGTGAACGCGAGAACGCGCCCGTCGATTCCGGGAACAAATCCAAACGGGTCGTCTGAATTGCTCGCAATCAGCGAAACAATTGCGTGAGTGCCCCAAATCGCAAACAGAATCCCCAGCGCCCCGCCGAGGAGCGAAAGAAAAACACTCTCCGTCAGCAATTGGCGCACAATTCGCGCGCGTCCCGCGCCCAACGCCAGCCGCACGGCTATTTCTTTTTGCCGCGCCGTCGCACGCGAAAGCAGCAATCCGGCAACATTCGCGCACGCAATCAGCAGCACAATTCCCACAGCCATCATCAGAACGTACAGTTCCGTCGAAATGCCCGTGGTCGAGCCGGTCAGCCCCGACTGCGCCGGAAGCGTCGCAACGCTCGGATCGTCTTCGGGTTTCGAGAGCGGCTTCGCGCCGTGCAGCATGTCGTTGCGGAAAAGCGTCGTTACATCGACCTGCGCTTGCATGCGCGTCACGCCGGGCTTCAGCCGCGCAATCACGACGAGCCACCAACTGTAAATGTCCGTCGCGCTTGCTTTTTCCTGCGGATTCGGATGAAGCGCCGGAAGCACGGAAAGCGGCACCCACACATCGTAGATGTTCCCGGGACTCAAACTGTCAAACCGCGCATCGGCGACGCCGATGATCGCGAACGCAACATTGTTCAGTCGAATCGTTTTTCCAATCGCGGATGGCGAGCCGCCGAATTCGCTTTTCCAGTAGCCGTAGTTCAACACCACAACCGGCGGCGCGGAAACGCTGTCGTCGCTTGGCGCAATCAAGCGGCCAGCGGCGGGCCGAATTCCGAGCGTCGGGAAAAATTCGCCGGAGACTGCTTGCGCACGCAGTATGCTCGCCGGTCCGTTGCCGCTCAAGTCAAGCTGGCCAGCGCCGGAAAACGCGGCGACGTTCGAGAACGCGCTCTTCTGTTTCGCGACTTCGCGGAAAAACGGTTCGGAAAACGAGCAACTGGATTGCGGTCCGCCGCGCCCGCGTTCCTGCGTGCAGTCGCCATTGCTGCTGTGGTGGTGAATCTCAATCCTGTGACGCGCGCTCCATTTCAACACCACCAGGCTCTGCGCATCCTGCACCGGCAACGAACGCATCAGAATCGCATCAATCATGCTGAAAATCGCCGTGTTCGCACCGATCCCCAGCGCCAGCGTCAGTATCGCCACCGCCGCAAATCCCGGCGACTTCAGCAGCATTCGCGCTCCGTAGCGCAAATCCTGCAGCAATGTCTGCATCGTTTGCTCCTCTTCGGGCGCTATTCGTAGCGTAATGCGATCATCGGATCCACGCGCGTGGCCCGGCGCGCGGGAATGTAGCAGGCCACTAGCGCGACAAGCACCAACAACACCGCGGCTCCGGCGAACGACACAGGATCGGCGGCGCTGACTCCATAGAGCAGGCTTTGCATCGCCCGCGTCAGCAAAAGCCCGGCGACGGCTCCCGCGAACACGCCCGCAATCGCCAGTTTCGCGCCCTGCTTCAGCACCAAACTCAGCACATCAACCGGCCGCGCGCCCAGCGCCATGCGAATGCCGAACTCATTCGTGCGCTGCGTCACGCTGTAACTGATCAGCCCGTAGAGGCCCACGGCCGCGAGCAGAATCGCCAGCCCCGCAAACACCGCCAGCAAATTCGTCGCGAAACGCTGCGGCCCCAGCGATTGCGCGATGCGCGCGTCCATTGTGCTCATGTCGGAAACCGGCTGATTCGCGTCCGCCGCGCGTACCGCCTCGCGAATCGCCGCTTCCGCCGAAGCTGCGCTGCCATTCGATTTCGCAATCAAGAATCCGAGCGGCGCTTCCGTCTGGTAAATGGGGAAGTAATAGACTCCCTTGCTGCCACTCTGCGCGCCTTCCGAGGACGATTCTTCCCCGACCAATTGGTTGAAGCGAATATGCCCGACCACGCCAACAATCGTCGCCCACGAATCGTGGCTATTGCGCTGAAGCCGCTTGCCGATGGGGTCCGTATTCGGCCAATACTCGCGCGCGAGATTCTCGTCGATTACGGCAACCGCCTGCGATCCCTTGCGATCGTCATCAGTGAAGTAGCGCCCTCTGAGGAGCGGAATGCCCAACGCGGTGAAATATCCCGGTGTAACGTAGCGAATATCTCCATGCGGTCCGGGATCGCCCGGAGGCACAGGCCGCCCCTCAATACGAAACGAAGCTGATGCGTTTCCTCCCGCGAACGGGACGGGAAAGCCAGCGCCCACTTGCTTGACTCCCGGCGTGTGGGATAGCCGGTCAAGCACATTGCGGAAGAACGCGAATTGCTTGTCGGGAGTGTTGTACTGCTGCTGGGGCAAAGTGAGCGCCGCGGTCATCACCCCGTGGGGGTTAAATCCCGGATTCACGTCGCCGATGCGCGACAAACTTTTCAGTAGCACGCCTGTGCCAGCGAGAAGCACCAGCCCCAGCGCCAACTCTCCAGCGACCAGCAGCGAACGGAAATTCTGCCGCCCGCGGCTTCCCGTTGACGACCGTCCCGCTTCGCGCATCGCGTCGTACGGATTCACCTTCGACATGTGCCACGCCGGCACGGAACCGAAAATTAGAACGGCGACAATTCCAACCAGCGCCGTGAACCCCAGCACGTATCCATCGAGCGGGAACGCGATTCCCGTCGCCAAATCTTGCGGCGCCGCCAACAGCAGCGCCTTCAATCCCCATTGTGCGACCAGAAGCCCGGCAAGCACGCCGAGAACGCCCAGTAGCAAATTCTCACCCAGCGCCTGCCCCATCAGCCGCGCTCGTGAAGCGCCCAGCGCCGAGCGCACGGCCAGTTCTTTCGAACGTCCAGCGGCCTTCGCCAGCAGCAGGCCGGCGATATTCGCGCACGCAATCAGCAATACAAACGCAACCGCGCCGGCCAAAATCAGAATCGGGGTGCGCAAATCTCCAAATACGAAATCCGCCAGGGGCATCAGGAACATACCCCACTGCGAATCCTTCGCGTAGCTCGATGCGGGATTTTCAATCACGCGATGCGACAGCACACTCATGAACGCGCTGGCTTGCGCAAACGAAACATTCTGCTGCAACCGCGCCACCGCCAGATAATTTTCGTTGAAGGTATTGCCAATCGCGAATGCACTCTGCGGCAGTCCCAGCGGCGCCCACACATCCGTCTTCGGATTTGGCCAGTGAAAATCGCGCCCCATCACGCCGATAATGCGATACGGCTGCTGGTTCAGTTGAATGGTGCGGCCAATCGCGCTTTTGTCGGAGCCGAACCATCGCTGCCACGCGCCATACGACAGTACGACTTCATGATTCGCGTTTGGCTCGTCTTCCGCTGAAGTGAAGACGCGGCCCAAAATCGGTTTTGCCCCGAAAACGTCGAACCATTGCCAGGAGACCTGCGCGCCCTGAAGCTGCTGCGGATAATCGGCGCCTGTATAATTGAAATCCGCCTCGGTCTCGAGCGCCGCCGCCGCGAAAACGTTTTTGCTGTCGCGCATCTGCGCAAAATCCGGCGCGGAGACCACAATGTTTTTCAGTCCCAGCTTGGCGTAGCGCGCGCGTTGCACCACTACTCGCTCCGGATGCGCCACGCCCGGCGGATGCAAGAACAGCGCGTTCACCACCGAAAAAATCGCGGTATTCGCGCCAATGCCGAGCGCGAGCGTCAGCACGGCGACCACGGTAAAGCCCGGATTCTTAATCAGCATCCGAATACCGTGCCGCACATCAGTCCATAGGGTGCCCATGTTGGCTCCTTTTCATACATAGGTGAAGTGAATCAAGGGGGAACCGCCGCCGACTAGCGGCTCCCGGCCATGTCGCGCTTTCTAATGCTATTTCGCCGGCGGCTCGAACTTCGAGTCGTCGACAGGGACGTTATTCTTCATGCCTTTGATTGTGTATGTCGATGATTCTCCCGCCGTGAACCAAACAGTCTTAAACGGGATCTTCACTCCATCGACGTCGCGATAATCGGAGTAATCGGCTTCGATCGGCAGTGCGCCAAATATCGTTCTATCGCGGATCATGCGCCGTACCAACAGGCCGGATTGCTCGTCGAAAAACAGGAACTCGACAATGCCGTCGGGAGCTTTTGCCATCATGACGTAGGTTGTTGCGTTTCCGATCTTCGCTTGGCCTCGGACTCGCCGACCTGTGTAGCTCTTGAGCGCGGCCACGGGATTCACTTCAGCCCCGCGCGACAGAACAATGGCGTCGAATCCTTCGGCGGCGCGTGTTCCGCGATCGGTCGTGACCCATGCGCGCGTGCCGTCGAAGCCACTTGTCACGGATCCCTGGGGCAAAGTGGTCACGGCGTACATTTTGTCTGGGGCCTTCTGGAAGGCCTCCATCGCGTAGGTCTTGCCGTCACTATCATCTTCTTCGAGCTGAATGGATCGCGAAGCGACTTTGTTCAAATCGTCTTGGCTACCGATGGCCTGTGCGTATTTGTCGAGGACGACGTCCGCAGTCGGCAGCGGCTGGCTTTGCACGCCTGGAGTCGGCCGGATAAATTGCGGCTCCGTTGCTTCGGCAGGAAGCGCTGGCACGCCCATGGGCTCGTGGTGTCCCTGGTGGCACGTATAGCAACTGACCTCGGGGCGTCCGCTGAAATTGTTGGCGTTGATGGCGGTAAGCATCGTCATCATCTGGCGGGCGGTTTGCTTGGGGCGCTTGTCATCACTCGCGAAATTATCCTTTACGTGGCAATAATCACATTTCACCCCAAGGGATGTCGTGATGTAGCGCATCCCCGGCAGAAGGTCAGAGGCAGGAATGCCGTTCAGCACCTTAATGTTCTTGTAATACTGCCCAGCGGTTTTGTCTTTCGGCGGCTGCTCGGATTGCGCGCCCAATCCGACGGCAAGTGCGAGCACGACGGCCGATGCAATCAATGTAGGGTTGACGAACTGGCGAAACGCCGCATTCAGTTTTTGTAAAACACCTTGCATCACATCCTCCCAGAAGTGAATTTCGTGAACTTGGGCCGCCATGCTTCATCAGCGATGAGGCGCAGCCAGTTCAGGTTTCCCGATTCTACGCGAGTTGCCATTTTCTGCGCAGTTTTCAATGCTCCGCCGAAAGCATTATTCGTAGCGCAGCGCTTCCATCGGATCCAGACGCATCGCGCGGCGCGCAGGGATGTAGGAAGCAGCCAGAGCAACGAGCACGATCAAAATTGAGACGCCGATGAATGTTGCGGGGTCGGTGGCCGTAACGCCAAAGAGCAAGCTGGACATCAGACGAGTGATGGCAAAGCAAGCCACGAGTCCGATGGCGACGCCGGCGATCACCAAAGTCACGCCCTGTTTGAGTACAAGCCGCAGAACGTCGCGGGGCTGTGCGCCGAGCGCCATACGCACGCCAATTTCGTGCGTGCGTTGGCTGACAGAGTAAGCAAGCACGCCATAGATGCCCAGCGCGGCGAGTAGCAGCCCCAGCGCGCCAAGCGTAGCGGATAGAGTAGCCGCGGTGCGGTACGAGAAAAGGGAAACATAAAGCAAATCGCTGACGGTGCCAGCCTGCAGCACCATCACACTTGGATTGATCGAGCTGGCCGCTGCGCGGACTTCTGGCAGCAAAACTGCCGAATTCTGCGAGCTGCGAATGATGACATTCGATGCCGTCTCGCCTTCCTGCGACGATGGGTAATACAGGAAGGATTCCGGTCGCTCCGTCATGGTGTGGTATTTGATGTCTTTCACCACTCCGATAATCGTTCGAGACGCGTCCCAGGTTTGGATGTGATGCCCCAAGGCGCTTTGGCCGGGCCAGAAACGCTTGGCCATGCTTTCGTTGACGATAATAACTGGCGGTGCGCTTTCGCGGTCTTGCTCGGTGAACTCACGTCCTGCAATGACTGGAATCTGCATGGTCGAGAAATAACCGGGGCCCACAATATTGAAGTCGATATCCGTGTCCTCATTCGGACGGAAAGTGTAGCCTTCGATGCTGTTCACGCCGAGCCGCGTCGAGCCTCTGCCGTAGAACCAAAGAGGCACGTACTGCTCCATGCTGACGGATTCGACGCCGGGAAGCGCGCGAATGCGCTGAAGCAAGGTGTCATAAAACGCATGCGAGGATCCGTTTGTGTATCCGTTGGGCCGAAGATCAAAAGCTGCGAGCAACACGTGATGGGGATTGAAACCGGGGCTTGCGGTTTGGACGCGCTTAAGGCTGCGAATCAGCAATCCCGCGCCAACCAACAGGACGAGCGCCAAGACCATTTCCGAAACGACGAGCAGACTGCGTAAACGACCGTGCTGTGAGCCGGATGAGTTGGTTCGTCCGCCTTCCTTTAACGAATGGATTAAATTCGGTGATGAAGAGCGCCAAGCGGGGGCCGATCCAAAAATCACGCCCGTAAGCACCGAAAGCCCCACGGTAAACGCCAGAACTTCGCCATTCACGCCAACATCCAGTCCAAAAGGCAGATAACTGCCGGGCAAGAAAAAAGAGAGCAGGCTGGTCGACCAGAGACTAATCAGGGCTCCGCCCGCGCCGCCGGCGAGCGCGAGAAGTAAATTCTCAATCAGGAATTGGCGAAGCAAGCGAGACCGGCTGGCTCCCACGGCGGAACGAATGGCGATTTCGCGCTGGCGGGCTGTCGCACGCGCAAGAAGCAAGTTTGCGATATTGGCGCACGCAATCAGAAGAACAAGAAGCGCGACGACGGCGAGAAAAATCAGCCCCGAAAAAAGAATGTCCTGCGCGCCGTAGTGCGCCTTCCAGACGGGGTTCACGGCCATGCCGACGCCACGGTCAGAATCAGGATACTGGCGCGCCAGGCGTTGGGCAATCGTGGAAATGTTCGCTCGAGCCTGCGCGATGGTAACACCCGGTTTGAGTTTGCCCATCAAGTGAACGAAAGTCGGCGATCGCTGCTGCAGATCTTCGCCGGGCAGAACCACCGGCTGCATCATCATGGGAACCCAATAATCAGCGGCGATGCCGACGATGGTTCCCTGGAAACCGGCGGGTGCGATTCCAATGACTGTGAAACCGCGGCGATTGATTTCGATGGTTCGCCCGATCATATTCGGATCAGAAGCAAACTGTCGCTGCCAAAGATTGTGGCCGAGCACGATGTAAGGATCGCCATTGACGGCCCCAGCATCCTTGGCGTGAAAAGTTTGTCCGCGCTCAGCGTGAACGCCAAGAACGTCAAAAAAATTCTCCGTGACAATTTCGCCCCAGACTCGTTCGTCCTGCGCATGGCCAGTCCAGCTCATGTTCACGGGGACGAGCTCAAAACCGATCATTCCGGAAAAAACATTGTTTTGCTCGCTGTAGTCGCGAAAATCCAAGTAGGAGCTGGTCCGATACGTGCCGTCGGGCATTACCGTTTCGAGGGCGACAAGCTGATTTGCTTTCTGGACGGCTGGAATGGGGTTCAGCAGAACGCCGCGAATCCAACTGAACACCGTGGCGTT
>Ga0307372_10004184_pt1 | contig 22491 bp, 21 predicted proteins | sample OX1MG_FD_202533 | JGI IMG/M metagenome (GOLD analysis project Ga0307372, IMG submission 202533) | Soil microbial communities from Risofladan, Vaasa, Finland - OX-1 | ecosystem: Environmental > Terrestrial > Soil > Coastal area > Acid sulfate soil | place: Finland: Risofladan, Vaasa | collected...
GCCCCGCCCGGTGTTCATCGCGTCGAGATGGTCATGCACCCCCTCCTCCCGGGTTCGACCTAATACGGGCGATTCGCGAGCCGCGGGTGATGGACTCGGACCCGGGGAGGTGGAAGGCGATGTCTTGAAGTGCCCCCGACTGGATATACAGCCACGCTGAACCCGAAACTCAGCAGGCACTCATCCGATTCCGAGTTCGGAAATGGGAGAGGGGCTTCGAACCCGCCGGGGCCACGATCAAAACCGGCCGTCTGTATTCAGGAAGTGCGCACCGAACCGCACAAAAAGGCACTAAACCGCGTCCTGGTAGGGGTCAGCGTTGGGGTCAGCCGCCGCCGTACGGCTTCCAACCGTCAAGAACCGAAGGAATGGCGCGCCATGCAGACTCAGCGGCATTTTCCTGGCTGCGGCATGGATCAATGGTGCCGGCAGAATAGGCGCAAGTGTTGAACTCCGCATATGAACTAGAGATGCGGTCGGCAGCGGCAATCGTGTCGTCGGTAAGTTGGGTTACCTCGGACTCAACCGGTTTCGCGTTCTTGAGGTCTTTCGACAGGGCCGCCGCTTCGTCAGCAATCGCCCCCCAACGCTTAAGCAGGTTGACAGCGACCAAGCAGTCGAGACTACTGCAAGTCGCCTCGAATGCGATCTTCTCGCGGAGGGTGCCGGCGTGACGTGCCTCGATAGATGCTGCCTGCTTTGCGCTGGTCTTAAAACTTGGGGTGCTCGATCCGCAACCGATCACGGCGCCAACAATGGCAACCATGACGATGGCACCTAGGGGCCTGGCAATCCGCCGCAAGGCGCTCAAGTCAAGGTCACTTGGTCGTGTCTTGGGAGAATGCACACAGTCACTCCACCTCACGCTTCGGGTCATCAGCGTGTAGCCGGTCGCCAATGCCTCGACCTTGCCCGCCGCGATCATGGCTTCGAGCTCGGATCGGCTGACACCCAAGGCGGGCAGAGGCCTCCGATCTTCACCGAGGCCTGCCGCCTGCCCGTACTAACATACCCGCGACTTGACGGCTGAGGAAACGCCGCAGGTTCGGGCGCTCGGCGCGCGGGGCGTCTCAGCGCCTCGGGACCTAGGGACCACTTGATCCAGCGGTCGTAGAGTTAGCAATACGGCGCTTCATTGCTGCAATAGTCCAGCAACTGACGTCGATCGGAATTTGACACGTTCTTCCAGATTGCGGGGTGAACGTAGTAGCCATCCGCGTCGTAGTACATGATCCAAGGTTCCGTCTCAGCTCGAGTTACCAGCCCGCCCATATTCAATGTGGCCCCTGTCGCCGCTGAATAGTCAGTGCTAGCGGCAACTTCATCGGTCGTGTTCCCAACTGTGTCGGTGAAGTCTCCGTGCTCATCGACAACGATCTCAGTCGCAGCTGGATACCAACCCCAAATCGCTTTAGCCGCCACTAGTGTGGTACCCGACTCTTTCTTGAAGGTGTCTGCCTCATCAAATACGGCGCTTGGTTTGAAAGAGATGGCGATCTTGCCGCCTGTGATGACCACTTTCAGATTGTCCAAGTTCGCAAGGAAATCGAAACTCTGATTGTCCTTCAGGGACTTGGTCACATTGGCGACCGTCAATGCGTGTGGGTCCACCGCAGGCCTGGGAGTCGGCGAGGGACTGGGAGCCCGTGACGGGGTGGGGCTCGGCGTCGGGGTAGGACTCGGCGTCGGGGAGGGAGTCGGTCTTGACGAGGGTTTTGGACTAATCGCTGCAACAGCGGATTGGGATGATTGCGGAGTCGGTGGCGCCGTTGCTACGGCGACGATCAGAATGCCGTACACAACCACAGTGGCCGCCGACAAACCGATCTTTACGGGCCGGCGCCAGGACGTCAACCACGTGAGAACGAGCCCAACAGGAAAGCACAAGAGGAGTCCCAGGCCGACGCTCCACCAGCGAGCCCACCGCCAACCAGTCGGGCCATGGGCGGGTCTAGTCGCCGCCTGAAGGGGTGCGGAGGGTGGAGGAACCGCAGCGGCCGGCGGATTCGGAGCCTGACTTGCAGGAATCCATTCGTTTCCGGTCCACCACCACTGCCGATCATCGCTGAAGCGTGGCTCCGCGCCACTCGGACCTTCTGCCATCTGACTTCCTCCGTCGAGATCTCGACACTACGGGCCGACCCCAGGCCCCTAAGCCCAGAGCGCCGTAATTGCTTCGCCTTCCCAACGAAGAACGCCCGCCCTGCCCGTCGGCGCGCCAACTGTAACAGTTACTTAACGCCGGCTGACCCTTTAGCTAAGTCTCTGCTTCAGTTGGTCACCGGGGGACAGACCAACACGTCGCCGGTCGGCATGCAGTCCGTCAAGCAGGCTGGACAGCGGTCTGTTTCGCCGACAGACCACTCTTGGTTCGTTGGGTTTGCTGGGGAGGTGGTCTCCGGTCCACCCGGTCTGACCAGACCACTTTCAGACCAGTCTCAGACCACTCCTAATCGGGCACACTGCAGGCCCGTTTGCCTCTATATCGCCAGCGCCGCTCAACCCGCTCGGAATCAAGGGCGCGGGCGAGGCGGGCGTGATCCCATCGTCCTGCTTGACGCGAACCCCGGCTCCGACCGCCTTGTCGAACGAAACGAGCACCATGTCTGGCACCTCCAGTACAGGTCTTGGACTTGGGCTCTGGGAGCGCCAACTCCTGGAGCCCGTCCCCTATTGGGGACCAAGGCTTGATCTTGACTGACCCGCTGCCTGTGTCAATCGAATGTGCTTCCGGCTGGTGTAAAAGTAGTGAAGACCAGGCGTGAGCACTGAGCAGATAGTCGCTGCCGTCATCGCCACCCTCGGAGCCTTGGGCATCGGAGGCCTTGTCGGCTCCGTCATCCAGAGCAGAGCTATGTCTCAATCCCAGGACAAACAGCGGGCGCATGACCTGGCCGTCCGCCGCCTTGACCAGCAGCACGAGCTCGATCTTCGACGACTCGATGACCAGCAGCGAATGCGGGACCAAAGGCTCGCTCGCCTGCGCGAAGGGTTCCTGTCTCTCGTGCAGGCACTCCTAAAGCTGGAAGAGGTTCTCGACGCGATGGAGCGACCTACCCGAGGGACTCCGGCTGATGACACCCCGTCCTGGAAGGCTCTCCTCGCTGAAGCCAACCTGAAGGCTGATCAAGCCCGGGCGGATCTCCTGTTGGAGAAACTTGGTGAACCGGCAATCAAGCGGTATGTGATGCTGACCAGGCACCTGCGGGTGCACCTCGCCGAGGTCGATGATGTGCTGCTCTTGCAGAAGGCGAGCAGTCCTGGCCTGCCTGATGCAGTCAAAACGATGCGGGACCACAGCGCCACCATCACCAAGTCAATCGTCGACCAGATCCGTCAGGCTCAGGAGGCGCTTGAAACTCTTGAGGCGCCCATCAGCCTCGACGTGACGAGCCAAGGGGACGTTAAGACCGGCCGCACTTCTTGAGCGCCTCTCCGACTTTCAGTCTGGTAGCTGGTCGGCGAGTTCATACGTGGGGGCTTAGGGCCTGCTACAGGAAAGGCGTCAGGCGCTCGATCGCCACGTCATAGACGTAGTCGCGGATGGCCCACATCAACAGCGAGACGATCATATTTGGCGCTGGCGTGTCGGGCCCGAAGGCGACCGCCCACAAGGTACGCAGGTTCATCTGCATTTCCGGGTTCGGCCCGGTTTGAATGGTGTGGACTCGGGCAAGTACTGCGCCATCTTCGAAGGCCCCGACCGGCTGAGTCTCGCGCATGGTCACCTCCAGGTCTCGGATGTTGGAGATGTGCAGTTCCGCGTATTGAGAGGTGGCTCCGGTGACGTGGAGCAGGCGGTGGCGGTCGGTATTGGACAGGAGATACAGGCGCCAAAGCGGATGCCATTCGGGATGCTTGCCGTTAAACGGCTGCATGGCCTCTATTTCCTTTCGCGCTGCGTCTACGACTCCGGGCAACTTGCGGTCTATAGCCGCCGAATACTCCGACGCCTTGCCGGGGCCGAAGATGGGGAACTCAACGCGATCTTCCTGCGCGGGCGTCGGTTTGGCGAGGCTCCAAGCAATGTGGTCGAGACCCGAGCGAAGGTTGAACAAGGCGTCACCCAGCAAGACTGCCAACTCGGGTGGAGGTTCAGAAACTATCCTGGCCCGTAAGATCGCCTCGCGTCCTGGGGTCACATTTTCAATCGCGACCTTGTAGGGGCGACGATTGACGAACCGGTTGAGCGCTTTGTCGAGAGCCTTTAGATGCTCATCCGCTCGGTCAAGTTTGCGCTGCCACGATTCGGCCACGCCGATTACGTTAACGACGAGCCATCTGCCCGGTGTTCATCGCGTCGACGTGGCCGTGCGCCCCTCCTCCCCACATCGACCTAAACAATGATCTCCTGGCCGCGGGGGCGAACTCGGACCCGGGTGGAGGTGGAAGGGGATGGCTTGACGTGCCTCCGACTGGATATACAGCCACGGCGAACTCGAAACTGACGTAAATCGGCCGTGTACTGAATCCTTGACGGGGTTCCAGCGAGCCGACCGGGCGACTAACCTTGCTTTCGATGAACGGCTTGGCCAGCCTCGGCTTGCAGGCGCCGTTTCCGAAGCCTCCGGACAGGCAAGGTGGGATCGCTGTCCGATCACCACGACCGAGCTGCTTGAAGCGGACTGGCTTTTTGCCGCCCTACTGGCCTTCATAGCATCTCCAGGACGCCGCCCGCGGCGGCTTCGCCAGCCTCTTGCCTGGCCACCCCCTTCTTGCTGCACGCGACCGAAAGCCCGGACTGCGGCGTTCTTATTCAGACAAGGGGTTGAAAGAGGTGGATTACGTCATATGGAAGCTGCGAGGTTTCGTCCGCAGCCAGCAAGGCCAGGGGATGTCGAGTACGCCCTACTTCTCGTGCTCGTCTCCATCGTGGTCATTGTCATCCTTCTTACGATGGGCAATCAGATCAGGAACGTCTTCTCGGATGTCGTTTGCTCACTGGGGCGAACTGCAGAGTCCCTGACTAGATACAGTGGGCGCCGCCACCTCCACTGCACCTGTCGTGCAGTCAGCTATCACACGACAATCTGCACCGGCGTTGCATGCCCACATCAGCCATGCCGTTCGATCCGCCTCGGCGATGCAACCCACGGCAAAGCTCGCAAACGCATCCGCGATGCATAGGAGGGTCACCATGCCGTCTACGCCAACGTTCTACTCCATCAAGGAGGCTAACAAGCCAGCCGCCAACTGCGTTCACCACAACAACGGCGCATGTTCTTCAGGCCGTGACATCCCATATATCGAGCGCCACAAAGGCACGGGCAACTATCCGTTATGTGGGGATTGCGACCGTCTCAACAGGCTGAGTCGCTAGCTTCTAGAAGTGGCGGCGCAGGTACGTCGGATACGATGCTTGATCCGATGATGGGTAGAAGAGTTTCCCAACTCACCGTGGTGCCAGGTCCGGCAGCGAGAGTTTGGAGGGTTGCCCGAACGGGGCTTAAGATGCCACCCAGGATTCGTCAAAGGGCCACAGCCATTCGTAGCCGGCCTGTTCAGGCGCGTGGTGTTCAACTGAGTGAAACGGTCCTGGGAAGCTGGAAGCAGGGCGGCCGCGACGCGGCTTGAGGCCTCGAGCCCAACCCAATCCGGGCCGCGAGCCGATACCGGTGCCTGCTGGACAGGTCATCTACGACTCCCTCAAATCTTCGTTCGTAGACTTCGCACGACTGATCACGACGCTCGAGAAGGAGGCCCACGCGGGCTACGTGCGCCTGCTGACCGACGACGCGATAGGCCTCATCTTCTTCCGTGCCGGATCGGTGCTCGAATGCCTCTACGACGGCGGCGACGACCCTACGGGGTTCATCCTTGGCAAGTCGGCTCTGCAGGCGTTCAACGATGACGTCGCAGCCGGGCACGGAGTTCTCGATGTCATCGCTCTTTCGGCTGAGCTCATCGACGGGCTTTACAACCTGGCCGTGTCCAAGCCTCTGTACGCGAACCTGTACGCCTCATGGGTGGAGATGCCGGCGCTGCTCAAGTTCCTCGGCGACCGCAAGCTGAGCGGCAGCGTGATGATCCGGGCCGCGGCCGGCACGGGGGTCATCATCCTTGCCGGGGGCGAGCTCGCAGGCGCGTACACCAGCGAGGCGCGTGACATTACCGACCAGCCCGACCGCGCGCTCGCCCTGTGCGAGGACCCCAACACCATGATCGAGGTCAAGTCCGCGGCCACGACCAACCCTCCACCGCTCGATGTTGACGAAATGCTAGCCGCCCAGCGCACCGACAGGAGCACCCATCCACCTCAGCCTGCCTCGTCCCCGCCGGCCCCACTTGCCGAGCCGGTCGCCACGACCTGGCCTGCTCTTCGGGTCATGCCGCCCACCGCACCCGCAGTGGGGCCGGTCACGGCTTCCTACGCAAGCATCCCGCGGGACACCGCTCCGCTCCCCACGCCGCAGACCCAGCCACCGGTGGCGGTCGCGACGACGACGCCTCCCGTGCCAGCTGGACCGCAGCTGGATTGGGCCGCGATCGTGGTCGACCTGCAGGCGATGGCCGAGGACTCACTCGGTAATCGTGCTCGCAAGGTCAAAGTAGTTCTTGGCGGCGCCGATCCCTCGGGGGCAGGCATCCAAGCGGCGATCGACCAGATCGCAAGCATCTCGATCCTCTTCGCGGCTGGAGCAACTGGCGCAGGAGATGAGGGCTCGGCTTAAGCCAAGGTGAGCTTGTTCGGAATTTGCGGGCCATAGCTCGTGGCGGACTGAGGAGCTGCTTAGGGTGTCTCGGCGCGCTGGCGGCGATCGACTTGGGTGGATTTCCGCGCGGTAGTTAACCATCGCGCCGCCGACACTTGATGTCGCCACGGCGCCCGTGTAGCGGAGCGCCAGGGCGGACTCTGTGACTGCATCCAGGCCTCTGTCTAGGGAGATAGCGGCTGTGAACCAGCGGTGGGGGATCCTGATCGGGTAGGTTGCGCAGCTGGGCGCTGGTAAGCAAGGTGGTGCGGCTGATACGAGCAGTTCCTGATGCCGCACACGCCGGGCAGACGCGTGAATCCCGGGTCCCGGCGGCCAGTACCGGTTAGAGTCGGTCGGTGATCGTCACAGACCTGCTCCGGCTAGCCGGGACTAGAGACCCTGAACATCTCGAGCGCCTCTTGCGGTCCGAGCAGCCACTCGAGCCGCTGCTCGGTGCCGCGCACCGAATGCGGCTTGAAGGCCATGGACATCGGATCTCGTTCTCGCCGAAGGTCTTCCTGCCCCTGACCCAACTCTGCCGCGACAACTGCGGCTACTGCACGTTTGCCAAGCCGCCCAGGCCCGGTGCCCGCGCCTTCATGACCGTCGACGAAGTGCTCGCCGTGGCCCGAGCGGGGGCCGCGGCAGGTTGCTTGGAGGCACTCTTCACGCTCGGCGACAAGCCCGAGCGACGCTATCGAGTAGTCCGGCAGGAGCTACGGGCGATGGGATTCGATACGACGATCCAATACCTGGCCCATATCGCTGGCCGTGTCATGGAAGAGACCGACCTGATCCCGCACGTGAACCCAGGCGTGCTGACGCGCGATGAGATCGGTCTCCTGCGCAAGGTCTCTGCCAGCCAGGGTCTGATGCTCGAGCAGGCCTCGACTAGGCTGCTCCAGCGTGGGCAGGCCCACTGGGCGAGCCCAGACAAACAGCCACAGGCTCGACTGGAGACCATCCGGTTGGCCGGTGAGCTCAAGGTTCCGTTCACGACTGGGCTCCTGATCGGTATCGGAGAGACCCTGAAGGAGCGGGCGGAGACAATCGCGCGGCTGGCCGCGGTCGCGGACGGCGACCAGGTCCAAGAGCTCATCGTCCAGAACTTCCGAGCCAAGCCCGACACGCTGATGGCGGGCGCCCCTGAGCCGGACATGGAGGAGTTGCTACGCGCTATCGCGGTAACACGTCTTGCCTGCGGGCCAAAGGCCAACATCCAAGCCCCGCCCAACCTGGCGCCCGACGACTACGCGCTGCTGGCGCGGGCGGGGATCAACGACTGGGGCGGCGTCTCCCCGGTCACGATCGACTACGTCAACCCGGAGGCGCCTTGGCCGCAGCTACCCCGCCTTGAGGCCGCCACCCGCGCCGCCGGCTCGCAGCTGGTTGCCCGGCTGTGCGTGTACCCGGAGTACGTGCGCGACTTCGATCGGGCCCTCCAATGGCTCGATCCAGCAGTGCTCAAGCACGTTCTGCGCCATGCCGATGGCGAGGGCTTCGCACGGACCGGGAAGTGGTGGCCGGCCGACCGGCTGACGCCACCCGCGGTCTTTTCACCAAGTCCGATCCGGCCGGAGATCAAGGCCGCTCTTACTCGCGCCGAGCGCGGGGTGCGCCTGGAGGAGCGCGAGGTCGAGACCCTGTTCACCGCTCGCGGCGCCGAGGTTCGGGCACTGGCACGGCTGGCTGACGAGGTACGTCGAGAGGTCAACGGGAACGTTGTCACCTATGTCATCACGCGCAACATCAACTACACCAACATTTGCTACTTTCGCTGCCAGTTCTGCGCCTTCAGCAAAGGCAAGCTGGCCGAGAACCTGCGCGGCAAGCCCGAACTGCTGAGCGTCCGCGAAGTTGTCGACCGCTGCCATGAGGCGGTGGCTCGCGACGCCACTGAGGTGTGCATGCAGGGCGGCATCCACCCCAGCTTCACTGGCGATTTCTACGTGGAGCTGCTGCAAGCGATCAAGGATGAGCTACCCGACCTGCATGTCCACGCCTACTCACCGCTCGAGGTCTTTCAGGGCGCCCAGACCGCTGACCGCACCGTGGCGGAGCAGCTGCGACTGCTCAAAGCGGCCGGCCTGGGGAGCCTGCCAGGAACCGCTGCCGAAATCCTTGACGATCGCATCCGCAAACACTTGTGCCCGGACAAGATCAACACCGCCCAGTGGGCAATGGTGGTTGAGGAGGCTCACCGCCAGGGCCTCCGCACCACCTCGACAATCATGTTCGGCTCGATCGACGGACCCCAGAACTGGGCGCGCCACCTGATGGTGCTGCGCGACATCCAGGACAGGACCGGCGGCTTCACCGAGTTCGTACCGCTCCCCTTTGTGCACATGGAAGCGCCGATGTTTCGCAAAGGCCGAGCCCGCCGAGGCCCGACCTGGGAGGAAGTTGTGAAGATGCACGCTGTGGCGCGGCTGGCGCTGCGGGGCGCCGTCGACAACATCCAGGTGAGCTGGGTTAAGTGCGGGCTGGACGGTAGCCGGTTGATCCTGAACGCTGGCGCCAACGACCTCGGCGGAACGCTCATGAACGAGTCGATTTCCCGCGCCGCCGGCGCCTCTCATGGGCAGGAGGTCAAACCCGGCCAGATGCGCGCAACCATCCGTTCGATCGGGCGCGTGCCCGCGCAGCGGACCACCACCTACGGCATGGTCAAAGTCTTCAACGCCGTGGCGTAGACAGTCTCGGCCGATTGGAGACTGCAATCCTCCATCGAAACCGTCGACCGAAGCACGCTTCAACGGCCTGGCGTGGACGGGCGTGGTGAGCGCACGAAGCGATCGGCGACGTTCCTAGTCGAAGGCCGACTTCTTCAGAACCACCCGACCGAGGCGTGACTGCGGCAGCGTCACCTGCTCGGGGGTCTCGACTCGGAGTCCGCAGTCGGCGATCAATTCCAGGTCGGCGCTTGCGGCTTGACCTTTGGTGGTCAAGTAATCGCCCGCGAATATGGAATTGGCCAGCTGCAACCCGAGAGCCTGCAGGCTGCGCAGGTGGACCTCTCGTCCGCCGGCGATCCTGACCTCGACGTTGGGGAACAGCAATCGATAGAGGGCGAGGATGCGTAGGCAACGGAGCGGAGTCAACTCGTGGTACCCGGCCAGGGGCGTGCCCTCGATCGGGATCAGAAAGTTGATTGGCACCGAGTCCGGTTCCAGTTCGCGCAGGGCGAAGCCGACATCCACTATGTCCTCGTCGGTCTCCCCCATCCCAAAGAGCGCTCCCGAGCAGGGCGACAGACCGGATGCTTTGGCCCTTCGCACTGTTTCTTGGCGGTCCGTGAAGTCGTGGGTGGAGCAGATTCGTCCGTAATGGTCCTGGCTTGTGTTGAGATTGTGGTTGTAAGCAAAGACCCCTGCCTCCTTGAGCTGCTCTCCCTGGCCGTCTGAAAGCAAGCCCAGGCAAGCACAGATCTCAAGCGCTGGGTGCGCCTCCTTGACTGCTCGCACGGCGGCAATGAAACGCCGTAGCTCGGATCGGCTCGGTCCCCTGCCGCTAGCGACCATGCAGAAGCGCTTGGCTCCGGTGCCCACGGCGATCTTCGCCGCTTGCACAGCTGTAGCTGGGGGAAGCATGGAGTAGCGCGGAATGGGCGCCCTTGAAAGCTTCGACTGCGAGCAGTAATGGCAGTCCTCGGGACAAAGCCCGCTCTTGATGTTGAGCAGGAAGTTGAGCTTTACGCGATCTTGGAAGAAGTGCCTGCGAACGCGCGCTACCTCGGCGACCAGTGACAGCGTCTCGGAATCGCTGACTCGTAGCACGGCCAGCGCTTCCTGGCGGCTGGGTGGTTGCAGCTCGATTGCGCGGTCGGCCAGGTCGCGAAACAAGCCGGAGTCCAGCCGGGCTGCCATTGGACAATGCATCCTAGCCGCCGTCCGGGCCCTTGATCACGAGCGTTGCGTTGTGACCGCCAAAGCCGAACGAGTTCGAGATCGCCACCTTGACGTCAACCTGGCGCGCCTTGTTGGGGAGGTAGTCGAGGTCGCACTCCGGGTCGGGTTGATCCAGGTTGATCGTGGGCGGGAGGATCCCACAGTTCAGGGCCAGCACGCAGGCCGCGGTCTCGATCGCACCGGCCGCGCCGAGCAGGTGGCCGTGCACGGACTTGGTGGAGCTGACGGCGAGCTTGCGCGCGTGCTCGCCGAAGACTGACTTGATCGCCTTGGTCTCGGCGACATCGCCGAGCTGGGTCGAGGTTCCGTGCGCGTTGATATAGCCCACGTCGGCCAGCTCGACCCCGCTCTTCTCAAGCGCCCGGCACATGGCGCGGATCGCGCCCTTGCCCTCGGGGTGGGGCGCGGTGAAGTGGTACATGTCGGCGCTGGCGCCATATCCTGCGATCTCGGCCAGGATCTTCGCGCCGCGCTTCTTGGCGTGCTCCATGTCCTCAAGGACGAGCATCACCGAGCCTTCGGCCACCACGAACCCGTCGCGGCCGAGGTCGAACGGGCGGCAGGCTTTCTCCGGCTCGTCGTTGCGCTCGCTGGTGGCCTTGATCTGGCAGAAGGCGCCTATGGTCAGCGCTGTGATGGCCGCTTCGGAGCCGCCCGCGAGCATTGCGATGGCGTCGCCGCGCTTGATGATCTCCGACGCCTCGCCAATCGCGTGCGCGCCCGAGGCGCATGCACTGACGATCGCGTAGTTTGGGCCGCCGGCGCCGGTATGGATGGCGACCGTGCCGGCCGCCATTTCCGGGAACATCCCCAGCGCCGTGAAGGGACTGATCCCCTTTGGACCCCGCGCCATCGGCGCCGTGTGACTCTTTTCGATCTCCTCCATACCCCCCATGCCGGAGCTCACGATCACGCCGACATCGTCAGGGTCCATTTCGGCGGGGTTGAGATTCGCTTGCGCCAGCGCCTGCTGGGAGGCGGCGAGCGCGAACTGACAGTAGCGCCCGATGTGGCGGGCGGTCTTCTTGTCCATGTACTCCTCGGGGTTGAAGCCCTTGACCTGGGCGGCAATCTTGGTGTCGAAGTTGGTGGTGTCGAAATAAGTGATCGGCCCGACGCCTGAAACCCCCTCGATCATGTTCGACCACACGGTCTCAAGGTCGTTTCCGATCGGGGTGATGAAACCCATTCCGGTCACAGCCACGCTACGACCGTTGGAGTTGGGGCCCATGCCTGCAGGATACGGACCTGAGGATATAGCCAACATCGGCGGCGACAGGGGGAGGGTGTGAGGCGGAGATAGTCCGACCGCGGCGGGCCAGATCAAGTTTCGCCCTCACCCGGCGCCCTATTTCCGTGGACAGAGTTTGGGCAGTGGAAATCGGCCGCGCCGCGACCAGTGTCGGAAACTCCGCCGATGCGGCTGTCGGCGACGTCGACTAGGGACGCGACCGGGGTTCCTCGACCAGGCGAGTGAAGGCGGCTGCCGCTTTGGCGATCGGAGACCTCGCGGCCGAAAGCGCCAGAATGTCACCTTTCAGGGCGGCCTCCTCAGGTCGCCGCCCGTCGTGGCGAATTTCGACTGCGATCTCGACCCCAAGCAGCTTCTCCATCTCGCGGCGGCCGACGGTCGCAGTCGATGCCCTGTGATTGACGACCAGATGTACGTGTCCTGTAGCCAGCTTGAGCACGCCATGGAATATGCGGTAGAGCTGGGTCAGGTCCTTGACGATCAGTAGCTCGGGCGTGGCGACCACGAACACGACCCGGGATTGCTCCAGGACCGAGAGCGCAACCTCGGAGAGGACCACGCCAAGGTCAAAGACGAGGTAACCAAACTGCGCTTTGAGCACCGCCAGCGCTTGGTCGAGCAGGGCAGGAGTGACGAGGTCCGCCTCCTCGGGTGCGAGGGCGGTCGACAGCAGTAGGAAGCCGGCCGGGTGGTGGACCAGAGCGCTCAGCAGCCGTTCGTCAAAGTCCGTACGTATGTCCGCGAGCCTGGCCAAGGAGGTGCTCGGCGCCAACCGCGCCAGCAGTGCGGCGTGGTTGTAAGGGAGGGATAGGTCAACCAGCACCACCTCGCCCCGATGGTCGCGGGCCAGGCTCGCGGCCAGGTTCAGGGCCAGGGTCGTCTTCCCCACACCGCCTCTGGGCGAGTAAAGGGATACGAACCGTGCGGCATCTCCGGCGGCGATTGTGCTCCGGGTGTGAATGTCTTTGAGAAGCGCTCGGCGCTGTTCGACCACCGATTCCAGTTGGGCCCTCGCTTCCGAGCCAGGCACCAATGCCGCCAGCAGGTCGTCGCACGAGATCTTGACCAGCGTTGAATTCTCTCGCGCCGTGACCGTGGCCGTGGCCGGTTCTCCGGTCAGCACCGAAACAGCACCGAAAAAATCAGCCTCGCCCAGCAGGGCGACTGCGAAGGTATTTCCGGGTGACCTCTCGATGGCGACCTCGAAGGAGCCGCTCTGAATCAGGAAGAGAGAGTAATTTGGAGCGCCCCTTGGCGAGGACCACTGCCCCCGCCTGCAGGCTGACCGTGACCGCCTTCTTCGCGAGCGCTCGGAGAGCTCCGGGCGGATGGCTAAGGAAGATCGAAACCCTGTCCAGGAGTAACAGTTGTTCAGAAGTGTTGTCGTTGACGCTTTCGGTCGCGGCGGAGGCCCGGCGGAGGTTGGCGGCCAACCGCGCCGCCAGTACTCGCGGCCTGACCGGCTTGATCAGGTACTCGTCTATGCCTTGCTGGAGACCAGTCACGACATCTCGATCGTCGCCACGACCGGTCAGCATGAGAATGGGCACGACGACTCCTGAGCGCCTGAGCTCCTGGCAGACCTCGATTCCGGTGATGTCAGGCAATTCCCAGTCCAGCAGGATGAGATCCGGTCGATCCGACAACGCCACCTCCAGCGCAGCGCGTCCGGTCACGGCTTCGCGGGTTTGGTAGTTCTGCATCTGGCAAACCTCGCGAAGAAGCGACATCATGCTGGCGTCGTCTTCGACCAGAAGGATCAGCGGCTTACTTCGGAATTGACTCACTTCGCCCCAGGCTTCGAGATCTTTCGCCGCTGGCATGGAAAGTAGTGCCGACCCTTCTGGTCATCTCACCATAGTGATCGCCTTCTGCTTAACCACGCATGGCGCACCGCTGCGGTAGCTCCATGCGTGGGGCTGACTAGAACGACCGATCCCTTTTGAAGACTTGCGATCTTCGTGGTAACGGCGTCCTGGTCCTCAAATCCTCGGCTTCCTCCGACAAAGACTTTATCTGCCTTTATCTGCCTTTATCTGCTGCGGGTTCACGACGTCGACGATTGAGTCAGTGGTGTTGAAGCTCTCGCCACCGTGCTCGCCGGCAACCCAGCTTAGTTCTTGCGACCACTCCCAATCGCGGCACGCGGTGGTGCATGGGGTCCGAGCGACTCCTCCAGCCAGGCGACCAAATCCATTGAGGCTAACGAACCTTTACTCAAAACGGACTCGACATCTCCGTTGAGGGTCGCCTTGTCATTCGCGGTCAGGTCCTTGGCGCTTACTACCAAAACCGGAATCGCGCGCGTATACAGATCGGCTTTTAGAACCCGGACCACCTCGAATCCGCTCATACCTGGCATGACCAGATCGAGAATCAACAGATCCGGCGCCCGCTGTCTGGCCAGCCGGATGCCCTCTTCCCCGCTCCTCGCGCGGATGACTGTGAATCCGAGGGGCTCCAGAATATCGGCCATTACCTGAACCGCCTCCGGGTCGTCGTCAACGACCAGGATTTTGACCTCACGATCCTTGACCTTGGTTGAGAAGGTATAGCGTTGAAGCCGGGCGATGAGGGTCTCCCTGCTGACCGGCTTGACAAAGTAGTCGGCTGCACCGAGTGCCCGCCCACGCGAGCGTTCATCAAGTACAGAAACCACCACCACCGGAATGTGCGCTGTCTTGGTGTCCTGCTTGAGTCGAGCAAGCACGTCCCAGCCATCCAAGCCCGGCAAGAGCACATCGAGCGTTATGGCAACCGGGCGCAATCGCTTTGCCTTTTCCAGAGCTTCGATGCCCTCTTTCGCGACCTCGGTCCGGTATCCGGCCGATCTCAAATAGTGCACGAGCAGCTCAGCCGCCGTCGGATCGTCCTCAACCACGAGGATGAGTGGGCCGGCGATGTTTTCTGGCCCTTCATCGGGGACCGGCTCCACCTTTGATGGCTGCCGTGAAGCGAGCGGGATGGTGAACCAGAATGTGCTCCCTTTCATGGACACGCTGTTAACTCCGATCAACCCACCGTGCAGTTCGACCAATCGCTTGGAGAGAGCGAGTCCAAGGCCCGTGCCTTGCTGAGGCCGGTCCGGGCCAGCAGAAAGTTGTTGGAACTCATGGAAGAGCCGCGCCTGGTCCTCGGGGGCGATCCCAATTCCGGTATCGGTGACCTCGAACCGGACGTTTGAGCCCTGGCGGCGCGCCCCAACGTAAACTCGGCCTCCTTGATCCGTGAACTTGATCGCGTTGGAGAGCAGATTGAGCAGGATCTGCTTGAAGCGACCCGGGTCCGCCATGATCCTGATGGCGGGACCCACCTCGGCCTCCACGGTGATTCCGCGTGCACCGGCCAGAGGTTCTATCACGCCAAGGGCCTCAGTCACGGCGCCCCGGGCGGATACCGATTCGACCTCTATGGTCATCTGGCCAGCATCCACCTTGGCGAGGTCCAAGACGTCGTTTATCAGTTCTAGCAAATGTCTTCCCGAACGATGGATTGTTTCGAGGAAGGTGCGGCGACGTTCCGGAGTGAAGGCTGCTCGGCGGTCGTCGATAAGCAGCTCGGCGAAGCCAATAATGGCGCTGAGCGGGGTCCGGAGCTCATGGCTCATGTTGGCCAGAAAGCGCTTTTCCATTTCGTCGGCATGCTTCAGCTCCTGGTTGGCGCGCACCAACCTGTCGTTGGCTTCCTGAAAACCTCGGACAGTCATTTCGAACGGGGCCAAGGCCTCTTCAAGGAATTGGGTTGAGCGGTCGATGATCGCCGAGATCGTCTCGGGTCTGATGTCTCCGGTGAGAACGTGCTTGAGTGCCTCACCGTGAAGGGCAACCAAAGAAGTCAAGCCTTCGGCGATTGTCTCCCTGCCGATCGAATAGGCGGCGAGCAGTGAGTCTTCTCGACCCGCATCGACGAACTCACGCAGGGCCTCCGCATACTGGTGTCTCGCAGTCTTCTCAGGAGTGTTGATTTGAATCACCCCTCAAGCACTGCGTCACCATTACCAGGGCGTCATCCGTCCCACGGCCATAGCCAGAAAGGATGTGGTCAGCCACTTGTTGTGATCTCCGATCGGGACGAATCTCGGTCGCAAATCCGGGTCGTACGCCATCGGTTGCGAATACGAGAAACGCACCAGGCACGAACGGAAGGGTGATTGGATGTGGCGGTGGAAGCTCATATCCGACAACCCCCGCTCGGGCTATAAGCCCTTCGCTGTGCCAAACCGGCGGACTGAAACCAACCGGATTGAGGACTACGCCTTCCACGTTCCCGACACCGCACCAGGTCAACGTCTCGCCGATGGCATCGATACTTGCAGCGCTAATTGCCGCGCCGCGCGATCCGAGCAAGGCTTGATGGCATCTTCTAAAGATCGAATCGAGCGGTAGTGCTGCCGAGGCTCTGATGGAATCCACAGCGCGTTGTGACGCGACCGCCGCTTCAGGTCCGTGACCAAGTCCATCAATCACTGCAACTAAAAAGCCACCTTGGAACGGTTCGAACACCCAGGCGTCGCCACACTCCAAATAACCAGGTTGCGGCTCGACAGCGACGCCACAGTCGAGCCGCAACGCCTGCGATTTCGATGCTGTCAATGGACCCACTTCTTGACCGCTACACGAGTCCCCTTCCCGACTTCGGAAACCAACTCGAAGTCGTCCATGATCCGCTTGGTGCCAGGCAGTCCTAAACCTAGCCCACGACCAGTCGAGAAGCCGTCCTCGAGGGCACGGCGGACGTCTGGGATTCCAGGGCCCTGATCACTGGCGACGACACCAATCCCCTTACGCCCGTTCTTCTGCTCGATCGAGATGTCAACCTGACCACGGCCCGCGTATTGGACTATGTTGCGGGCCAACTCGGAGATTGCGGTCGCAATGAGAGCCTGCTCGCTGCTGGCAAAGCCCAGCTGAGCTGCGAGCGCGCGGCCCTTCTGGCGCGCGGTGACAATGTCGATCTCGGACTGCACTGCGATTCGGAGTTCGTCAGCCACTAGATGTCCGCCGGGCAGCGCCGGCGCTGAGCAGAGCCAGACCCTCATCGAGATCCAATGCGGTGGCGACGCCATCGAGATAGAGGCCCAGCTGGACCATTGCAAACGCGACCTGGGGTTGAATGCCCACAACCACCGCCCTCGCCCCTTTCAGCTTCACCGTGTTGGTGATGTCCTGAAGCGTCCGTGCCGTGAATGAATCGATGATGTCTAGGCCGCTCACGTCGATGATCACGGCTCGTGATCGATTCTTGCCCACCTGGTCGGCAAGGGCACTCCGGAATTCGATCAGGTCGGTGTCCGTGAGCGCACTCTGAATCGACCCGATCAGGTAATCGCCCTGCTTGAGGATCGGAACCGTCATCTTCTAACGCTCGGCTACTGGCAGCTGCCGTTCGTCGCGGCCAGTTTGATGGCGACCCCGAAAGAACTCAAGCAACCACTCAGCTTCGTCAACCCCGCTCTGAAGGTCGCTCGTTGTGACAAGTCCGCTCAGGTCAACGCCTATGCGGGTCAATGTCTGCGCGTTCTCTGTCGAGATGCCGGTGACGACGGCGCTGGCGCCCAGCAGCTTGGCAGCGCGAACAGTTTGTAATAGGTGGTTGGCCACGGCCGAGTCGACAGCAGGCACGCCGGTCAGATCGATGACAACCACCTTTGCCCGGTGGGTACGAATCCCATCTAACAACTGCTCCGTCAATTGCCTTGCACGCTGACTGTCGATTACGCCGATAACGGGCAGCAGGAGGAGCCCTGCGCGCAAAGGTAGGACTGGGGTTGAAAGCTCCTTGATCGCCTCCTGCTGCTGCCTGATCACATGCTCTCGAGTAGCCAGATACGTCTCACCGATCCGCGCCAGAGTCACGTCAAAGAACCACTTGTTAAGGGCAAGAACGATCACCTGCAACCGCGCAGCATCGCCCGCGTAGGCCTCGAACAGTTTCTCGATGATGATCTTCTGGGCCGCGGTGACAATGAGAAACCAGGACTGGAACGGCAAGCCCATTTGTGCATAGTGGCCGCCCTGCTCACGGATATCGTCAAGTATTGGTTGCCACTTGCCATCGCGCATAGCGCTTTCCGTCTGACGCCTCGACTTCAACTGATCCGCCTCCATCTGGTCGGGGCGCATCTGGGACATGATCTGCTTGAGGGCGGGATCGGAGTTAGCTGCAGCCATCGTCACCGCCATGATCTCGTCGTAGTGCCGTTCGTAAACCTCCCACAGCAGTCCCAGAGCCTCTTGCTCCTGGCGCGTGAAGAGCTGGGGTCCACTCAGATCTACCTGCCTGTTCTCGGTCACGATTGATTGCCTCCTAGCCGATCAAGCAGCCTGCTCGCGCTCCGCTTACCGGGTCGGTATCGGATTTCGATTGGCGCGCAAGTGGCGTTTGAACTTGGCATTCCGGCGCTTAACATACAGTCTTAACTCTCGATCGCAGCCCTACAATGCAAGCTGGCCTAAAAAGGTCATCAACGGCTTTGCATTACCTCCTCCCACCCCCGTCAGGGACGCCATCCCGACCGTGCTGTGCCCAAATCACGGCGGGCTGCCCCGTATTTCCTAAAGGTGTACATACTCGTCGGACACCAGATCGAGTCCCCCTTCGGGGAGACGGATCATCGGGCGCTGTCAGCGCCGGTGTGAAACTCCCCAGATAGCGCCGGTCTGAAATTCCCCACCCGAGCCCGGGTGTGCGAGGTTCCTGCTGAAGCAGTTCACGTTGCAGCAGGAGGTCTCGAGATGGTCGGCCGAGGAGAGTTCATGGACATTCACGAGGCCTGGGTTAAGGGGAAGAGCGTTAGCGAAATCGCCCGCGTCACCGGTCGCGACCGGAAGACGATTCGCCGGCTGCTCCAGGGCGGGGCGCAATCGGAGCGGAAGCCGCGTCAGGTGACATCGAAGTTGGACCGCTTCCGCGAGTACCTGCTGGCGCGCATGCTGGGCGAGGACCCGGTGACCAACGCCGAGGTGCTCTTCGACGAGATTCGTGAACAGGGCTATGAGGGCGGCCGCAGCATCCTCAAAGAGTTCATGGCGCCATTGCGTGAGGTGGCGGCGCACAAGACCACAGAACGTTTTGAGACCCGACCCGGTCAACAGGCGCAGGTGGACTGGGGCATGTTCAAGAAGCCAGGCCGCAAGCGGGTGCAGGGCTTTGTCATGACGCTGGGCTGGTCGCGCACGATGTACCTCGACTTCACTGACACTCAAGCGCTGGCGTTTTTCCTCGCCTGTCATGAGCGTGCTTTCCACTACTACGGCGGCGTGCCAGAAGAAATCCTCTACGACCGCACCAAGACGGTGTGGCTTCGTGACGACGACCGCGGTGAGCCGGTCTTTCACCCCGGTCTGCTCGACTTCGCCGGCCACTACGGATACCGACCCCGGCTCTGCCGCGCCTACCGACCGCAGACCAAAGGCAAGACCGAGAACGGGGTTGGCTATGTGCGCAAGAACTTTTGGCCACGGGTCCGCGACTACCGAGTTGCCCATGACCTACTGGAGCTTCGCGGGCGCTGGCTGGAGGAGACCTGCAACGTCCGCATCCACGGCACGACCGGCGAGCGTCCGCTCGACCGCCTGCCAAAAGAAGGGCTCCGTGCGGTGGCCGGCGTGCCGGCCTACCGCGCCCTGGTTCTGGAGCGCCGCCGGGTTGCCCGCGACTGTTTCGTGAGCTACGCCGGCAGCTGGTACTCGGCGCCAGTCGAATACGCAGGAAGGGAAGTTTGGGTTCGGCAGACCGAAGACAAGCTTGTCATCAGCGACCAGGACCAGGTCCTCGCCGAGCACCCTCTGGCCGAGCGACCCTACGAACGCAAGGTCATCCGCGCCCACTTCGAATCAATGGCCGCGCGCCGCGACCAGCGGTTGCACAGGGAGGCGCAGCTGGCCATGGCCCGAGCCAGCGCCCACCTGCCGGTGCTGCAGGGACCAGAGGTCCAACGCCGACCGCTCAGCGTCTACGAGGGTCTGGCATGAGCGTCGCTTACCAGCGTGTGCAAGCGCACCTCGAAAGGTTGAAGCTCAAGCGCGTGGCCGACCTCCTAGAAGTCCGGCCGAAAAGTAGTGGAGCGTGGTCAGCCAAAGGGGATGACCGCTGGTAAGCGCTCAAGGCGCAAGGATGGGCGGCGGAGCCTACCGTCCCCATTGCTCCGCTCTTTTCCACGGGCTAGACCACGCCCCAGAGGAGCATAGCCTCCGCGGGACAAGGTGAGAAGATGTTGGCGGCCCGCCAGGCAAATCGTCACAGCACGCGTCCTGGAGAACGTCAATGCTCAGCCTGCGGACCGACCAGCGAGGGTTATTCGAATCGGACCACCTTTGGCTTGACCACGTCGGCCGGAACACCTTCTATGGCTTTCTGGCCAAGCAGCGTGGCGAGCTCTTCAAGGATGAGGAGTTCGCCGAGCTCTACAGCCGTGACTGGGGTCGACCCAGCGTGCCGCCGAGCCTGTTGGCGACGGCGCTGCTGCTGCAGATTCACGACCGGGTTTCGGACGAAGAGGCGCGGCAGCGGGCAGCCTTTGACCTGCGCTGGAAGGTGGCGCTGGGCCTGGAGGTGGAAGAGCGTCCGTTTGCTAAGTCGACGCTGCAGTTATTCCGGGCCCAGCTCATCCTGCACGAGAAGGTGCGGCTGCCTTTCGAGCGCAGCCTGGAGGTGGCACGCCGTCGGGGTTTTCTTAAGCCAGAGCGCAAACTCCGGCTGGCCCTGGACACCACGGCAGTGCTGGGACAGGGAGCCATCAAGGACACCTTCAACCTGCTTGCCGACGGCAACGCGAAGCTGATTCGCGAGCTGGCCCAACAGGAGGGGCAGAAACCACAACGGTGGGCGGAAAAGCGAGGCTGGTCGCGCTACTTCGGCAGCAGCATCAAGGGCCAGGCCGAGCTCGACTGGTCAGATCCAACGCAGCGCGACAAGTTTCTGAAAGGGCTGGTGGAGGATGCTGAGCGACTGCTCGAGCTGGCCCGCCAGGCGCGAGCCCGAGTTTCGGAGGGCGGTCGGGCCGAGCGCCGTCTACTCGCGGCGAGCCAGCTGCTGAGTCAATTGCTCTTGCAGGATGTGGAGCGCAGGGCAGACGGCAATGTATCGATTCGCCGGGGCACCAGCGGCGAACGCGTCCCTTCGGTGCATGACCCTGAGATCCGGCACGGTCGGAAGAGTGAGGCGGTTCGCTTCGACGGCCACAAGCTCGGGCTGGCCGTGGATACCCAAGATCAGCTGATTACCGCCGTGGACGTCATGGCGGGCAGCGCCCCAGATGACGAGGACGCCTTAGATCTCGTGCAGTCGAGCGCGCGGGTGACCGGGTGTGAGGTTGAACAGGTGCTAGCAGACGCCGCCTACGGCAGCGGCCAGAACCGCCTTCAGTTCCAAGCTCTGGGCGTCGACCTGGTGGCAAAGGCGCCGAAGCGAGCCGAGCATGGCTTTTTCAGCAAGGACCGATTTGAGATTGACCTCGAAGCCATGAGCTGTCGCTGTCCAGCCGGTCAATTGACTCATAACCTGGTCCAGAGAAGCACCCGACAGCCCCGCTTCCGCTTCCCAGCTCAGACCTGCGTCGCCTGTCCTCTCCGCGCCCAGTGCTACAGCCCTCACTCACGTCGTGGACGTGATGTCACGCTCCATCCTCAAGAACAGCTCTTGGCGGAGGCGCGAGCCAGACAGCGAAGCCCCGGCTTCCCGAGGCTATGGCGTCATCGTCAGGCGGTCGAGCATCGGGTCGCGCGATTGGCCCAGTTGGGCATGCACCAGGCTCGTTATCGAAGCCGGCAGAAGACCCTCTTTCAAGCCCTGCTGACGGCAGCCGTCGCCAACCTCACCTGGGTGGCAGCCAGGGCTGGCGACAGCAGCCACAAGCCAGTCTCTGGGAGCCTCGAACGGCCGATGCACAAACGCCCCAGCGTGCTTCTAGGCGCATTCATGCGTCTAATAGCCGCCCCGCTCTTGAACCAGTTCAGCGCCTTTGCCCGGTCGTCCGCATTTGCGCCAAAGCCTACTTTTCGGCCGGACTTCTAGGTTTGATACTCCGACCTGGACCCACCGCGATACTCTGATTTGGACCCACCCTCCGCGGGTCACTGGGAGCTACCCCGTCTGAGCCGGCAACCTCCTCGTCGTTGAGAATCGGCACGACGGTGCCGTAACGGAAGGTATCAGGAGGCGCGTCGCCTTGGCATCGGGCGTCCTGTGCCATCCTGCGGCCTCGACTTTCGGAGCGAGGGTTGAAGAGGGCCTCATTTGGCGAGCTTGTCGGACTTTCGCGTCCGAGCCAGGCTGGTCTTGAGGCGCCAGGAGTCAGTGCCGGTTTCGATGATATGGGCGCTAAACGTGAGGCGGTCAACGACGGCTTTGCAGAGGCGCGCGTCGGTGAAGATCCGCGTCCATTCGCTGAAGGGCAGGTTGGTGGTGACGATGATGCTGGCTGACTCATTGCGCTCAGCGAGGATTTGAAAGAGAAGCTCGGCGCCGGTCTCTGAGGACTGGACGTAACCGAGCTCATCGAGGACCAGGAGCTCGATGCCCCCGTAACGCCGGACCGCGCGACCGAGGTGGTGTGCGTCCCCTGCTTCCTGCAGTTCCGTGACCAAGGCTGCGACGGTGGTGAATCGCACGCGCCGACCCTGGTGGCAGGCCGCGA
>Ga0307372_10004186_pt1 | contig 22478 bp, 23 predicted proteins | sample OX1MG_FD_202533 | JGI IMG/M metagenome (GOLD analysis project Ga0307372, IMG submission 202533) | Soil microbial communities from Risofladan, Vaasa, Finland - OX-1 | ecosystem: Environmental > Terrestrial > Soil > Coastal area > Acid sulfate soil | place: Finland: Risofladan, Vaasa | collected...
ACTCAGGGTGTAGGTGAGCGGCGATCCCTCGCCCATGACTCGAAGCACGGCGGGGAGCACCGTGATGGGGTAGTAGACACCCGAGACGAGCAGCAGCACGCCCTGCACTGCAACCGCCATCTGCTCGCCCTTCTCCGGTGAGAGCAGCGGCAGGATCGAGGTGAAGATGCCAAGCCCCAGCACCGGGAACGTTGCCGCCGCAAGCACGAGGAGCGCCGAGCCCACATCCGCGTGCGACAGATCCAGGTGGAACGCCAACCCGATTGCAACCATGATGACCACGCTCCGCAGGAGGGCGTACACGATCGCGAACGAGCAGATGCCGAGTAGATGTGTCACTCGCCGCACCGGCGCCATGAAGGTGTACTCGATCGTTCCTTCCCAACGCTCCCAGGCGATTGCAAAGGAAACGTCGAAGAACATGAGCGAGAGATAGCTCCAGAGCAACGAGCCGATCAACAGGTAGAGTTGCGCACGGGCGATATCGACGTGCGCGTTCGGACCGCTGAAGGAGCCGAGTCCGGACGCGAGATATCCGATGCTCAGCGTGCTGACGATGCTGTACACCAGCCAGACGACCTCCCAGATCCAGTACCGCTTGTAGAGATTGCGCTGGCGCTCGAAGAACCCGAAAAACGCATTCGTCTCGAATCGCAGACCGGGTGGGCGCATCTCGACGTCGGGTGTGCGCGTGCTCATGACCCTTCCTCCTCCTCCGCTTCGCTGTCGTCGTCGAAGCTCTTTCCCGTGAGGCGCAGGAACACGTCCTCCAGCGAGGCTCCGTCGCCCTTTTCGCTGTGCGCTGCCCGCAACTCGGCCGGCGACCCCTCCGCGAGAATCCGGCCGCGGTCGAGGATGATCACGCGGTCGCAGAGCCGCTCCGCCTCATCGAGATCGTGCGTGCTGAGCAGCACGGTCACGCCGGACTGCTCGCTGATATCGCGGACGAAGCCCTGCACCTCCCGCTTCGAGCGCGGGTCCAGACCGGTCGTCGGCTCGTCCATCAGGAGCAATGAAGGGCTCGTCAGCAGGCTGCGTGCGATCGCGACCTTCTGCTGCTGGCCGCGAGACAGCTGCTTCATCGGTCGATCAATCGTGTCGCGCGGGAGACCGAGCCGCGTCAGCGCGGCGACGGCCGCGTCGCGCGTCCCCTTGCCATCCTGTCCGTAGAGACGCGTCGCATACGACAGGTTCTCCCACGGGCTCATCTCCTTGAAGAAGCTCGCTTCGACCGAAACGCGGTTCACGTGGCGGCGCACCTCGTGCCCGTCCCTGACCACGTCGTGACCGAAGACGCGGGCACTTCCCTCGTCGGGGATGGTCAGTGTCGCGAGGACGCGAAGGAGTGTCGACTTCCCGCTGCCGTTCAGACCGACGACCGCGACCATCTCGCCGTCGCGGACGCGCAGGTCGACCGAGTCGACTGCGCGCCTGTCGCCGCCCGCCTGCTCGCGGCGTTTCCATGGCCGGCCGCGCCGCTCGCGCCGGAACGACTTCACCAGCTTGGTCACTTCGACGGCCATTCCGCCGTCACCTACCCTGGACACCGATTTCTCCTTGCTCACGTGCTTGTTCGCTTCTTTGGACAAACAAAAAGGACCGTACCGGCCGGTTGCCGCACGATCCTGTGAGCAGAGCTATTCGATGCTCAACGACTCAAGGTGCGACTCCCGACGTGCGGACTCCACCCTTCAACCGAGTGACCCCGGTTTCATGGCACTGGATGGCGATCACAAAAAGGCGCTCCTTTGCGCGAACTGCTGAACGCGGTCATGGTAGGTGCTGCGTGACGCCGTGTCAAACAAACTCGGTCCCTGGCGTTCGAAGAACGCTGCGGCCGAGATTCGATAAGAACGTGGCGTGAGAGCGGAGACGTGGCCGCGCTACGTGGATGATCGAAATCATCGTCAGCTCGGTGCTTCATCCCGATCTTTGCCGTGACACGTCGCGATGTCGCGTTGCCGACGGATGTGAACGACACGATCTCCTTGAGCTCAAGGCGCTCGAAGCCGAAGCGCAGCCCGGCCGGCGCGCCCTCCGGCTGCGTAGCCCTGACCCAGAACGCCGTAGCGAGCCGCCAACGGTGCGCAGCGTCACGGCATCGGACGCCGTCACTCACATATCCTCGCATCGTGTGCCGCGTCTGCATGAAACGCCCCGAGATTCCCGACGAGCGATACGGGCGCTGCGAGCAGTGCGTCAAGGGCGGGCGCAACGCATTCCGCTTCCGCCTCTTCCCCGCCAGAATCGGAGCTGGTTTGACGGTCAAGGCGGGGGAGCTTTCGCCCCATGCGCTGCGCCAGAAATGGCGTGCGCCGCTTGCGGCGTACAGAGGCCACGTCTCGACGCGCGCGCAACTGGGCCTGCACGAGCTGGAGATGGTCACTGCGAAGGAGCGGGTCGAAAGCCTGCGCGTCGCTCCTGATCTCGCCGGACGGGACGCCGACGTGATGGCGGCGCTGCTCGAAGCTGCGGAGCGCACCGACACCGCCTGGTGAGGGCGTCTCGATTCAGCCGTTGATGAGTTTCCACCACCACGACGGCCCGGCGAGAGCGTTCGAGACGATCACCCGCCACGAGACTTTCGTGCCGTTCAGGACGCCGTTGAGCTGACCAACCTGCGCGTTTCCGGGCAGAGGCGCCCTCGATTCGAAGGAACTCACGCTCAGCTGGAGGGTCGCCGGCCCACGGGCGAGCATGGGTCCGCCGCGGTCGGGAGGGAGCAGCGCAACCGAGGCGAAGCCACCCCACGGGGTCGAGACGGACCCCGTGATTGGCGGGGTCGATTGGCTGAGGTCGAGCACGCGGTAGCTGTTGAGGAGCGCAGCCGCGGCGTTCTCCGCCTCGAAAAACGCTGCGCCAAGCTCGGGATGGGCGGGGTCCGGCGCGGTCATGGAGGGCTGCCCGAGCACCGCGCCGTAGACGGTAACGGTCAGGTTTCCGCCGCTTCCGTATGAACGTCGAGCCGCGAAGAGCAGGCAACCCCCCGCGGCACCCGTCCAGCCCGTCTTGATGCCGAGCCAGCCCGGTTGCCGCTGGAGCAGGACATCGAGGTTGCGCAACACCGTTCCGTCGGGAAGACTCGCCTGCTGGACCGCAACGAGTGCAGCGAGCGTCGGACTGGCCATCACCGCTTTGGCGAGCAGCACGAGGTCTGCAGCGGTGGAGACGGTTCGGTTGCTGAGGCCGCTGGGATCGTCGTAGTGGGTATGCGCCATACCCAATGCGGCGGCTTTGGCGTTGAGCCGGGCGATGAACCCGGCACGATTGCCCGACACCCACACGGCGAGTGATTCGGCGATGTTGTCCGCCGACGGCAGGAGCAGCGCGAGGAGCAGGTCGCGTTCGCTGAGCACCTCGCCGGCGCGCACCGGAAGCTTCGATCCACCCTCGGCCGCCGCCTGCCGGTACAGCTGGACGTCGGCCGCCGTCATCGTCCGGGATGGCCCGCCGGCCCCGGGCGCGAGCGGGAGTGCGTCGAGCACGACGAGCGCGGTCATCGCCTTGGCGATGGACCCCGTGGGTCGCTCGACCGTGGCGTTGTAGCTCGCAACCGTGCCCAGCGTGCTCGCCGACAGCGCGAAACTCCCGCGCGATGGCACGGGGATCGTTCCGGGAGCGACTCCGCCGAGCGCGAAGGTCGCTGCCGTGTTGATCCGCACCGTCGCCGGAGGAAGCGGCGCTGTCAGCCGAACGACCACGAACGAGGCCGACGCGATCAACACCAGGCCGAGCACCGCGCCGAAAACGACCCACGGCCACCGCGGGCGACGCGTCGCCGTCACCAGGCTCGCACTCGCATGTCTACCCGTAGCATGCGTGCGTGTCCATCGACGACGTCACCGCGCCCGCGGCAGCGTCACGTCACGCGATCTGACGGATCAGGCCTTGGCCCGACGTCCAGGCCTCGCGCCCTTCACCGCGCTCGACAGCGAGGTGCTCGCCGAGAACCGAACCACGCGCCGTGCGGGGACCTTCACCGCTTCACCGGTACGCGGATTGCGACCGAGACGCGCTGCGCGCTGTGCGGTCTTGAAGTTGCCGAAGCCGTGGATGCGAACCTCATCGCCCTTCTCGAGGGACTGCGCGATCGTGTCGAAGAACCAGCGCACCTCATCGCGCGCCGCGGTGACGGTGATCTCTGCGCGATCTGCAAGTTGCTTTGCGAGGACATCGCGTGTGACGACAGTTGCCATGTGTTCTCTCCAGAAGCCTGACGGGGAAACGCCAGCGATTGTAAGGAAAACGGCCGTCGGTTCTCAACATCGAATGTGCGTGTCGCTGTGCTAGCGTCGCATCGCGTGTCGGCGGCGAGCGCCGGCGTCGCAGACGCGGAGTGGGACTCGGCGCTGCAGCGCATGGGCGGCCATTTCCTGCAGAGCACGCTCTGGCAACGCGTTCAGGCCGCTCTCGGCCACGACGTCGTCCATTCGCGCGATGCGGAGTGGATGTGGGCGGGCGCAATTCGCTCCGGGCGGTTCCCGCGCTACGTCTACCTGCCTCACGGCCCCACCGCGCGCTCTGTGCCCGCGATGTCCGCCGCACTCGACGATGCTGTGAGCTCGGCGCGGGGTCGATCACTGGATTTCGTTCGCTGCGAGCCGGCAGGTGAGGCGGCGATCGCCGCGCTGGAAACCGCCGGCGCTACGTCGAGCCGGGCGATCCAACCGCGCTGGACGTGGATGCTCGATCTCGAGCCGGACGAAGCGGCCCTCCGTCACGGGCTGTCTGCGGGACATCGGGGAGCCATCAATGCGGCGTCCCGACGCGGACTCACGATCCGCTGCAGCAACGACCCCGCCGACATCGAGGTCTTTGTGCGACTCCAGGAAAGCACTGCCGCGGCGGGCAGATACCGCGGCCAGGCGAAGTCGTACCACCGCATCGTCGCATCGACGCTCATGCCCGAAGGGGCCGCGGCGCTGTACATCGCGGAAGCGGCGGGATCGGCTGTTGCCGCCGCACTCAGCTTCGACTTCGCCGGGACGCGCTACTACGCGCACGCGGTGTCGGATCCCGCGTCAGGTCGCAAGCTCCAGGCGGCCGCACCGTTGGTCTGGCAAATGATCCTCGACGCCCGCGAAGCCGGAGCGCGTCGTTTTGACTTCTGGGGGATCACACCCGGAGGCACGCCGGGCCATCCCTGGGAAGGCTTTTCACAGTTCAAGCGATCGTTCGGCGGCGCGGCCGTCGAACGCGCGGGCACGTGGGACATCGGCGTGCGCCCGCTGCGCCATCGCCTCTACCGCGCCGCGGTCCGGCTGCGGAGATGAGAGACGCCGGGCAGGCGGAGGTTGCGCGCTGGGACGACCTCGTCGTGGCCAACGCCGACGGTGGCCAGATCCTGCAGAGCCGCGCCTGGGGTGAATTCAAGCGCGCGCATCGCTGGAGGCCCCGATACCTGATCAGCGAAGCGGACACGCCACTCGCGGTCCTCATGCTGCGGCACTCGGTGCCAGGCCTTGGTGAGCTCGGGTACATCCCCAAGGGGCCGGGCGTTGCAGGCGTCGATCAGCTTGGATTGGTGATCGACGAACTCCGCGACAGTGCGGGCCGGGCGTTCGCGATCAAGATCGAACCGGAGATCGAACAGAGCGAGTCGGCCGTCGGGGCGCTGCGCGGTATCGGACTGGAAAAGTCACGCCACGACGTGCAGATCAGCAGGGCGACGATCATCGTCGACCTCCGCCCCGATGAGGATGCGCTGCTGGCTTCCTTCAAGCCGAAGTGCCGGTACAACATCCGCCTCGCACAGCGGCACGGCGTGATCGTCGAGCCCGTGCCGCTCGACGCCGGCAGCATCGAGACGATGTACGACCTCATGGCCTCGACCCGGGATCGCGCCGGCTTCACGCTGCGCAGCAAGGACTACTGCTCCGGGTATTGGCGGCTCCACGCCGCCGCCGGGCAGGGTCAGCTCTTCTTCGCATCGCTCGGGGGCACCGTCCTTGCCGGGGTGTTCGCCACATACATGGGAACAAAGGCCTGGTACAAGGACGGCGGATCCACAAAGGAACACGCCGCGGTGATGGCGCCCCATCTCCTGCAGTGGGAGGTCATGCGCTGGCTGAAGGAGCGAGGGGTCGGCGCATACGACCTTGTCGCGGTGCCACCCGCGGACCGGTTGACTCCGGAGCACCCACTCTTCGGTCTGTACCGATTCAAGTCCGGCTTCAGCGAGCGGATCACGGAGTACGTCGGCACCTGGGATCTCCCGATTCGACGGTCTCGATATGCGGCGTGGCATCGCGTCGCCGAGCGAGCCGCGCACCAATGGTCCTACCGCGTGCGGCACGATCTCCTGTACTGATGCCGCGGCTGTCCGGATGCGCTAGTGCCAGATCCGCTTCATGATCACCCTCGAGAGCTTCTCGGGATCATGGTGGGTCGAGATCGTCGAGGACGCCACGTCCGCAAGGATGTAGTTCACCTGCTGCAGCGCGGCCTGATCGCGATCGAAGCCGACCCGGGTCACGCCCGCCTCCAAGGCTGACGGGGGCAGCGGCAGCCCGGTGTTGCTGTTGACGATCACGTAGTCGAAGAGGTGGTTGCCGACGTGTTGCTCGATCGTCTTCAGGTGCTCGCTCACCGAGTACCCCAGGGTCTCGCCGGGTTGACCCGCGATGTTGCAGACGTAGACCTTCACCGCCGGGCTGACCCGAAGCGCCTCGACCATGCCGTCGATGAGAAGGTTGGGCAGGATCGAGGTGTAGAGCGACCCGGGTCCGACGATGATCAGTTCGGCCGCCAGGATCGCGTTCTCGGCCTCAGGGTTGATCTCCGCGTCGGGCGGATCGAGGAAGACTCGGTCGATGCGCTCAACCCCTTGCGGCACCTTGGATTCGCCGACGCGGAGCTCGCTGCCGGCGGTTGCGCAGAGCACCACGTCGCGAAGCGTCGCCGGCACGATCTGCCCTCGAACGGCGAGGACCCGGCCCGACTCCCGGACTGCATGCTCGAAGTCGCCCGTTATCTCGGCCATCGCGGTGATGAAGAGATTGCCGAACGAGTGGCCGGAGAGAGCGCCGTCGCCACCGAAGCGATGCTGGAAGAGCTCCGTCATGAGCGGCTCGGTCTCCGCCAGCGCGGTGAGGCACTGGCGGATGTCCCCCGGGGGGAGCACCCGGTACTCCTCGCGGAGACGCCCGCTCGATCCTCCATCGTCCGCCACGGTGACGATGGCCACGATGTTGCCCGTGTACTTCTTGATCCCGCGGAGCAGGGTCGACAGCCCGGTCCCGCCCCCGATCGCCACCACGCGCGGACCCTTGGCCAGGTAGCGGAATTTGTAGAGCTGGTCGGCGAGACCGCGTTCGGTGGTGCCCCGCCCGGGCAGAAACGGCCCGAGGATCGACTGGCTGAGCTTGTAGAAGCACAGGACGATGAGCCCCACCCCGACGAGGGCGAAGAGCAGGGCGCGGACCAACCGCGGCAGGAACTGCAGCGTGAGGTCGCCGACGAACGCCGGGAAAACGAACGGCGCGCTGTACAGGTCGCGCAGGAGGTAGCCGACCGCGAGGCTGATCATCACGATCGCCACGAACAGGAGGATCAGCCACCGTTTGACGTGCAGCCCCGGCGTGAACCAGCGCATCAGGTTCGCGCTCGGGCGAAATCGTGCCTTCATTACCGAGCTCCGATTCTGTCACCTGGACGAGAGCAGCCCGCGCCTCGGAGTGCCCGACTATGTTTGATCGACTGTCGTTCCCTTGGACGCGAGCTCCACGGGATCGCGACGGCGGCGCAGCTTTGCCAGATTGTGCTCCGCGTCGATGTAGCGTGCTGTTCCTGAATACGAACGCATGACCAGGCTCTGGGTGCGGCAGCGGTCCTCGCCGAGGAAGCGCACGCCCTCGAGGAGCTCGCCGCTGGTGATCCCCGTGGCCGCGAAGAAGACGTTATCGCCGGCGACGAGGTCGTCGAGCTCGAGGACGAGTGCCTCAGTCTTGCCCTCGCGCTCCAGCACGGAGCGCTCACCGTCGCTGAGCCAGAGACGCGCCTGCATGCCGCCGCCGATGCACTTGATGCCGCAGGCGGCCAGAACCGCTTCCGGCGCACCGCCGATGCCCATGAGCACGTCGATACCGGTGCGATGCTCCATCGCCGCCATCAGCCCGGCGGCGACGTCGCCGTCCATGATCAGCTTGACCCTGGCGCCGGCAGACCGGATCTCGTCGAGCAGGGTCTCGTGTCGATCGCGGTCGAGCACGACGACCGTCAGGTCCTCGACGCGGCGATCCTCGGCACGCGCGATCCGCTTGAGGTTCTGGGCGACGCTGGCGGTGATGTCGATCACCTTCGCGGCGGCGGGACCGACGATGAGCTTGTCCATGTAGTGGAGATGGGTGTGGAACATCGACCCGCGCTCGGCCAGTGCGACGGTGGCGATCCCGCCCGGGATGCCGCGGGCGACGAGCCGCGTGCCATCGATCGGGTCGACGGCGACGTCAACCTGCGGGGGGTTGCCGTTGCCGACCTGCTCGCCGATGTAGAGCATCGGCGCCTCGTCCTTCTCGCCCTCGCCGATGACCACCACGCCGTCCATATCGACGAAGCCGAGGCTGCGGCGCATCGAGTCGACGGCGGCCTGGTCGGCAATCTCCTTCTGGTTGCGCCCCATGTGGCGCGCAGCCGACATGGCAGCGCCTTCCGTGACCCGCACCAGCTCGAGCGCGAGGTTGCGGTCGATCGGAGTCCCCAGATCACGCGGCGGCGTTGCCATTCGCCCGCGATCATACGGTGCCGGTGACGGCCAGTCCTGCGGTGCCGAATGCCACGATGGCCTCTGCGGCAAGGCCCAGCCCCTCGGCAAGCGCAGGGCCGAAGAGGTCATCGTCGGTCCGCATCGCCATCGCGACATGACCGAGGAAGCCGCCGGCGAGCGCGTCGCCGGCACCGGTGGGATCGACAACCGCTGCGACGGCCAGCGCCGGCTTCTCCACGAGCGTGCTCGCGGTGACACACGCGGCGCCGGCCGGGCCGTGCTTGACGACAACCGCCCGCAACCGGCCGGTGCCACACAACCGCGCGGCGGACCTTCGCCAGTCATCGCTTCCGGTCAGTGCGCCGAGCTCGGCGCCGGTGAGGAAGAGGATGTCGATCTTGCGGAGGACGGCGGCGAGGTCCACGGGGCGGGTCTCGATGAACTCAGTCATCGAGTCGAGACCGATCAGTCGAGCGCTGGACTGATCGATGACCCTGTGCTGCAGCGCCGGGTCCATGCTGCCGACGAACAGCACCTCGGCGCGGCGTGACTGCTCGGACAGGGTCGCTTCCCAGAGCGGGTCACATCCCGGCTCCGACGACTCGTGAGCGGTGACCCATCGGCCAAAGTCGTGGACGGCGTGCCAGCGGAATGTCGGCGAGGTGCTGACCACCATCCCGTCGAGATGGATCGACGGGCGGTCGAGGATGCGGCGGTACCCGGCCACCGTGTCCGTGCCGACGATGCCGTTGACGTGGACCGGCGCGTAGCGCGATGCCGCCAGTGAGAAGTAGACGGCCGATCCGCCGAGCGCGTCGTGCCGGCCCGCGGGAGTCGTCAGGTCGTCGCTGTGGAACGTCCCCGCGACGGCGACGTCCCAGGTCATCGCGGAAGGGCGATCAACCCGCCGCGGCGGTCCGGCCGCGAGGTCCGAACAGCGGGATGATCGGAGCGAGCCTCGGTCGCCGGGATTCGAGCGAGCGCAGAAGGAGCACCTCCTGGGCCTCGAAGAGGATGTCGGCGACGTGATCCGGTTCGCGGTCGATGCCAAGCCGGTCGCGCAGGTCCGCGTCGACGGCGCCCACCGCTCTGACGACGGCGCTCCACAGCACGGGTGGGATGAGCCGGAAGGAGCGCATGCGGCACTCCTCGATCAGGTCGATGAGCACATCGGCTTCGCGAACGCGGAGCCGGGTGCGTGAGATGCGCTCCCGCCGGAAGGCCGCCTCACGTTCGATCCGGGCGATCTCGAGGCACGTGCGCTCCATCGGACCCGGCTGCGCATGTCTGACGGCGGATTGCACGAGCGCGATTGTCCCACGGTCGGCTCGGGGTGCGAATGTCGGTGAACTGCTGTTACACGGGGTAGCAGATCGACCGCCAGCGCCCACCGCCGGGAACCAGGTGCACGACCCGCCGGAGGCGCGCGACCGGCTCCGGGTCGCCAACCTCGTACTCCACATCGAGCTCGGCCACATCGTGGTACGTCGCACCGCGGGAAGCGTCGGTCCATTCCGGCAGGTACCGCACCGCTTTGACGCTGACGCCATGGAGCCTGCGCATCGTTGACGCACCCTGGGCTTCGGCGAAGGCCTCGGGCGATCCCCAACTCAGCTGACAGTCGTCGCTCAGCAGCGTGAACGCGCGGCGGTACTGGCTCGCGCGCATGAGTTCCACGAAGAGCGCTTCACTGAACGCGGGATTGCCGGGGGGACGCCCGCCGGCGGGACCGCGTCCGCGCTCGTGCGCGTCGACCAGCGCCGCCGCGCGCCTCGACGAGATCGCTGCGGTCTCGCTGCCGGCCCAGAATGCGCGCGTCTCAGCGTCGACCTGTGCCCCGAACGGTTTCGTGGGTTCAGGGGCGATGCGCGTGGCGACGGACCGGCTGTCGCTGCTGACCGTATGTCGGGCCGGCCGGTGCAGCCAGCGGGTGAACCGATTGCCGTCGGGGGATCCGCGGCGGGTCCGCTCAGTGCCGAGCAGAACGTGTGGTGGGAGCGGCATCGACGGCGCCAGTGTACGCAGCAGCCCGACTTCCCCGGAGGACGCCTGGCCCGGGGATGCGTCGGAACCGTAGGATGCGCGGTGATGCCGCCAGTCCGCGCCCGCATCCTGGTTGCTGAGGATGAGGCCGCCGTCGCCCAGCAGGTGATCAACCGCTTCACCCTGATTGGCCACGACGTGCACTGGGCGAAGGCGGTCCGCGAGGTGCGCGCCGAGCTCAGAGACTTCGAGCCGGACGTCCTCATCCTCGACGCGACGCTCGACACCGACGGGCTGGAGCTGTTCCAGGCGATCCGGTTCGCGCCCGAGCATCCGCGGGCCGGCGTTGTGATCCTCACCGCCGCCGGCGATGTTCGGGCCCGAGAACGCGCGCAGCAGCTCGGCGCGGCGGCGGTGATGATGAAGCCCGTGCGGTCCGACGAGCTGGTCGACATCGTCGAGGACCTGCTGACGTACGTTTGATCTGCTGTCGTAGTCGGTCTGGGGCGCCACCGTGTCGGGTGGTGCATCACCTCCCGGCCTGGCACAGCGCCGCTCAGTGGTACACGGCGTCCAGGACGATGTTGAGGCCGCTGCCGCCGACCCAGAGCACGAGCACCGCCCACACGTACACCGGAATCGCCGCGCGCTGGTCGTACCAGGTCACCACGCGGCGGTCGGTCATGATGAGTATCGCGAGGCCGTCGAGGAGGACGAACAGGAGCGTGCCGAGCAATCCCGGCACGCCGGCACTGTTGCCGGAGATCGCCAGCACCACCTCCGACACGATGGCGAGCGTGATGTGCGTCACGAGCGTCCCGATCTGCACGATCCGCACCCATGCGTGCCGGCGGGTCAGGAGCGCGGCCAGGATGATGAGGGTCGCGGCAAACGCGGCCGATGACACCGCCTCGATCACCTGCGCGAAGAACGGCAACGGCTGCGCGCCCGAGCTGCTCTGCACGGCTCCGGCAAATGGGGCGAGGGTCACGAGCAGCGCGAGGATCACGAGGAGCAGATCCCACGTGTAGACGTAGAGGACCGCGCTCGGGCGGTGCTCCTGGTCCCGCTCCTCATCGCGCGCGGTCATGGAGTTCGGCATGCGGCGATGATCGCATCGCGGGGTGGTCCCGCAGCGAGCGTCCGGGACCAGGCGCGCCGCGACGTACCCTTTCGGCGTGACCACCATCGTCGTCCTCCGCGGCGACCAGACCGGACAGGAACTCCTCGACGAGGCGCTGCGCGTCATCGCGCCCGACGTCATCGGTGCCGACCTGGAGCTGCAGACGCACGATCTGTCGCTCGAGCATCGCCGTGCGACGAAGAACGCCGTGGTCGCGGAGGCGGCCGACGCCATGCGTGCCGCGGGATTCGGCCTCAAAGCAGCGACCGTCACGCCGACGGACCGCACGGATGTCGGCAGTCCCAACGCCCTGCTGCGGGAACGCGTCGGTGGACGGGTGATTCTCCGCACCGGGCAGCGCATTCCGGGCGTGGCGGGTATCGCCGGCGTGAGCGCCCCGATCAGCATCGTCCGCATGGCCGTCGACGACGCCTACAACGCGAAGGAGTGGCGTGATGACTCCGGCGGTGACGAGGTCGCATATCGGACTGAGCACATCGCTCGATCGACATGCCGTGTCGTTGCTGAGTTCGCGTTCGTCCACGCGGCGCGGACGCATGCCAAGGTCTTCGGTGGACCGAAGTTCACCGTCTCACGCATCTACGAGGGGATGTTCAAGGAGGAGCTCGACGCGGCGGCGGGACGCCATCCGGACGTCGAGTACGAACCACAGCTCATCGACGCGACGTACGCGCTGCTGTTCAGCAGGGCGGGCGACGCGCTCGTCATCCCGGCGCTGAACCGCGACGGTGATTGCCTGAGCGACCTGGTGCTCCCGCTCTTCGGCAGCATCGCCGGGGCGGAGTCACTGCTGCTCGGATTCGGCGACGACTCGCTCGTTCCCACGGTTGTGATGGCGGAGGCGCCGCACGGCACAGCACCGAGCCTCGAGGGCAAGAACGTCGCCAACCCGATGGCGATGATCCTCGCGGCCGCGGCGCTGCTCGGCTTCGCGACTGACGAACGCTGCCGGACCGCGTCGACGCGCATCCGCGATGCCGTGTTCGAGGCGCTCCGATCCGGTGTCGCCACGGCGGATCTCGGCGGCGACGCATCCACGTCCGCGTTCACCGACTCGGTGATTGCGCGCGTGCGGAAGGCAGAGAACGCCGGACCCCGGCGCGATCCCGCATGAACCGTCTCTATCTCGACCACGCCGCGACGACGCCGCTCGCGGGCGAGGTGCTCGAGGAGATGTTGCCGTACCTGACGACAACCCAGGGGAATCCCTCATCGGTGCACACGACTGGCCGCGCCGCGAGAGCCGCGGTCGATTCCGCGCGCGACCGCCTGGCCGCGGTCCTCAGGAGCACCCAGCGGGAGATCGTGTTCACCGGTTCCGGCACCGAATCCGACAACCTCGCGCTTCGGGGCGTCGTCGAGCGCTGGGGCGCGGAGCGAGGGCGGCACCTCGTGGTGAGCGCCGTCGAGCACGACGGGGTGCTCGAGACGGCGCGGCGCCTCGAGGAGATCGGCGCCGCCACGCTCACGATCGTGGGGTGCGAGCGCGACGGGCGCGTCGAGCCCGACGCCGTCGCGGCCGCCGTGACGCCGGAGACCGTGCTTGTTTCAGTCATGCTCGTCAATAACGAGACCGGGGTGATCCAGGATGTCGCGGCGATCGCCGTCGCCGTGCACCGGCGCAACCATGCGACGCTCATCCACACCGATGCTGTCCAGTCCCTCGGCCGCTTCCCGGTCGATCCCGGCGCGCTCGGCGTCGACCTGCTCTCGCTCTCGGCTCACAAGGTGTACGGGCCCAAGGGCGTCGGAGCCCTGTGGGTGCGTCACGGCGTGACCATCGCGGCGCAGAACACCGGCGGCGGGCAGGAGCGCAACCGGCGCAGCGCCACGGAGAACGTCGCGGGGATCACCGGGTTCGCAGCCGCGGCCGACCTGGCCGAGCGGCGGCGCGGTGCGGAGAGCGATCGTCAGGCGGTGCTCTGCCGTCGCCTCGTCGCAGCGGTGACGGCCGCCGTCCCGGGGGCGGTCGACACCGGTGCCGGCGAGCACACCGCGCCCGGGTTTGCGACGTTCGCGTTTCCCGGCGTGCGCAGCGATGTGCTCCTCGCGACGCTCGACATGGCAGGCGTCGACGCCTCGGCCGGGTCCGCGTGCGCCAGCGGCGCTCCGCTGCCGTCGCACGTCCTTCGCGCGATGGGCTACCCGGACGAGCTGGCGGCCGGCGCGCTGCGCTGCACCACCGGACGGTCCACGACGGTGGACGACGTCGATCGAGCCGCCGCGATCATCACGACGGCTGTCGAGCAGATCCGCAAGCGCACCGGCGCTGCGGTCGGCGCGTCAGCTTCCTGAGGTCAGGCCGGAGCCGGGAGCCCGATGTCCGCGCGCAGCGCTGCCGCTGCCGTGACCGCGGTGGCAAGCAGGGGAATGATCTGCGCTTGAACGCTTGCGATGGTCGCCAGGCTGGGAGCGGTGGCGGCCTGCTTCAACAGCGATTCGATCGCGGCGTCATCGCTGAGCAGGTGGCTGGCATCGATCGCCGCAGCGCCCGTGAAGGTCATCGCGCGAAGCGCGTCGTCGAATGCGATGGTCGCCTGGCGCTGGTTGCTGAGCGCGGTCTGGCACGCGGTGAGGGACGCGGTGGGACTGCCGGCGTCACAGGCGGCGTTCTCGGTGATGGAGATCTGGGTCTCGTCGGTGTTGTAGGCGCTCGCCGCGGCCGAATATCGCGACTGGATCTGCGCCGTCGACAGCGGCGACGGGGTCGGCGACGTCTGGCTGCTGGACCCGCCGCACGCGGCCAGAACTGCGCTTGCGAGCGATCCGGCGATCAGAAGACGGGGAAGTGGACGCGGCATGTCGGCGCGCCGAGAATATCGCAGCGGGCACGCCACCTCTCTCGATTGCGGAGTGCACCGATGTATAATCCTGACCATGACAGTCGGAATTCTCCAGAGTTCGGGGCGGCGCACCGCTCACCGGCACACGTCTGAACCAGGCGCCCCTCCGGCGGCGTCCTTCTCGATGCGGGTGAGCTCCAAAGCGCACTACGGCCTGCGCATGATGACGGAGTTCGCCAAGGCCTACGGTTCGGGCCCGCTGAGCATCGCCGAGGTGGCTCGGGTCGAGCACCTGCCGCTCGCGTACCTGGAGCAACTCGCTTCGCAGCTGCGGCGCGGGGGTCTCGTCGAGAGCACGCGCGGCGTTCACGGTGGCTATGCGCTCACCCGCCCTGCCGAGCAGGTCAGCGTTCTCGATGTCGTCACGGTCATCGAGGGCGAGGTCGCGCCAGTAGAGTGCGTGGCGCACGGCTACGTGACCGGAGCGTGTCAGCGCGAGGGTGAGTGCGCATCGCGGGCGCTCTGGATGCGCCTCAAGCAGAGCATCGACGCCGTCCTCAGTCAGACCACCCTCGCCGAGCTCGTCGCGGATCAGTCGCTCATCGATGCCATGGCCCCGGCCTCCAGCGAGGCCGGCCTGTGAGCGCGGCGGTGCTGTCGGTCAAGGGACTCCACGCCACCGTCGAGGGTAAGGAGATTCTCAAAGGCGTCGATCTCGAGATCCCGCAGGGTGAGGTGCATGCGCTCATGGGCCCGAATGGTTCGGGCAAGAGCACGCTCGCCTACACGTTGATGGGGCATCCCAAGTACGCCGTCACGGGTGGGTCGGCGACGTTCGGCGGCGAGGACCTGCTGCCGCTCACGGCTGACGCGCGGGCGCGCCTCGGCCTGTTCCTCTGCTTCCAATACCCCACTGCGATCCCCGGCGTCACCACGGTGAACTTCCTGCGCGCAGCGCTTCGCGCCCAGGGCAAGGAGATGCCGGCGCGCGAATTCCTGAACCGTCTCAGCGCCGAGATGCGGGAGCTGAAGATCGACGAGAGCTTCCGCTCGCGCTACATCAACGACGGCTTCTCGGGCGGCGAGAAGAAACGCATGGAGATCCTGCAACTCGCCATGCTGCGTCCCAAGCTCGCGATTCTCGATGAGACGGACTCGGGTCTCGACGTCGACGCGCTGCGCACCGTCGCCGACGGCGTGATGCGTCTCTGCGGCCCGGATATGGGTGTCCTCGTGATCACCCACTACCCTCGCATCCTCGAGCATCTGCACCCGGATCGCGTGCACGTCCTCCATGACGGCCGCGTGGTCACCTCCGGCGGGCCGGACCTTGCGCGACAGATAGAGCGCGAGGGCTACGAACCAATTCTGGGGACGGCCGTGGCCGCCACCACGTAGGAGATTCGCGATGGCGATTCAAGCGAAAGAGCTGACCAAGGACTACCAGTACGGCTTTTCGGACATCGACGTCTCGGTGTTTCGCACGGCCAAGGGACTGTCGCCCGAGGTTGTCGCGTCCATCTCGAAGCACAAGAACGAGCCCGAGTGGATGCTGAAGTTCCGGCTCAAGGCGCTCGACCACTTCCGCAAACGCCCGATGCCCACCTGGGGGGCGGATCTTTCCGGCCTCGACTTCGAGAATATCTACTACTACGTCAAGCCCGTCGAGGAGATGAGCCGGTCGTGGGACGACGTTCCCGACTCGATCAAGAACACCTTCGATCGCCTCGGCATTCCGCAGGCCGAGCGCCAGTTCCTCGCGGGCGTCAGCGCGCAGTACGACTCGGAGGTCGTCTACCACAGCATCCGCGAGGATCTCGAGAAGCAGGGCGTGCTCTTCAGTGACTGCGACACGGGGCTCCGTGAGCATGAGGAGCTGTTCCGCAAGTACTTCGGCACCGTGATCCCGCCGAACGACAACAAGTTCGCCGCGCTCAACAGCGCGGTGTGGTCGGGTGGATCGTTCGTCTACGTGCCCAAGGGCGTCAAGGTGGACATCCCGCTGCAGGCGTACTTCCGGATCAACAGCGACAATATGGGTCAGTTCGAGCGGACCCTGATCATCGCCGACGAGGGTTCGTCGGTCCATTACATCGAAGGCTGCACCGCGCCGAATTACTCGAGCGACTCACTGCACAGCGCTGTCGTGGAGTTGATCGCCCACAAGGGCGCCAAGATCCGCTATACGACCATCCAGAACTGGTCGGACAACGTCTACAACCTGGTCACGAAGCGGGCCATCGCCAATGAGGACTCCACTGTCGAGTGGATCGACGGCAACCTCGGGTCGAAGGTCACGATGAAGTACCCGTCGGTATATCTGATGGGCGAGCGCGCCCACGCCGAGGTGATGAGCGCGGCGTTCGCCGGTGACGGACAGCATCAGGACGCGGGAAGCAAGGCGATCCACGTGGCGCCGAACACCACCAGCAACATCGTGTCGCGTTCGATCAGCAAGGGCACCGGGCGTACGTCGTACCGGGGCCACATCAAGGTGCTGCCCAAGGCGCACAACGTCAAGGTGAGCGTCCGCTGCGACGCGCTGCTCCTCGACGAGGAGTCGCGCAGTGACACCTATCCGTACATGGACATCGAGAACCCGGACGTGACGATCGGGCACGAGGCGAGCGTCAGCAAGGTCGGTGAGGATCAGATCTTCTATCTGACGTCGCGCGGCATCAGTGAGATGGACGCAACGGCACTCATCGTCAACGGCTTCTTCGAGCCCTTCGTCAAGGAACTCCCGATGGAGTACGCGGTCGAGCTCAACCGTCTGCTCGCGCTCTCCATGGAGGGTTCGATCGGGTGACCACCCCGCTGACCGCCGAGCCCACAGCGACGCTTGGGCCAGGGGTCGCGGCAGCCCGGGCGGAGGCATCCCCGGCGTGGCTCGCGGCGCGCCGGCGCATCGCCTGGGACGCCTACGAAGTGCTGCCGATGCCGTCATCGCACAGCGACGAGGATTGGCGGCGCACCGACATCTCGGGTCTCCGCGTGGAACGTTTCACGCCCATGGAGACCGTGGACGCGGATGTCCTCGACGCGATGCGCGCCCAGCGCGACAGCGCGGCCCCGAACGCGGCGTTGCTCTTCGACGGACCCGGCGCGACGATCATCGAAGGCGCCGACACGCTGCTCGCGCAGGGAATCATCGTGACGACGCTCGAGGAGGCGGCGACCCTCCATCCAGACCTCGTGCAGCGCGCGCTCGCCGCGGTCAGTGTCGACGAGTCAAAGTTCATCGCGCTCTGGAATGCGCTCTGGCGCGGTGGCGCCTTCGTCTACGTTCCGCGAGGTGTCGAGGCGCTCGTCCCAGTGTGGATCGCTCACGCCGCATCCGGCAGCGATGTCGCGGTGTTTCCCACCACAGCGGTCCTGCTCGACGAGGGCGCGTCGCTCACGGTGATCGAAGCCTATGCCTCGCCCGCGGGAACCGACGCCGTGCTGAGCGACGCGATGGTCGTGCTCTCCGCCGGCCGCGACGCCCGCCTCGACTACAACACCGTGCAGCAATGGGGTGCAGGCGTGTGGCATATCGCGATGCAGCGCACGTCGCTCGACGCCAACGCGAAACTTCGCTTCACCGGCATCACGCTCGGCGCCCGTCTGCAAAAGGCGTGGTGGGAGGTGATGCTCGACGGCATCGGCAGCGAGGCCGACATCTTCGGGATCTGCTTCGGCGACGGAACGCAGCACATCGACCATCAGTCGCTGCAGGCGCATCGCGGTGCGGAGACGCGCAGCAATCTCCTCCTCAAGGTGGCGGTGCGCGACCAGGCACGATCGGTGTATGGCGGGATGATCGACGTCGCGCCGACGGCGGTGCACGCCGACGGCTACGTCGCCAACCGCAACCTCCTCCTCAGTCAGGGCGCGAAGGCTGACTCGATCCCGCGGCTCGAGATTCGCGCCAATGACGTGAAGTGCGGGCACGGTGCAACCGCGGGTCACATCGACTCGGAGCAGCGCTTCTACCTGATGGCTCGCGGTGTTCCGCCGGACGAGGCAAGCTCGCTCATCGTGCGTGGATTCATGGACGATGTCCTCGACCGCGTGCCGCATCGCGGGTTCGCGGAGCTCGCCGGCAGGTTGCTGGATGCGGAGATCGCCGGCGCCTCGGTGGCCGGGGTCGCCGCGACAGAGGCATGAGCGAGGGCTGGGTCGACGTGGCTCGAGCGAGCGACATCCCGCCGGGCTGCGCCGCGCGCGTGGAGATCGACGACGTTCCGGTCGCCATCTTCAACGTTGCCGGAGCCTTCCACGCGCTTGATGACACCTGCAGCCACGCGGAGGCGTCGTTGAGCGAAGGGGATCTGGACGTCGAGCGCTGCGTCATCGAATGCCCGCTCCACGGCTCCAGCTTCGACCTGCGAACCGGCGACCCGCTCACGTTGCCGGCGGTTGAGCCCGTGCGAGTCCATCGGGTGGAGATCGGCGCCGACGGCATCCTGCGGGTCGCCCTGGCCGACGAGGTGGCCGCGTCATGACCACGCACGTCGCCGCACCGAGCGCGCTCGACGTCGCCCGCATACGAGCCGACTTCCCAATTCTCGAGCGGCAGATCGGCAGCCACCCGCTCGTGTACCTGGACTCGGCGGCAACGTCGCAGAAACCGCGCGTCGTGGTGGATGCCGTCGCTGCGTACTACGCGACCAGCAACGCCAACGTCCACCGCGGCGTGCATACGCTCGGCAACGACGCGACCGACGCCTTCGAGCAGGCGCGAGTTCGCGTCGCCGCGTTCATCGACGGGCCATCTGATGGCCTCGTCTTCGTGCGCAACACCACCGAGGCGATCAACCTCGTGGCGTCGTCGTACGCGACGCAGCTTCTCGAGCCCGGGGACCGCATCCTCGTCACGGTCATGGAGCACCACAGCAACCTCGTGCCGTGGCAGCTCGCGGCAGAACGACGGGGCCTCCAACTCGTTGCACTCGGCATCGACGAGGACGGACGTCTCGACCTGAGTAACCTTGACGAGCTCCTTGCGCCGCCGACACGACTCGTCGCCATCGGCCATCAGTCGAACGTCCTCGGCACCGTCAACGACATCCGCACGATCACGAGCCGCGCTCACGCGGCCGGCGCGCTCGTCTGCCTCGACGCTGCTCAGTCGGTCCCGCACATGCCCTTCTCGGCGCGTGACCTCGACTGCGATTTCATCGCGTTCAGCGGTCACAAGATGTGCGCGCCCATGGGAATCGGCGTGCTCTGGGCGCGGCCGGAGTTGCTCGAGCGCATGCCGCCGTTCCTCGGAGGCGGCAGCATGATCAGCCGGGTGACCCTCGCGCGGAGCACGTGGAACGAGGTCCCGCACAAATTCGAGGCGGGCACGCCCGACGTCGCGGGAGCCGTCGGCCTCTCGGCGGCATGCGACTACATCGACGCCATCGGCCGGGAGCGCATTCAGGCGCACGAGCTCGCCCTGACCCGGCATCTGCTCGATGTTCTGGACGAAGTTGGCGAGATCACGGTGTTCGGACCTCGGGACCTCGAGTCGCGGGGTGGTGTCGTCAGCTTCAACCTCGCCGACGTGCACGCGCACGACGTCGGCACGATCCTCGACCGCCGGGGCATCGCCGTGCGCGCCGGGCATCACTGCGCACAACCGTTGATGGCCCGGTATGACGTGCCCTCGATGGCGCGCGCGTCCGTGTATGTCTACACGACGCACGAGGAGATCGACGCACTCGGCGAGGGGCTGGGTGAGGTGCGCCGGGTCTTTCGCGTGTAGGTCGGGGACGACCGCGCAGCCGGGGTAGTGTCCGCTAGCGAACCAACGCCGGGGCATCGTTGCAACGACAGTGGGCGCGTGCGGTGACAGATGACGCTGTCGCCGAGTCCTGACGGGAATTCGGAACACGGTGATGCGATGTTCAAGCGCTCGACCATGATTCCGCTCGTTCTCGGCGCCACCGTGATGTTCGCGGCGGCGTGGCCCGTCTCGGCCTTCGCGGCGACCTCCCCCAGACTGGGGACGGCGCTCAATTTCACCGTCCTGGGCGGATCGACGATCACCAACACGGGGCCCACCGTCGTCACGGGCGAGCTTGGTCTGCACCCCGGCACAGCGCTGACTGGATTTCCCCCCGGCGTCGTCACCGGCACGAAGCATCTCACCGACGGGGCGGCGCTCCAGGCGAAAGATGACCTCGTCACCGCATACAGCGATGCGGCCAACGCACCGACGACGGCGAACCTCACCGGAGAGAATCTCGGCGGCAAGCACCTGAACCCCGGCGTGTACCGGTTCAGCTCATCGGCTCAGCTGACCGGGTCGCTGACGCTCAGCGGCAGGGGCATCTTCATCTTCAAGATCGGCAGCACGCTCACGACGGCGAGCAGTGCCGTCGTGCGTCTCACCAACGGCGCGCAGGCATGCCAGGTCTTCTGGCAGGTGGGCTCGTCGGCGACCCTGGGTACCGCGACGAGGTTCCAGGGCAATCTCATGGCCCTGACCAGCATCACGCTGACGACCGGCGCGAACGTCCCGGCCGGTCGCGTGCTTGCGCGCAATGGCGCCGTGACGTTGCACAGCAACGACATCGCCCGCCCGGCCGGCACCTGCCTGACAGCCGCGGTGAGCACTCCCGGGACAGGGACTCCTGAGACGGGCGCTGTCGGCTCGATCCTGCCCGGTGTTGGGCTCGCGATGGTCTTCGGCGGCGTTGCGACCGTGGCGATCGGTGTGCGACGTGCGCGCCCGCGACGCGGCGCGTCCCGCTAACCCAGAAAGGCGGCGATTCGCGCGGCAGCGTCCTCTCGGACGCTGAGCAGTCCATGGCCGACCCCGGGGTAGACGATCAGCTGCGCGTTGCCCAGGGCGCTCACGTTGCGGCGCAACAGATCGATCTTCGCGAACGGGTCGCGGTCGCCGGAGAGGAACAGCACGGGGCACTCGATTCGAGGCCAGTGCGACGTCCGCAGCTCCTCGGGATGCCCGGGTCGATGCAGCGGATAGCTCAACAACACCAGTGCGGCGACGGCCTGCTCAGCCGCGAGGATGCTCGCCATCCGGCCGCCGTATGAATGTCCGCCGACTGCCGCAGCGGGGTTCGACGCCAGCGAGGCACGGAACACGCCGACCGCGCGCTCGGGACTCGCTCGCGGCAGGTCGAGTGCCTGCGCGACAACGCCGTGAGTCGCGAGCGCCACGACCCATGGACGCATCGAGGCGGCGGTGCCTGACGCACCATGACCGAGGAGCAGCGTCGGCGGCTCGGCCCGCAACCCCTTAGCCCTGCTCACGTTCGAGCACCGGGAATGCAGCCGGCTGGATGACGTGCGACGCCAGACCCGGCCTGCCTGGCAGCCATGCCGAGCAGACGAGCGCGCCGCAGAGCAGGATGCCGGCGCCACACCAGAACGGCAGGCCGGCATTGACGCCGTACAAGGAACCGAGCACCGCCGCACCGAACGCCATCCCGGAGAATTGGTACAGGCCGCCGAGGCCCATCGCACGCCCGCGCAACGCCTCCGGCGTGCTGTCGCCGATCACGGCGAACAGGCTCGGTTCGAGGATCACAGTGGCAACGGCCTCGATGGCGCCGATCACCAGAATCACGGCGAGGATGCGCAGAAACGGATATGTCGACGCGCAGACTGCGACCACGAGCAGGCCCGCGGTCACGAGCTTGCGCCGGTCGACACGGTCCGCCAGGCGCCCGCCGGCTCGAGCGAGCAGCAGGATCGGCAGCGCGAACAGGCTCACCGAGAGCCCGATGATGAGCGGACTGTTGCCTCTCGCCGCGAGGTACTGCGGCCAGACGACGTCGTACATCGACCAGATGGTGCCCACGGCAAAGAGCACGGCGATCGGCACCACGATGCCGCGAAGCCGCCACCAGCGAAACCGTTCTTTCTC
>Ga0307372_10004187_pt1 | contig 22475 bp, 20 predicted proteins | sample OX1MG_FD_202533 | JGI IMG/M metagenome (GOLD analysis project Ga0307372, IMG submission 202533) | Soil microbial communities from Risofladan, Vaasa, Finland - OX-1 | ecosystem: Environmental > Terrestrial > Soil > Coastal area > Acid sulfate soil | place: Finland: Risofladan, Vaasa | collected...
GTCCCGGTTGGCTGCAGCCAGTGACACGAAGACGAGCGTCCCCTTCGGGAACAGCACGTCGCGGAAGACGATGTCCTCGGGGGCGAACCGGACGGTGCCCCGGACGGCGCCGAGGAAGCGCATGGCCTCCTCGACCGCCCGCGGGGCCAGCTCGGGCCGCTCGGCCAGGAGGGCCCACTGGTCGGGATGCTCGGCGAACAGCGCCAGGGCGCAGGCGAGCTGGTTGCGGGTGGTGTCGGTCCCGGCCATGAGCACGGCCACGGCGAGCGAGACGAGTTCCTCCGTCGACAGCCGGTCACCCGCCTCCTCGATGGCGATGAGATCGCTCAGGAGGTCCTGGCGGGGCGCGCTGCGCCGTGCCGCGATCAGGTCGGTCAGGTAGTCCTGGAGCTCCGTGTCGGCAGCCTCGATGAGGGGAAGGTCCTCGGCCAGGTTCTGGTTGAAGATCCGGAAGATGTCGGTCGCCCATGCGGAGAACTGACGCCAATCCTCCTTCGGCGCACCCAGCAGCTCGCAGATGATCGGGATCGGGTAGGGCTCGCACAGGTCGGCCACCACCTCGCACCGTCCGCTGGCGTGGAAGGTGTCCACCAGTCCGCCGACCACGTCCCGCATGAACGGGCGCAGCCGATCGGCCGCCTGCGGTGTGAAGGCCGGCGCCACCAGGCGGCGCAGGCGGGCGTGATCCTCGCCCTCCATGGCGAGGATCGACTGGCGACGCGGATCCTGGGACTCGTCGGGCTCGAGCCCGTTGATCTGGCGCAGGAGGGAGAGGGCGTTGTGGAACCGGCGGTCCCGCAGCAGCGACACGCAGTCGTCGTGCCGGCTGATCGAGTAGCCGAGTGGCGACCGCGCCAGCCAGTGGTGCTCGCGGGCCTCGGCGATGACGGCCAGGGCCTGGTCGCGCTCCATCTGGGTCGTGTCGACCACGGGGAGGTCGAGTTCGTGTACGGACGTCACCATCGGGCATGCTCCCGTCGGAGTAGGGACAGGGCCAAGCTATCCCGGCTCCGGTGGACCGGGGAAGGCGACGAACCGATCGGCGGTCGGGACGGCCTCGCCGTCCCACCGGTAGGCGACCAGGGAGAAGCCGGGGCGCACCGCGCTGTAGTCGACGCACACGGCGCGGGCGGCCGCGGGGGCGGGAGTCCCGACGAACCAGTAGTGGCCGAAGAAGACGGGCACGTCGTCGCGGTAGCGGAAGGCGTCCGCCTCGTCCGAGGCGGTGTCGGGCAGACCCGGGTGGGGTGCGCCGTCCGGGGTCCGGGAACCCGCGGGGATCATGGCGACCTCGCTCAGCCTGACGGCGCTCTCGTCCCACCAGCGCAGGCGGGCGGCATGCCGGATCGTTCCCTCCGGGTCGACCCACGCCAGCTCGGCCGACAGCTTCAGCTCCGGACCCTTCAGGACGACCTCGACGGCGTCGAAGACCTCCGTGCCGCGGGTGGTCGCCTCGACGACGAACGCATCCGTGAGCGGCGACCCCGGGGCCACCCGGGAGTCGAGGACGGCGAGCGAGGCCGGGTGCCAGCACGCATGGGCCACGCGGAGGCCGCCGAGGTCCAGGTGGAGTGGCAGGGTGCGGAACCAGTCGAGGTGGGAGCGGTGGAGCTCGGATCCCTCGACGACCTGGTCGAGGTAGCTCCGGTGCTGGTGCGTGTTGTGCGCTCCCCGCCGCCCGGCGTGCGTCCGGGCGAAGTCCCCGGGGGCACAGGGGTCGGGCGTGGCGTACGCGAGGGCGTTGAACTCGTGGTTCCCCAGGACGACGAGGGCGGAGCCGGCCTCGTGCATGGCCCGGACGATCCGGATCACCTCGACCTGGTCGTCACCCCGGTCCATCAGGTCGCCGACGAAGACCGCCCGACGGTCCGGATGCCGGTGGGCGCCGTCGACCACCTCGTACCCGAGCAGGTCGAGCAGGCCCACCAGCTTGTCGGCACTGCCGTGGAGGTCGCCGATGATGTCGTAGCCGGCCATCCGTGGCGCCTCCTTCCGTGATCGTGGGCCCCCTCCGACACCGGCATCGTCCGGCGCCGACGCCGGTTCGCGTCCCAAGAGCCGGTGGGCAGCGCGGGAGGTCGGCGGGACGCCCCGGGGCCCGCAGCTGCAGCCCGCGTACGCGACCTCCCTTGCGGGAACGGTGCCCATTCTACGGCCCGCGGGGGATCGACCGGGCCGCGCCGCCGGGCGACCGCGGGTGTCACCGTCCCGGGGGATCGCCTGCCCGGGGCGGTGCGGGAAGCACGGATCCCACCGGCCCCTGCCGGGGAACGGTGACGGTGAACCCCCCGGTGGTGAGCAGCCGCTCGACGAGACCGCCCACCGGCTCCTCCGACGAGCACGGGACCCGCTGCGGATCATCGCGGTCGGTGACGCAGAAGCAGGCCTCGGCGTTGCCCGGGTGCGACGGGCTGCGGAGCAGGCCCCAGCGGGGCTGGTGGCGGACCACCCCGCCGTTGGCAGCGACGACGGCGGCCAGGTGGTCCGGTCGGTGGTGCCACAGGCGACGCCGCTCACCGGCCACGTCGACCACCACCAGGCCGTCGGGAGCCGTCGACACCAACCGTCCGGGCTCCGGGCGGTGCGCGTCGTCGCGGTCGGCCTGGCGCAGCTGGATCCAGTGGACCTGGTGGCCGGGCAGGAACAGGCGGCAGTCGGACGCGGAGCGCTCGTCCGGAGTCCGTCCGTGAGTGGCGTGCCTTGGTCCGGGGCCCGGGGTCGGAAGGGGCATGGTCTCCTCCATCGCGTGGCGTTCGCACCGTGCCCCTCCACGGGACGGAACGGTCGGTTGCGGCAGCGTCAGCGGGCCACGTCCCTCGGCTGCTCGGGATGGTCGCACCACCCTACGGGTGGGGTGTGACGACCCGGAGTCCCCGTCCCGGGTCGCGGAACATCGGGACGAGTGACACGTATGCGGTTCACGTGGCAATCGGGTGTGCGAGCGAATGGACCCCCGCGAAGGGAGTCCACGACTGTCGGCGGGGCGCGACGGTCCCCGCGGCTCAGCGGATGAGTCCGAGACCCTCCTGGCAGTGGGGTCCGCCCCAGTGCTCCACGATCTTGCCGTCCTGCATCCGCAGGATGGCGGTTCCGTTGATCGTGACCTCCTCGCCCGACGGAGCGACGTCGTAGAAGGGGGCACCGGTGTGGTGACCGTGGACGCTCCAGTTGGAGACGACGAGGTCGTCCGACTCGATGACCAGGTTGACGGTGAAGTCCATGTCGGGAAAGGCGGCACGGGCGGCCTCCCACCACTTCTGCTCCTCGCCGCGCACGTCCTCGCCGACACGGCCCGGGGTGACCCGCTCGGTCACGTGGCTGTGGAATTCGGGGGCCCAGAAGCCGTAGACGGCCTCGGTGTCGCCCGACTCCATGGCAGCGCTGTACTCGGCCAGGATCCGCAGGTTGTCCGACATGGGTGTCCCTCCTCGCGTGCTTCCCCGAACCCTAGTGACGACCGGCCGCACGGGCACGGGTAGGGTCCGAACGCGCTGTGGTCGGCTCAGGCGGTGGCACCTTCCACGTACTCGTCGGAGGAGGACAGCTCCTCGAACTCCGCGGTGACCCGTCGCTCGTGCTCCTCCTCGTCCCGCACCGCCGACGACCGCCGCCACCTCCCGACGAGGAGGAAGATCGTCGGGAGGAACAGGACCTCGCCGGCGACACACACGTACCACCAGCGCTGCCACTGTCCGGGCGCCGCAGCCCGTGCGTCCAGGACCTGGCGCCCATGGGTCGACAGGAAGGCGCGGTCGGCGGCTGGGATCTTCGATGCCGCCAGGAGGTCGGCGGTCGCCACCGCGAGGGGGACGTCCGCCGACCTGGCGATCTGGGTCACGGCGGCGAGCTGTGCCGAGCGGTCGGCGGGGTCGGCCCGGAGGGCGGCAAGCGTGGCCGGCTGCACGAGCTTCAAGGTGGCGATCTGCGCCGCGTACCTCGCCTGGAGTGCCGCGGCCGGGGGCCCGTAGTCGGCGACCGGGGTGGCGGAGGGCACGACGAAGGGCACGATCAGGAAGGAGGCGGCGGCCACCAGTCGGAGGATCCACCCCCAGATGGCCAGACCGGTGGCGACGAGGGCCGGGTTCCGCCGCTCGAGTGTCTCGGTGTAGGCCGCCATCCACGGGGCGTAGGCGACGCCCCGCGACGCCGACATCACCATGATCACGATCACGAAGGTGCCGTAACTGGTGTGCGGGTGGGTGGCCAGCGAGGCGAAGACGAGCCCCATCACGACGGCGCAGACACCGCCCAGCAGCATGAACGGCTTGCGTACCTTCATCCGGTCCGAGATCACCCCGACGGTCACCACCGCCACCGCGTCCGCCGACCAGAACCAGTTGCCCAGCCCGTTGGCCTCCGACTGCGTGAAGCCGAACACCGAGACGAAGTAGATGACGAAGAAGCCGACGGCGGCCAGGTAGATGAGGAGGAAGAGGCTGACCCCGAGCGCGGGGAGCACGGTGTCGACACCCAGCATCTGTCGGAACGGGCGCTTGAGCGCCCGCTCCACGTCCATGCCACGCGAACGGACCTCGGCCAGCACCCGTTCGCGCAGCGACGTCATGATCTGATCGCGCAGGCCCGGGGCCAGCTCGCGGAGCAAGAGGAGCGCCACCAGGAACACGACGAGGCCCACGGCGCCGGCGATCCGGAACTGGTCCTGCCAGGCGTGCAGGTGGTCGAGCGTCTGCGACGCCACCAGCGACACGGTCAGGCTGCCGAGCACCGGGCCGAGGGTCCAGAACCCCATGGCCGCGCCGCGCCGCTGCTGGGGGGAGAAGTCGCGGACCAGCGCCGGGGTGGCCACCAGGACCATGCCCTCGAAGAAGCCGATCACCGAGATGGCGAGGGCATACGTCAGCTTGGTGTGGGCCGCGGGGATCCCGAAGAGGGTCACCAGCCCGACGACGAGCAGGCCGAGGACGACCATGTTGGCCCGGCCGATCCGGTCGGCCACCGAGGCGATCAGCGACGAGACGGCGCCGGCCATGCTGCTGACCACGATCACCGTCAGGTAGAAGCGGAACGACATCTCGTAGTAGGCGAGGATCGACGACGACACCGCTCCGGCCACGTACTGCTGGTAGTACATCACGACGCTGGCGAGGACCACGAGGGCGAGCAGACGGTGGCGGGCCCCGGTCGGCGGGTAATTGACCAGTTCGCGCCGCCACAGTCGGTGGAGTCCGGGGACGCCGCCCGGGGCAGGGGAACCAGGGGCGGCAGGGGCGGTGGTCCCGGTGGGGGGCGCCTCGGTCCCGCTCATGCGAACGCCGCGATCACGACGGAGACCGACCGGAGGAGCTCGGTGCGGAGGTCGGTCGGATCCCCGGACTCGACGACCCAGTCGATGAGGACCCCCATGCCGAGCCGGACCGCCGTGGTGGCGGCGAACGCGGGGTCCACCTCGGCGCGGAGCTCACCGTCCTCCACCGCCTCGCAGAAGGCGCGCTCCAGCTCGACCTGGCGTCGGTGGAAGAGGAGCAGGGGTTCGGAGCCGGACGAGACCAGTGCGCCCGAGCCCAGGAGCGCGTGGAGGAGGTCGCGCTCGTGTTCGAGGATGTCGGCGAACAGCTCGACGATGGCGGTGGCCCGGAACAGCCCGCGTGACCCGAGGGCCTCCACGCCGGCGTCGAAGCGGTGGACGCCCGAGTCGATCAGGGCGGCGATGACGTCGTGGCGCCCGCCGACGAGCGCGTAGATGGTCGGAACGCTGACCTCGGACTCCTCGGCGAGCGACCGCATGGTGAGGGCCCGGACCCCGTCGCGGGCGATGAGGTCGTGTGCGCCCTGGAGTATCTGCTGGCGCCGCCGGCGCTTGTTGGCGTTCCGAAGATCTTGCACGCGCTCAGAATATTGCACGCGTGCAAGATTTCCCGGGGACCCGGCCCGTGGTCCGGTGCGGACGGCGGGTCCGGGTCCCTTCCGCACCGTGCGCCAGGTACCCTTGGGGGTACGCGAACCGGAGGAAGCCCGTGGAACTGCCCGAAGACGTCGTCGATGACCTGCGCAAGCGGCTCCGCCGCGCCGGTGGCCAGGTCACGGCCGTGGAGAGGATGCTGGCCGAGGGCCGCGAATGCCGGGACATCGTGACCCAGCTGAGTGCGGCCATCAGTGCACTCGAGCAGGCGGGGTTCCGTCTCGTCGCCAGCGGTCTCACCTACTGCATCGAGCATCCCGAGGAGTCGGCAGCGTCGGGCTACCCGCTCGACGAGGTCCAGCGGATGTTCACGAAGCTGGCGTGACCAGCAGTCCGATGTCGCCCCGACGGGCGGCCTCGGCGGCCAGCCAGGTCCGGTAGCCGCCGTCGACGTTGCGCGCCTCGTGACCCAGCCGGTGGAGCAGCTCCGTGGCGGTGTGACCCCGCTGGCCGACCTGGCACACGACGGCGAACGGACCGCCACCGAGTGACGGAAGGATGTCGCGGAGAGAATCGAGGGGGGCGCTGATGCTCCCCGGGATGGCCCCGGTCGCGTGCTCGGCCGCCGTGCGGACGTCGAGGAGCGTCCAGCCGGACGCCATCAGGGCGGGCAGGTCGGCCGGACCGATGACGTCGCACTCGCCGGACAGGATGTTCTCGGCCATGTAGCCCAGCATGTTGACGGGGTCCTTGGCCGACGAGAACGGCGGGGCGTAGGCGAGTTCCAGATCGGCCAGGGCCGGTGCCCGCAGTCCGGACGACAGCGCCGTGGCCAGCACGTCGATGCGCTTGTCGACGCCGGTGCCGCCGACGGCCTGGGCACCCAGGATCGTCCCGTCGACCGGGTCGAACAGGAGCTTCAGGGCCATCTGCTCGGCACCGGGAAAGTAGGTGGCGTGGCTCATCGGATGGGAGTGCACGCAGCGGTAGGGCCGGCCGGCGGCCCGCAGCCGCGCCTCGCTCCAGCCGGTCATGGCCGCGGTGAGCGAGAAGACCTGGACGATGGCGGTCCCGATCGACGGGGAGGCGGGGTGGTCGAGCCCGGCCAGGTGGTCGGCGGCGCGCCGTCCCTGCCGGTTGGCCACGTTGGCCAGGGCGACCAGCGAGGCGCCGCCCCCGACCGAGTCGACCTTGTCGACGGCGTCGCCGACCGCGTAGATGTCCGGATGGCTGGTCTGCCCGTTCGCGGTCACGGCGATGCCACCGGCCGGTCCGATGGCGAGGCCTGCCAGCACGGCGAGCCGGGTGTCGGGGCGGACGCCGATCGAAGCGACCACCAGCTCACCGGGGACCGTCCGGCCGTCCGCCAGGACCACGGCGTCCCTGGTGACCTCGGTGACCGTGGCCCCGGTGAGGACGCGGACGCCGTGAGCCACCAGCTCCGCCTCCACCAGCACCGCCAGCTCGGGGTCGAGCGGGGTGAGGATCTGATCGGCCGCCTCCACGATGGTGAGGTCGATGCCGCCGTGGACGAGGTTCTCCGCCGTCTCGAGCCCCACGAATCCGCCGCCGATGACCACGGCCGACCGGGGGCGCGTCGAGACGTCGACCGACAGGCGCGCCGCGTCCTCCACGGTGCGGAGGGTCCGGACACGCTCGAAGCCGGGGATCGGCGGTCGCACCGACACGGCGCCGGGACTGAGGACCAGCTTGTCGAACGCGAGGGTGTATTCGGATCCGTCGACGGTGGACCGCACGGTGGCGACACGGGCCGTCGCGTCGATCCCGACGACCTCGGAGTCCACCCGGACGTCGAGACGGAAGCGCTCGTGCAGTCGCTCCGGGGTCTGGAGCAACAGGTCGTCCTCGTCCTCGATCACCCCGCCCACGAAGTAGGGGAGGCCACAGTTGGCGTACGACACATGGCCGGACCGCTCGACCACCGTGATCTCGGCCGTCTCGTCGAGCCGGCGGAGCCGGGTGGCGGCCGACATGCCGCCCGCGACCCCGCCGACGACCAGCACCCGCAGGGGTCCCCGGTGGCCCGGTGCCGTCCCGTCCCCCGCGGGTGCCCCGAGCCGGTCGTCCGCCTCCGCTGCCATGGTCCACGTCCTCGATTGGGGGAATTCGACCCTGGTCACCGTATCCCACCGGGTATTGGATGATCTCTGTCCGAGCGCGCCCTGTTCGCGGGAGAGGGAACATCCGATGCACCGAATCGTGATCCTCGGGGGCGGGACGGGCGGGACGCTGACCGCCAACCGACTGCGGAAGGCCTACGACCCGGACGACGCCGAGATCACGGTCGTCGACCAGGACGACGCGCACGTGTACCAGCCGGGGCTCCTGTTCGTGCCCTTCGGGCTCACGCAACCCGAGGACATCACCCGGCCCCGGGGGCGCCAGCTCCACCTCGGAATCGGCTACCGAACCTCCGGCGTGGACCACGTCGACGTCGCCGGGCGGACGGTCGTCCTGGGGGACGGCACCGCGCTCGGCTACGACGTGCTCGTCGTGGCCACCGGCTCGGTGCTCGCCACCGACGAGACCGAGGGGCTGACCGGGCCCGGATGGATGGAGCGGGTCTTCACCTTCTACACGCCGGAAGGCGCGGCCGGCCTCGAGACGGCGCTGGCATCCTTCGATCACGGTCGTCTGGTCGTGAACGTGGTCGAGATGCCGATCAAGTGCCCGGTGGCCCCGCTCGAGTTCTGCTTCCTGGCCGACTGGTTCCTACGCGAGCGGGGCGTGCGCGACGCGGTGGAGCTCACCTACGCCACGCCCCTCGACGCCGCCTTCACCACGCCCGTGGCCGCCCGTCGACTGGGCGGGATGCTGGCCGAACGGGGGATCGCCTTGGAGACCGAGTTCAACACGGGGCAGGTGGACGGCGTCGGAGGACGGCTCGTCTCCTACGACGACCGCGAGATCCCGTTCGATCTCGCCGTCGTGGTACCGGCCCACAACGGCGCCCCGTGCATCGCCCGGTCACCGGGTCTCGGCGACGACCTCGGATTCGTCCCGACCGACGGGCACACGCTCCAGTCGACGGTGGCACCCGAGATCTTCGCCATCGGGGATGCCGCGTCGCTCCCCATCTCCAAGGCCGGGTCGGTCACCCACTTCCAGGGGGAGGTCCTGGTGGAGAACGTCGAGCGGTTCCTGGCCGGGCTGCCGCTCGACGCCTCCTACGACGGGCACGCCAACTGCTTCATCGAGACCGGCTTCCACAAGGCGATGCTCATCGACTTCAACTACGACGTGGAGCCGCTGCCCGGCCACTTCCCCGGGCCGGTGGGACTGCCCCTGATGAAGGACTCGCGCCTCAACCACCTGGGGAAGCTCATGTTCCAGTGGATCTACTGGCACAGCCTGCTGCCGGGTCGGGACCTCCCCGGGCTGCACAGCTCCATGCCGACCGCGGGCAAGGCACAGCCCGTGGACGCGTAGAGAGGAGATGCCGTCATGACGGTCGACACCATCGCCGGGACACCGGTGGACGTCAACGAGGACGGGTTCCTGACGGACGCGTCCCAGTGGAACGAGGAGATCGCCGTCGAGCTCGCCCGACGGGAGGGCATCGACCCCGTGACCGACCGGCACTGGGAGGTGATCCGGTTCATGCGTGCCCAGTACGAGGCCAAGGGGACCGGCCCGACCGTCCGGGTGCTGGGCAAGACCTCGGGCGTGCCGGTCAAGGAGCTCTACCAACTGTTTCCGAAGGGTCCCGCCAAGCTGGCGGCCAAGATCGCCGGCATCCCGAAGCCGCGCGGCTGCATCTGAGGGAGCCGGACCCGGGGGAGACCTGCCGCTCCGGCGGCCACTCCGGGAGCGCCGGGCGAACGAGAGGAACGTGCACCATGGGCGACACGATCGAGAAGGTGTCCATCATCATCTCGAAGGGATCCCTCGAGGGGATCTACCCGGGACTGATCATGGCCAACGGAGCCCGTGCGGAGGGCATCGAGGCGAACCTCTTCTTCACGTTCTTCGGGCTCGACGCCATCCACGCGAAGCGGCTCGAGCACATCAAGGTGGCCGCCGTCGGCAACCCGGGGATGCACATGGCCAGCCTGGTCGGCGTCCTGCCGGGTATGTCGGCCATCGCCACCCACATGATGGAGAAGAAGATGGAGGCCTTCGACATCCCCGGGATCCCCGAGTTCATGGAGCTCATCGGGGACACCGGATGCGGGCTCTACGCCTGCAAGGCCTCCGTGGACCTCTTCGGGTTCGCCGCGGGCGACTTCATCGAGCAGGTGCAGGGGATCATCACCGTCGGCGAGTTCTACGGGATCGCGGCAGGCGGCGAGATCATCTTCACCTGAGGCGGGAGGAGCCGACGGGTCCGGGGCGGCGACGACACACCGGGTCCACCGGCGTGATACCCTTGGGGGTATGTGTAGAGCCGTGACGTGCAAGAAGTGCAGGCAGCCGACCTGGAAGGGGTGCGGGCTGCACGTGGAGCAGGTGCTGGGCCACGTGGCCCCCGCGGACCGGTGCCAGTGCGCCGCCACCGCCCCGCCCGTGACCAAGCGCCGCTGGTTCGGCGGCTGACGGGCGCTCGCCTCAGCCGGTCGGGCGCGGGTGGCGACCGGGACGACCGGCGCCGGTGTTGTCGGCTCCCTCGACGACCACCTCGACCACCGGTTCGGTCCGGTCGTCGAACTCGGTGCGCAGGGCGCGCGACATCACGGCGTGCTGGAGGTAGAGGGTCGTGATGTAGGTGAGCTCGAGGAGCTCCTCGTCGGACAGGTGCGATCGGAGCGCGTCGAACAGCCCGTCGGGAACCCGGCCGCGGTCGAGTGCGAGGCAGTCGGTGTAGGCCAGTACGAGGCGCTGGGTCTCGTCGAAGCGGTCCGACGCGGCCCAGTGGGGAACCGCGGCGATGGCCTCCTCGGGCACCCCGAGCGCCCGCAGCGACTTGCAGTGCTGGGAGTAGACGAACTGGCTGCCCGCCGCCCAGCCGACCCGGGCCTGGGCCAGTTCCCGCAGCACGGGGTCGAGCAGGCGCTTCGGACTCTGGTAGAGGCCGAAGCCCTGGACGGCGTGCTCGAGGACGTCGGGCACGAGGGCGAACACCGTCCACCAGTCGCCGGGGGTGCCGTCGGACGTCCCGGGCTCGGCCACCGGGTCCCGGCCCTCGAAGAGCAGGTCGTACATGACCGTGACGATCGGCGCCTCTGCCTCGGACCGTGGTACCTGACGCAGCCGTGCCACGGCCTCAGACCGCCGTCCGGTCGCCGGCACGGGCCGGCACGTGGTGGACGTCGGCGGGCCGGAGTTCCCGCGTCCAGCACGCGAACTCGAGGAGGATCCCGTCGGGGTCCTGGAAGTAGATCGAGCGCACGAACACCCCGGGATGCGGCTCGTCGGCGATGCCCCATTCGCTGTCGTCGTGGTTGGCGACGTCGGTGCAGTCGATCCCGGCGGCCCGCAGCCGGTCCCGGTACCCGTCGATCCGCTCCGGTGGCACGGCGAAGGCGACATGGTTCATCGACCCGACGGCGCTGGTGAGGCTGCCCTGGTCGGGACGGCCGGTCGGGGCCGACACACCGGGCACGCCGTCGGGCGCATCGGGGAACCAGAAGAAGGCGAGCGCATCGCCACCGCCGCAGTCGAAGAAGAAGTGCTGGCCCATCCCGGCGGGCAGCTCGATCGTCTTGATCAGGGGCATCCCGAGCACGTTCGTGTAGAAGTCGACCGTCCGCTCCATGTCGCGGCAGACCAGAGCCAGGTGGTTGATCCCGCGGAACTCGAAGCGCTGGTCGTCGGGGACGGCGGACCGGTCGTCGTGATGCTGGGCCATGGGTGCTCCTCGAAGTGGTGCCGCGCGCCCGGGCGCGGGCGCGTCCGGATCGGCGGTGCCAACCGTAATCCCCGTCCGCCGGACGTGCCCCGGCGGGCCGCTCCCGCCCTCAGTCGTCGAGCAGTGCGAGGGCGTCGAGGTCGATGGCCTGCTGGGCGTGACGCCGCACGCTGGTGAGGAACATGCGGTCACCCCGCTCGGTCTGCTTGACCACCATCGACGCGCCCACCGCCATCAGCAGCCCGCCGAAGGCCTCGCGTCGGTAGTCGGTGCGCAGGGCCCCGAGCGGGTAGTCGCGCACCCCGCGGGCGCCCAGCGCCTCGTGGTAGGCGACGACGAGGTCGTCCCCGGACGCCCGGCGCACCTCCGGTTCGATGCTCCCGCCGACGAAATAGGCCAGGTCGTAGGCACCGCTGCCCCAGTTCACCGTCTGGAAGTCGACCACCGCCGGCTCGGGTCGGTCGGGGGTGAAGAGGAGGTTGTCGAGCCGGAAGTCGGCGTGCACGATCGTCCGGGGGCCCCGCTCGCGGGACATCCAGGTCCGGAGACGGGGGATGAAGGCCTCCAGGAGCGAGCGGTGGTCGCGGTCCAGCCGGTCGGCGTACCGCTCGAGGAATCCGGGGAAGACCCCGGTCACGAGGGCGGCGGTGAACTCGTCGCCTTCGGGCGACGACCGGTCGATCCATTCGGTGGCGGCGAGGCCGGCGTCCTCCCAGCACGGGGCGTGCAGTGCGGCGAGCTGAGTCAGTGCGGCGGCGGCCACATCGGCGTCGCACCCCTCGATCTCGTCCCCCTGTGCCGCGTCGTCGAGGTCCTCGAGCAGCAGGGTGAACCACGACTCGGCGGGATCCAGCGCGGCGAACAGGAGTCCGGGCACCCGGGCGGCCACCCGGGGCGCCACCTCGGCGTAGAACCGCACCTCGACCTCGTAGGCCCGCATCACCCGGCCGGTGTTCAGGCTCTGCTCGTCCTGCGACGCGAACTTGCCGACGACGCTGGCCGGACCCGCGCCGTCCGGCTCGTAGGTGAGGCGGAAGCGCACGGTATCGGCCATCTGTCCGGTCCCCACCGGCGTCGCCGCCACCCCGACCACCCGGGCGCCGTCGGCCAGTCGACCCCGGGCGCGCAGTACGGCGGTGAGCCACGGGGCGTCGACGTCCGCGGCGGTCCGTCGGACCTCGTCGGCCCCGCCGGCGCCCGCCGGTCGACCGCTCATGACCACACCAGGTCGGCCGCCGCCCGGTCGAGCAGCCGCTGGAGGTGGAGTCCCCGTCCGATGTCGAGCGGGTGCCGACGCCCGCCGGCCGTGGCCACGAACTCGTCGACCACCGTCGTGAGCACTGAGGGGTCGAACGCACCGGTGTCGACCTCCAGGACGCCGTCGTCGGTGTGGACCTCGATGCCGGCACGCGGGTGGTCGACCGGGCTGTGCCCGGTCAGGGAGGCTTCGCTGGCGGCCCCGCCCTCGTGTTCGAGGAGCAGGCCGACCCAGCGACGGGGGTCGCCGTGGGCCCGGATGCCGACGACCGGCCCGAGCGCGGCATCCAACAGGTCGACGACGTGGGGTCCGAGGTCGAACAACGCGCCCCGGTCCAGCCGCCACGGTGTGGCGAACATCCCGCCGAGGAACCCGTCACCGAGGAACCGTCCGCGCCCCCCGAGGACACGCGTCGCCGATGCCTCAGCAAGCAGTGCCCGGACGTCGGGGCGGTAGCGCCAGGTCAGGAGCACCTGGGTGGGGACGCCCGCCCGAGCCACCTCGTCGGCCAGGGCCTCGGCCGCCGGCAGGTCGAGTGCCACGGGCTTCTCCAACAGGAGGGCCTTGCCCGCCCGGGCCGCTGCGGTCGCCAGCGTGGCCTGGACGTCCGGGGGCACGGCGAACGAGACCGCGTCCACGTCCTCGAGGAATCGCTCGAACGAGGTGTGGGGCACGGCACCGAGTGGTACCGCGACGTCGCGGACCGCATCCGCACGTCGGCCCCACACGGCGGCCAGCGTGGTGTCCGGGTGGACGGCGAACATCGGGGCGTGCACCAGGTGCGCCCACGGACCGGCCCCGGCGACACCGACCCGCAGCGGAGGTGGAGTGTCGGAGGAGGGCGCCACGGATCAGCCGGCGGCCAGGACGGTCACGAAGTCACGGCTCCACCCGGCCACGTACTGGTCGGCCGGACGGTTCTGGCCGGGGATCCCCGTGGCGAGCGGGCCCCCGGGGGACGGGGCCACGGCGATCTGCACCCATTCGGGGTTGATGTCGAGCTCCATCGCCGTGACCGTCCCGGCCGAGACCAGGGCGCCGGCCAGGTCGCTCGGGAGGGCGGACATGCTCCCGGCGTAGAGGAGGTCACCTGCCGCGTCCTCGCCCAGCGCGCTCCGGGCCACCGAGGTACCCCCGCCGAGCGTGGCGCCCCAGGCCGCGACGTCGGCGATGTTCGGGCTGGGCCGGGACCCCACGACCAGGGGGGCGAGGTTCTGGCGCACGCTCGACACCTGCTCCCCCTTCGCCGGTACGTTCGCGCCCCACACCCCGACGTGGCCGGACCCGTCCGCGTCGATGACCAGGCTGGCCAGGCCGGCCTGGAGGGGGAGGAGGACCTGGCCGTTCAGTTCGAACCCGCCGGCGCCGGTCGAGGACTCGAACCCGCCGTTGAAGGCGGCGAGGAGGGACGCCGTCTCGTTCGGGCCGATGGTCGAACCGCTGTCGGCGGAAACGACGGCAGTGCCCCGCGGCGGGTCGCTGCTGCCGACGTGGAGTCCGTAGTGGGTCTGACCTGCCCGGAACCGGAAGATCGTGACGGTGTGACCGGCCGGCTCGGTGACGGTCTCGGAGTCCACGGCGATCGCCCCGTTGTTCCGGGCCAGGACCGTCCACCCGGGCTGTTCGGTCGTGGTGGTCGTCGTCGGGGGAACGGTCGTGGTCGTCGTGGCCGGGGCCGCCGCTCCCGAGGAGCACCCGGTGAGGACGATCCCCGCCAGGGCCAGCACTGCCGCACGGGCGCGGCGGACGGCACGGCGACGGGGCGCGGACGCGGTCGGGCGGGGGGCGTGTGGCACGGGGGAGGAGCATACGAGACACGTGACGCCGCGGTGCGGCGCGGGCGAGGACCGGTGCGGTGTCAGTCGAGGCCGGCGAGCCGGGGGGCGATCGTGAGCCCGCCGTCGACCCGGAGCACCTGTCCGTTGACGAAGGCGGCACTGTCGGACAGCAGGAAGCCGACGGCGTGCGCGATGTCGTCCGGTGTGCCGAGGCGGCCGAGGGGGTTCTGTTCGGCCAGCCGGATCCGGCCCGCCTCGGACACGCCCCGGGCCGCCGTCTCGGTCAGGATGAAGCCAGGAGCGACGACATTGCAGCGGATTCCGTCGCGGCCGTAGCGGGCGGCCACGTGTCGGCCCAGCTGCTCGACGGCGGCCTTCGAAACACCGTATGCGACCCGGCGGTGCTCGCCGATCGACGCCGACCCGGAGGAGATGAGGACGATCGCACCTCCCCCGCGGGCGCGCATCCTGGGGAGCACCTCCCGTACCAGGAGCAGTCCGCCGGTCGCGTTGGTGCGCAGGACCCGGTCCCAGGTGTCGAGGTCCACCTCGCCGGCGTCCCGGTCGGTCCGGAAGTCCGTCCACGCCGCATTGTGGTCCAGGAGGTCGACTCCACCGAAGCGCTGTTCGACGTCGGCCACCATGGCCGCCACCTCGGCGGGCTCGGCGACGTCACAGGTGAGCCCCGTGGCGTCGTGTCCCATCCCGGTCAACTGGTCGGCGAGCGAACGAGCCCCTTCGCCGTCCCTGTCGGTGACGGCCACCCGGGCGCCGAGCCGGGCCAGGTGGACGGCGGTTGCGGCGCCGATGCCACGCGCCGCCCCCGTGACGATCGCAACCCTGCCGTCGAGCGCGCCGGAGGCCGGAACGCCCGTCACGTCGGGGGCTCCCGGCGGACGGTGACGCGGCACGCCACGGCGGGCGTTCGGACATCGCGACGGACCATACCGGCACGGTAGCCAACGGTGCACCGGCACGCGGTGGACGCCGGACGCGAGCAAGCGCCCGTCCCACAGATCGGCGGGGAGCGGGCGCTCGGCTCTTGCTGTTCTCCGAGAGGGAACCGCGGTGGGGAATGGCTACCAGGGAACTTGGACGTTCCTGTCGTTGCACGGCCCACCCTGCGGGCCGGATGCACCGGACGGACCTGGGCCTACGGTCGATCGACCGTCGATCCCTCGCCGCCCGCTCTCAGAGCGGGCTACCTCTGCGACATCGCATAGGCGCCTCCTTCGGGACCCTGGCGAATCCCTCACCCGCCAGTGTAGGGACCGGTGCCGTGAATTCGTAGAGGCGAAAGTCCCGGCCGGACGGTGGCCGGGGCGGTGGCGACCGCCCGGCCCGGGCGCCCGTCCGGCGCCCGACCGGCCACGAGCGGGGGCCGGGACACGGCGAACATCGCCAGGCAGCCCAGCACCGTCACCAGCGCCCACGACCAGGCGGCGCGGGGCCGTGACCGCAGGGTGGACGCGATCACCAGGGCGGCGGCGCCGAGCGCAACGACCAGCAGGGCCGAGGCTGCCGGCCGGTCGTTCCCGCCGAGGAGCCAGATCATGACGGCGCAGGAGGTCAGCAGTGCCACCCCGGTGAACAGCGCCCCCCGTGCGCTCATGCGTTGCGGGAGCCCGGCGATACCGGACCGGGCGTCGTCCTCCCGGTCGGCCAGGGTGTTGACGAAATGGGCCCCCACCCCCAACAGGGCGGTGGCGGCCATCACGGCGGGCCGGGGCCACGGATGGTGTGGGAGTCCCAAGGTGACGAAGGCGGGGAGCAGCCCGAACGAGACGGCGTAGGGCAGCGGGCTGACCACCGTCGCCTTCAGTCCCAGGTTGTAGGACCACGCCGAGGCGACGGCCAACACATGGACGGCCGCGGCGCGCCAGCCGGACAGGAGGGACAGTGGGAGGGTCGCCACCAGCGCGGTGCAGGCCGCCGCACGCACGACGCCGACCGAGACGTCCCCGGCGACGATCGGCTTGTCGATCCGACCCACGTCCCGGTCGCGCCCGGCGTCGAACCAGTCGTTGCTCCACCCGGTCGACAGCTGGCCGGCCAGCACCGCCAGGGCGACGACGGTGCAGCCCGCGGGTCCCCGGCCGGCCAGCGCGGCCAGCGCGGTGGTGACGGTGACGACGGCCAGGGTCGGCTGGAGGTGGCAGGCGCGGACGAGGCCGGCCACCGGGCGACCGCCGTGCGCCGTCGGCGTGGGTCGGTGCGGAGCCACGAGCCACCCTACGCCGGTGGGTGCCGCCGGACCGGGGTCGCGCGTCCGCGCCGCCTCCCCCGGGGTACGCGGAACCGGCGCGGTGGGGCTCAGGAGCGGCGCCCGGACACGGGCGCCGCTCCGGCGGCGAGCAGTCCTCCGCCCAGGTTCGCCCGGGTGAGCAGACGCTCGATCCCGTCGGGGGCCACCGGGCGCGAGAACAGGTAGCCCTGGCCGTGATCACAGTGCTCGGTGCGCAGTCCCTCGATCTGGCCGGCGTGTTCGATCCCCTCGGCCAGCGTCACCAGGCCCAGCGTGTGACCGAGTTCGACCAGCGTGTGGATGAGTGCGGCGGCGTCGGGCGATCCCCGCATCTCCGACACGAACGACCGGTCGATCTTGAGGACGTCGACCGGGAACTGGCGGAGGTAGGCGAGCGAGGAGTACCCGGTGCCGAAGTCGTCGATGGCCAGCAGCACGCCGAGGTCCTTGAGCCGGTGCAGTCGCGCCACCGTGGCACCGGCATCCTTCATGAGGACCGACTCGGTGATCTCGATGATGAGCCACCGGGCATCGAGCCCGTGCGCCTCGAGGGCGTCGCGGACGTCCGCCACGAACGAACTTGCGTCGAGCTGGCGCATCGACGCGTTGACCGACATGGTCAGTTCGTGCCCGGCGGACCGCCAGACGGCGAGCTGCCGGCAGGCCTCGCCCAGCACCCACCGGCCGACGTCGACGATCTCGCCGGTGTCCTCGAGCGCGGGGATGAACTTGTCGGGGGTCAGGAGGCCCCGTGTCGGGTGCTGCCAGCGGATCAGGGCCTCGACGCCGCGCAGCTCGAGCCGGTCGAGGTCGACGATCGGCTGGTAGAGGAGACGGAACTCCCCCTGGGCCAGGGCCGAGTCGAGTTCGGTCCGGAGGGTCAGCCGGTCGCTGGTGGCCACGTGCATGGCCTCCTGGAAGACGACCGCCTGGTCACGACCGGACCCCTTGGCCCGGTAGAGGGCGATGTCGGCGTCACGGAGCAGGTCCTGCGCGCTCTGGCGGTCGCCTACGGCGATGCCGACGCTGGCCGACACGGTGATCGGCAGCTGCTCGAATCCCTCGATGAAGAACGGGGGGCGCAGCACCTGGCGGATCCGTTCGGCGATCGCCTCGGGCCCGTCGGCCAGCGAGACCCCCTCGGCCAGGATCACGAACTCGTCGCCTCCCAGTCGTCCCACGGTGTCGCTCGAGCGGAGCAGTCCCACCAGCCGGCTGGCGACGGACTGCAGGAGCCGGTCCCCGGCCTCGTGGCCGAGCGAGTCGTTCGCGTCCTTGAAGTTGTCGAGGTCCACGAAGAAGGCGGCCACGGGCTGGCCCTCGCGCCGGGCCCGCACCAGCATGCGGTCGGCACGGTCGAGGATGAGCTGACGGTTGGCCAGGCCGGTGAGCGGGTCGTGCAGCGCGCGGTGGGAGAGGAGCTCCTCGAACTTCTTGCGCTCGGTCGTGTCGCGCACGTTGGTCACGTAGCCGGCCACCGACGGCCGCTGGAGCTGATTGGCGATCACGGCCTCGACGTCGCGGATGCTCCCGTCCTTCCGCAGCATCCGGAACTCGAGGACGGCGGTGTCCGACGAGGCCTGGAATTCGGCGTCGAGGCGCCGGCGCAGGAGCGCCCAGTCGTCGGGGTGCACGTAGTCGGTGGCACGGGTGCCGATGAGCTCGCCGGGCTCGTACCCGAGGAGCTCGGTCACGGCCGGCGACAGGTAGCGGTAGAGACCCTCCTCGTCGATGATCATGGTGACGTCGGAGGAGTTCTGGATGAGCGACCGGAAGCGGTCCTCGCTGAGTCGCACGGTCGCGTCGGCCTCCTCCTTCTGTTCCATGGTGGCACCGGCCATGCGGATGACGAAGAAGAGGACGAACGCTCCCATGATCGACAGCGCCGTCGCCTGGACGAACGAGAGCCGGGACGGGAGCCACCCCCGCCACATTCCGAGTTCCCCGACGATCATGCCGACGAAGCTCCACAGGGCGACCGGCCGCCAGGCCCAGGACCCCTGGCCGGCGATGTCGGCGAGCGCAACGAAGGCGTAGGCACCCCACAGCACCGGCCCCCAGCCGGTCAGGTAGATGACGGCGGTGACGGCGGCGATCTGCACCGCCACCCGCAGGTGGAACGTCCGGCGCGACGGCTCCCGGGCATAGAGGCGGTCGACCGCGAGATTGGCGACCGGTACCGCCACGAAGATGCCCAGCCACACCCAGGCCGACTCGGGAACGACGAAGTCGAGGTGCATGAGGACGAGGATGGCCACGAACGCGGCCGGACCGATCAGGTAACCCAGCGTGGTGGGGTCGAGTCGGCGCCGGCGCGACCCGTCGGCCCCGGTGTCGGTCGCCACCGGTTCAGCGTCCTCCGTCTGGTCGGCGCCTGCCTGGTGGGGCATCGTCCTCTCATCGGGTCTGGCCGAGGAGTCCCGGCACCTGTATCTCGGCGGGACGCGGCCTCAACTTGAACCCCGGGGGCGAGGGACGCCGGGCGCCGACGCGCCGGTCCGGTCAGCGGCGTTGCAGGAGCCCGCGGAGGTAGGCCGCCTGGCCCACGTGCTGGAGATCGTCGCCGATCACGCTGACCAGTCGGACTCCGACGGTCACCGGTGGGTCCCAGGTCCGGTCGACGACCCGGTCGAGGTCGGCGTCCTGCAGGGTCGCCAGGTAGGCGACGGAGGCGGCGTGCACGTCCTCGAAGTAGCCGAGGAGCGAGTCGGCGTCGGCGACCAGTGCCGCCACCGCGTCGGCATCGTGACCGTACCCGGTGTCCGAGACGTCGAAGGGCAGCCCGAACCGGTCGGCCCATCCGCCTGCCGTCCACGCCTGGGGGACCCCGGCCAACGCGGCCACGTGGTCGTCCTGGATGCGGGTGAGGTGCCACACGAGCCAGGCGATGGAGTTGGACTCCGCGTCGGGGCGGAACGTGAGCTCCTCGACGCTCAACCCGTTGATCGCGGGGTGCACGGCATCGCGGACCCGCTGGAAGGCATCCGTCAGTACTTCGGCACTGCGCATCGCTGATCTCCCTCGTCGCCGGGTGCCCGACCAGTCTCGCCCATCCGGTGCGTTCACGCCGCCCGGGCGGCGACCTCCGCCGCGCCGACGGACGCACCGGAACCTCCGGTGAGGGCGGCATCGAGCACGTCGTCCACGTGGGCGGCCAGCACGAACGTCAGCGAGTCGCGGACGGCCCCGGGAACGTCGTCGAGGTCCGGGCCGTTCCGGGCCGGCAGCACCACGGACGTCAGGCCCGCACGGTGGGCGGCCAGGACCTTCTGGCGGACGCCCCCGATCGGGAGCACCCGACCCTGGAGCGTGACCTCGCCGGTCATGCCCACCGCCGGGGACACCGGTCGCCCGGTGAGCAGGCTGACCAGCGCGGTCGTCATCGTGACACCGGCCGAGGGCCCGTCCTTCGGCACGGCGCCGGCCGGCACGTGGACATGCAGGCGCTTGCCGCGGAACGCGCCGGGGTCGATCCCCAGTGCATCGGCGTGTGAGCGGACGTAGGACAGCGCGATCTCGGCCGATTCGCGCATGACGTCCCCGAGCTGGCCGGTGATAGTCAGCCCTTCGGAACCGTCCATCATGGTGACCTCCACGGAGAGCACGTCGCCCCCGGCACCGGTCACGGCCAACCCCGTGGCGACGCCTGGAACGGACGTCCGTTCGGCGGATTCGAAGAAGAACCGGGGCCTCCCCAGCCAGTAGCGCACGTCGTCGCCGTCGATGACGAGGGGGCCGTCGCCGTCGCGCTCACCGGCCGCCACCTTCCCGGCCACCTTGCGCAGGAGGGCGCCGAGCTCCCGCTCCAGGCCGCGGACACCCGCTTCGCGGGTGTACTCGGCCACGACGGTCCGCAGCGCGCCGTCGGTCAGGGTCACGTCGCCCTCCCCGAGGGCGGCGCGTGCGCGCTGTCGGGCGACGAGGTGGTTCCGGGCGATGGCGACCTTCTCGTCCTCCGTGTAGCCGTCGAGTCGGATGACCTCCATCCGGTCCAGCAGCGGACCGGGGATGGTGTCGACGACGTTCGCGGTGGCCAGGAACAGGACCTTGGACAGGTCGAGCTCGACCTCGAGGTAGTGATCGCGGAACGTGTGGTTCTGGGCGGGGTCGAGGACCTCGAGGAGCGCCGAGGCCGGGTCGCCCCGGAAGTCGGAGCCGAGCTTGTCGACCTCGTCGAGCAGGACGACCGGGTTCATCGAACCGGCGTCGCGCAGCGCCCGCACCAGCCGGCCGGGCTGGGCCCCGACGTAGGTGCGCCGGTGGCCGCGGATCTCGGCCTCGTCGCGCACGCCGCCGAGGGCCACCCGCACGAAGGACCGTCCGAGTGCGCGGGCCACCGACTCGCCGAGCGACGTCTTGCCGACGCCCGGAGGGCCGACCAGCGCGAGGATGGCACCGCCCCCGCGGCCGCCCACCGGGGCGAGGCCCCGGTCGACCTGGAGCTTGCGCACAGCGAGGTGCTCCAGGATCCGCTCCTTCACGTCGGAGAGGCCGTCGTGGTCGTCGTCGAGGATCCGGGCGGCAACGTCCAGGTCGATCCGGTCTCCGGACTCCACGCCCCACGGCAATTCGAGGACCGTGTCGAGCCACGTCCGGATCCAACCGTGTTCGGGGCTCTGCTCGGGCGTGCGCTCCAGCTTGCCGATCTCCCGCGCGACGGCGGCGGCCACCGCTTCGGGCAGGTCGATCCCGGCCACGCGCTCCCGGTACCCGTCCGGCCCCTCGTCCTCGCCGTCGTCCTCGCCGAGCTCCTTCCGGATGGACTCGAGCTGGCGGCGGAGCAGGAACTCCCGCTGGGTCCGCTCCATGCCCTCCTCGACGTCCGACTTGATGCGCTCGCGCAACGTGATGTCGGCCAGGACCTCGCGGGCCCACGCCAGCACCATGCGCAACCGCTCGACCACGTCCACGGTCTCGAGCACGGCCACCTTCTGGTCGAGCGACAGGTCGGGCGAGTATCCGGCCAGGTCGGCCACGCGGCCGGGATCGGCGGCATCCGGGAGGCCCTCCGCCAGCCGGCCGACGCCGCGGGACACGAGGATGTTCTCCACCACGGCCCGGTACTCGCGGGCGAGCTCGACCGCGGTGGTGGGGTCGTCGGCGTCCCCGACCGTTTCCCCGACCAGCTCGACCTCGACCCACAACGCCCGGCCGGTGCCCGGCACGGCCGTGCCGAGCCGGGCGCGCTCGACACCGCGGACGGCGACCGCGGCCATGCCACCGGGGAGCTCGCCCCGCTCGGCCACCTCGGCGACGACGCCGACCGATGCGTAGCGGCCGTCGATGAACGGGACGATGACGAGCTGCCCGTCGGCGGCCTCGGCGGCCTCCACGGCGGCGACGGACTCCTCGGACTCGAGGGCCATGGTGAAGACCATGCCCGGGAGCAGGACGCCCGAGGTCAGCGGGAGCAGCGGCAGGTTGTCATGGGGCATGTGCATCGGTCCTTCGGTATCCACAGCGGTGGTGACGTTGCAACGCCGGCCCGGCCGAAACATTCCCGACCCTCCGACCGGTCCCCGGCG
>Ga0307372_10004188_pt1 | contig 22471 bp, 17 predicted proteins | sample OX1MG_FD_202533 | JGI IMG/M metagenome (GOLD analysis project Ga0307372, IMG submission 202533) | Soil microbial communities from Risofladan, Vaasa, Finland - OX-1 | ecosystem: Environmental > Terrestrial > Soil > Coastal area > Acid sulfate soil | place: Finland: Risofladan, Vaasa | collected...
GGCGACGAGATCATCGGCTTCGTGACCCGGGGCCGCGGGGTGTCGGTGCACCGCGCCGACTGCGCCAATGCGGCGTCCCTGGCCAGCCGCTCCCGTGAGCGCCTTATCGAGGTGGAGTGGGACCACCGGTCCTCGGCGGTGTTCGTGGCCACCATCGAGGTGGTGGCCATCGACCGGTCCCGGCTTCTGACCGACGTGACCAAGGTCGTCTCCGAGCACCATCTGAACATCGTGAGCGCAAACACCCAGACCGATCCGGACCGGATCAGCCGGATGCGTTTCGACGTGGAACTGGCTGATCCGGGTCATCTCGAGTCCGTGCTGAATCTGATCAGGCACCTCGATGCGGTCTATGACGTGTACCGCATCCTCCCGGGGAAGAAGGACTGAGCGCCGATGGCCGACAACCCGATGGCCGCGCGCGCCCCGAGTGGCACCCACGATGTGTTGTGGCCCGAGTCGGCCCGGTGGGAGTTCCTGTTGTCTGCCTTCGCCTCCCAGGTCGAGGGGGCCGGCTACGGCCTGGCCCATACCCCGCTCTTCGAGGACGTCAGGGTGTTCCGCCGGGGCATCGGAGAGGACAGCGATGTGGTGGGCAAGGAGATGTACGAGTTCGAGGATCGGGGAGGCCGAGCCCTGGCCCTCCGCCCGGAGGGAACGGCCCCGATCGTCCGGGCCTTTGTCCAGCACCGGCCGCCGTTACCCTGGAAGGCCTGGTACGCCACGCCTGCCTTCCGCTACGAGCGTCCCCAGGCCGGGCGGTACCGCCAGCACCATCAACTTGGGGTCGAGGCCCTCGGGCCGGTGGACCCGGACCTGGACGTCGAAGTCGTTTCCCTGGCCGACGGATTCTTCCGCTCCCTCGGCCTCGCCTCTTTCGGACTCCGCCTCAATTCGATGGGCGACGGGGTGTGCCGTCCCGGCTACCTCGAGGTGCTCCGCGCCTACCTGGCCGAACACCGCGACCAGCTCTGTCCGGAGCACAGCGGGCGGCTGGAGGCCAATCCGCTCCGGGCCCTCGACTGCAAGCGGCCCGAGTGCCGGGCCGCCACCGCCGGGGCCCCGGCGCTGATCGACCACCTGTGCGACCCGTGCGGCCACCACTTCGAGCGGGTCGGCGCCGGCCTCGGTGCCCTGGGTGTCCCCTTCGTCGTCGACCACCGGCTGGTGCGGGGATTCGACTACTACACCCGGACCACCTTCGAGTTCTCGTCCGAGGCCCTCGAGGCGGCGCAGAACGGCATCGGGGGAGGGGGCCGCTACGACGGTCTGGTGGAGATGCTCGGTGGCCCGGCCACACCCGGTATCGGCGTCGGGATCGGCATCGAGCGGCTGCTCCTGGCCTGCGACGCCGAAGGGGTGTTCCCGGGCGTCCCGACGCCGCTCGATGCCTTCGTGGTCGATGACGCCGGCGGTGAGTCGGCCCGGGACCTGACCGCCGCCCTGCGCCGGGCCGGGCTCCGGGCGGACCGGGCCTTCGACGGGCGGTCGCTCAAGGCCCAGCTGCGCTCGGCCGACCGTTCCGGTGCCCAGGTGGCGGTGATCGTCCGGGCTGAGGAGGTAGCCGCGGAGACGGCGACCGTACGGCCCCTGCGCGGGACGGGAGCGCAGCGGACGGTTCCGCTCGCCGAATTGGTGACGGCGGTGCGCGATGCTGCCGGTCGGGGCCGGTCCCGTCCCCCCTCTACTCTGTAGCCGGTAGGCAGCCGGTAGGCAGCCGGTCCCGCCGCCGGGCCGACCTTAGAGCCGACCTCGAGCCGAAACCTCGAGCCGACGTCGGGGCCTCGAGCCGACGTCGGGGCCGACACCAGAAAGGACCATTCGTGACCATCCATCCACCGGCCGAATCCACAGCGATGCGTACCCGGCTGTGCGGGACGCTTCGCAGCGGGGACGTAGGGACCACGGTCACCGTGTGCGGCTGGGTGGCCAAGAGACGGGAGCACGGTGAGCACCTGGCCTTCGTCGACCTGCGCGACCACACCGGCATCGTCCAGTGCGTCATCCCGGGCACGGTCGATGTCCGCAGCGAGTTCGTGGTGGCGGTGGAGGGTGTTGTCCGACCCCGTCCCGACGGGACCGTCAACGCCGAGATTGCCACCGGAGCTGTCGAGTTGGGAGATTGCACGGTAACCGTGCTCAATCCCGCCGAGCCGCCGCCATTCCCGGTGGACGACCGGGCGGAGGTCGACGAGGTGACCCGCTTGCGGCACCGCTATGTCGACCTGCGCCGTCCCCGCATGCAGGCCAACCTTCGCACCCGGGCCGCGGTGAACGGCGCCCTGCGGGCGGCCATGGACCGTCAGGGCTTCGTCGAGGTGGAGACACCCCTGCTCTGGTCACCGACCCCCGAGGGTGCCCGCGAGTTCGTGGTCCCCAGCCGGCTGAGCCACGGTTCCGGCTACGTCCTGCCCCAGAGTCCGCAGCTGGCCAAGCAGCTCCTAATGGTGGGTGGCCTCGACCGGTACTACCAGATCGCCCGGTGCCTCCGCGATGAGGACCTCCGCGTCGACCGACAGTTCGAGTTCACCCAGCTGGACCTCGAGGCGTCCTTCGCCGGCCAGGAGGACGTGCTCGACGCGGTGTCGGAGGCCGTGCTCGACGTCGCCGAGACGGTGACCGGGGAGCGCCCGCCGGAGATCCCACGGATGACCTGGGCCGAAGCACTCGACCGCTACGGAACCGACAAGCCCGACGTGCGCTTTGGAATGGAACTGATCGACCTGTCCGCGGCCTTTGTCGGCACCGAGGTCAGGGCGTTCGGCGCCCCGTGCGTGAAAGCCATCGTGGCCGGCGATGGCTCGTCCATGACCCGCTCCCGGCTGGACGGCCTCACCGACCGGGCCAAGGCACTCGGCGCCAAGGGTCTGGCCTGGTTCCGGGTGTCTGAGGGCGGAGGGGACGACTCGGCCGGCGGACGGCCACTCACCCTCGACTCCCCCCTCGACCGTTTCCTCTCCGACGAGGAACGGGCGGGGCTGCTGTCGGCCACCCGCGCCTCGGCCGGCGACCTCATCCTGGTGGTGGCCGACGAGCACCGTCGGGCCTGCGAGGTGCTCGGGCAGCTCCGCGTCGACCTCGGGGGTCGGCCCGTCAGCGAAGGTCCGTACCGGTACCTGTGGGTGGTGGATTTCCCCATGTTCGACGGGACGGACGAGGCCGGACACCCGGCGCCGGCCCACCACCCCTTCACCATGCCCCACCCCGAAGACCTGGACCGTCTGGAGTCCGACCCCTCCTCGGTGCGTTCCCAGGCCTACGACCTGGTGCTCAACGGGTGGGAGCTCGGATCGGGCAGCGTGAGGATCCACCGCGGGGACATCCAGACCCGGGTGTTCGCCGTGCTCGGCATCGGGGAGGAGGAGGCGCAGTCACGATTCGGGTTCCTCCTCGGGGCCTTCCGCTTCGGGGCGCCGCCCCACGCCGGGTTTGCGGTGGGCATCGACCGGCTGGTGGCCATCTTCGCCGGGGAGGACAGCATCCGCGAGGTGATCGCCTTCCCGAAGACCCAATCGGGAGCGGACCCGATGACCGGGGCGCCCAAGCCACTGGCACCGGGTGTGCTCGCCGCCCTCGGCCTCCGGGCCGTGCCCACCGAGGACTGAGCCCGGTTCCCGATGTCCGGTGACGATCTGTTCTCCGGGGCGGCCGAGGAGCGGATCGCCGCCCGGGCGCCGCTGGCCGCGCGTCTGCGGCCCCGCACCCTGGACGAGATCGTCGGCCAGCAACACCTGGTCGGGCCGGGTGCCCCCCTCCGGGCCCTGATCGAGTCCGATCGGCTGACCTCGGCCATCCTGTGGGGACCTCCGGGCACGGGAAAGACCACGCTGGCCTCGGTCGTGGCCGCGGCCACGGCCAAGCACTTCGTCCCCCTCTCGGCGGTGAGCGCCGGGGTGAAGGACGTGCGCGAGGTGGTCGAGAGCGCCCGCCGGCTGCTCGGGGAGCAGGGTCGGGGCACCATCCTCTTCCTGGACGAGGTCCACCGGTTCAATCGCACCCAGCAGGACGCCCTCCTTCCGTCGGTGGAAGAGGGGCTGCTGGTGCTCATCGGCGCCACCACCGAGAACCCGTTCTTCGAAGTCAATGCGCCGCTGCTCTCCCGGTCCACACTCTGGCGCCTCGAGCCCCTCACCCTCGAGGAGCTGGAGGTGGTCGTCTGCCGGGGCCTCGACGCCGAGGGAGCGCCGGCCGAGCCCGAGGCCGTCTCGGCGCTGGTCGGCCTGGCCGACGGCGATGCGCGGGCGGCACTGACCACCTTGGAGGTGGCGGTGGCCCTGGCCGGGTCGGGGCCGGTGACCCTGGTGGACGTGGAACGGGCCCGCCACTCGCGGCTGCACCACTACGGCGAGGACGACCACTACGACCAGGTGAGTGCCTTCATCAAGTCGCTGCGGGGCTCCGACCCGGACGCCGCCCTCTACTGGCTGGCCCGAATGCTCGAGTCGGGTGAGGACGCCCGCTTCATCGCCCGTCGGCTCGTCATCCTGGCCAGCGAGGACGTCGGTGAGGCCGACCCGCTGGCCCTTGTGGTGGCAGATGCCGCGGCCCGGGCCGTCGAATTCGTGGGCCTGCCGGAGGCCCAGCTCAATCTGGCCCAGGCGGTGGTCCACCTGGCCTGCGCCCCGAAGTCGAACCGGGTGACGGTGGCGCTCGGGCGGGCCCAGCGCGACGTCCGGGAAGGGCCCCGGGGCGAGGTGCCGGCCCACCTGCGCGACGCTCACTATCGGAGTGCCGGGTCGATCGGCCACGGCGAGGGCTATGACTACCCCCACGACCATCCCGGGGCCTGGGTCGAACAGCAGTACCGCCCCACCGAGCTGCAGGACCACCGGTACTACGAGCCCGGGAGCGAGGGTCACGAGGCGGCGGTGGCCGAACGCCTGCGCCGTCGGCGGCCCGAAGGCCCGGCGGAGCCCGACGGCGGCGACGAGCCGCCGGGCCGGATTTGAGCCAGACTGGCGCCCATGACGAGGGAGCGAACGGGGCCGCCCCTGGCCGTGATCGCCGCTTCCCTGGCCACCGTGGCCCTGATGGTCGCCGCCCTGGCCGTTCCGGAGGGCGCTGAGGCCGCAACCGGGCCGGCCGGACCCTCCGGACCGACCGCGCCCTCGGTGCGACTGGCCGGCGGGGCACCGAGGGTGCCCCAGGGTGCCTCGATCACCGGTCCCACCGACCCCAGGGCGGAGGTGACCGCCGACGTGGCCCTCGAACCCCGCGATCCGGCGGCACTGAGCGCGTTCGTCGATGCGCTTTCGACGCCGGGCTCTCCGCAGTACCACCGGTTCCTGGCCGCGGGCCGGTTCGCCTCGTTGTTCGGGCCGACCGCGGCGGTCGTCGGGGCCGTGCGGGCGTGGCTGGCCTCGAGCGACCTGCACGTGGGACCCGTCTCGCCCGACGGCCTGTTGGTGCCGGTGACCGGGACGGCCGGTCAGGTGGCCCGCGCCCTCGACGTGTCGCTGGTGGACACCAGGCTCCCGAGCGGCCGAGTGGCGCGTCTGTCCGAGGAGGCGCCGGCCGTGCCGGCGGCGCTGGCCCCCTCCCTGGCCGGGGTGATCGGCCTGAGCACGGTGGCCCAGGCCCAACCCCAGATCGTGCTCGAACCGGGTCGGTCCCCGGTCCCCGGCCCCCGGGCGTCGGTGCCCCACGCTGGCCCCGTGCCCTGCTCCCAGGCCTCCCAGACCGGCGGCTACACGGCCGATCAGCTGTCGGCCGCCTACGGGTTGAACACCCTCTACACCAGGGGTCTGATGGGCGCGGGCCAGACGGTGGGCCTCTACGAGCTCGAACCGTACAACCAGAGCGACATCAGCGCCTACCAGGCCTGCTACGGCCTCTCGAACAGCGTGACCGACGTGCCGGTCGACGGGGGGGCGGTGGGTGGCCAGCAAGGGGAGGCGGCACTGGACATCGAGGATGCGGCCGGGCTGGCCCCGGGCGCCTCGATCCGGGTCTACTCCGGTCCCCAGACCGGAAGCGGGCCCATCGACACCTACTCCCGGATGGTGACCGACGATGTGGCCAAGGTGATCTCGACGAGCTGGGGCCTGTGCGAGCCGCAGATGGCCGCCCAACCCGGGGTGCAGGCGGTCGAGACCCTGCTCTTCGACGAGGCCGCGGTGCAAGGCCAGACGGTGGTGGCCGCGTCGGGAGACTCCGGCTCGAGTGACTGCTACGTTCCCGGCGCCGATGCCGACCCCACGATTACCGTCGACGACCCCGCCGACCAGCCTGGCGTGACCGGGGTCGGGGGGACCTCCCTCCTCTCCCCCGGGCCGGCTCCCGCCGAGACGGTGTGGAACGACCTCTTCGGATCGGGCGGGGGAGGGGTGTCGTCCGACTTTGCCATGCCGACCTGGCAGATCGGGCCGGGGGTCGGGGCCGGCACCGCCGTCTCGAACTGCAGTGCGCTGGGCCGGACGAGCTGCCGGGAGGTGCCCGACGTCTCGGCCTCGTCCGATCCCGCCCGCGGCTACGCCGTACTGTTCAACGGCCAGTGGAGGGTGGCGGGCGGCACCAGCGCGGCCTCGCCGCTGTGGGGGGCGATGACCGCGGTGATCGACCAGGGACTGGGCTCGCCGGCCGGGCTCATGAACCCCACCCTGTACGGAGCCGGCTCCTGTGCCGTGTCGCCGTTCAACGACGTGACCGTCGGCGACAACTCGTTCCTGCAGGCCGGAGCCGGGCGCTATCCGGCCACGCCGAACTACGACCTGGCCAGCGGATGGGGTTCCCCGGTGGCGGCCAGGCTGGCCGGTGACCTGGCCTCGCCCCCGAATTGCCCGGTGGTCACCGCCGTCCGGCCGACCAAGGGCGCGCCGGTCGGGGGGAACACGGTCACGGTGACCGGGGCGAACTTCTCCGCAACGACGTCGGTCAGGTTCGGCGACATCCCGGCCTCGTCCTTCTCGGTCACCTCGCCGGACTCCCTGGTGGTCCGGGTGCCACCGGGTCCGGCTGGCGGAACGGTGGTGGATGTCACGGTCTCCGATCCGGGTGGGACCAGTCGTGCCGTCGCGGCTGACCGCTATGCCTACGTTCTCCCCGGCTACTGGCTGGAGGCATCCGATGGCGGCATCTTCACCTTCGGGCACGCAGGGTTCGCAGGCTCAACCGGCGGGACCCCCCTGAACAAGCCGGTGGTGGGGATGGCGCCGACCGCCGACGACCGCGGCTACTGGCTCGTGGCCAGCGACGGCGGCATCTTCACCTTCGGCGACGCCGCCTTCTACGGCTCCACCGGGGCCATCAGGCTGAACCAGCCGATCGTGGGCATGGCCGCCACCCCGAGTGGGCACGGCTACTGGCTGGTGGCCGCCGACGGCGGCATCTTCACCTTCGGCGACGCCGCCTTCTACGGCTCCACCGGGGCCATCGAATTGAACAAACCGATCGTGGGCATGGCCTCTACCTGACCTCCGTTGCCGGTGCGGAACCGGAACGATCGCCGATCGCCGACCGCCTGACCGGGCCCGCCGAGGGGGATGAAGGGTTCCCAGGATCTAAGCTTCCTCGACATGTCCGCCGGGGAGATCGCCGTGCTCGTGGCCAGCGTGGCCTGCTGCGTGGCGGTCGCCGGACTGCTGGTCGCCATCCGGTCGCTGCGCCGGGAGACCCGCGCGCTGGCCGGCACGGCAGAGGAGCTCACCCGCCGGACCGTCCCCCTGGTGGCCGACGCCCACCGTGTGGTGGACCAGGCGGCAACCGAGATGGAACGGGTGGGCGCGGTCCTGGACTCCACCGAGTCGGTCCATGCCACCGTCGACTCCGCCTCCAAGCTGGCCTACCGGGCCTTCGCCAATCCCGTGGTCAAGGTGCTCGCCGTGCGCGCCGGTGCAGCCACCGGGATCCGCCGGCTCGCCCCGGCGTCGGATCCGGCGTCGAAGTCCGAGGGCCGACGGTCCATCAGGCGGGTCGATTCCCCCGGCCGTGGAACCCGCGGTCGGTAGGCCATGCCCAAACGGACCTTCTGGTTGGTGACCGGTGCTGCCCTCGGTGCGGGCTCCTCACTGTGGGCGGAACGAAGGGTCCGTCGGACCGTGCACCAGGCCGCGGCCAGGTTGCAGCCCGACGCCCTGGTGGCCGAGGTCGGCCGGTCGGCCCGACAGGTGGCCGTGGGCGCCGCCGACCGGCTCCGGGAGGCCGTGACCAGTGGCCGGGAAGAGAAGCAGCGGCGCGAGGAGGAGCTCTGGGCCGAATTGGCGGCCCGGGGTGACGGATCGAACGTCGGACCGGGTGTCGGCCCGGGTGTCGGACAGGGTGTCGGACAGGGTGTCGGCCCGGGTGTCGGACAGGGTGTTTCCGTGGGGACCGCCGCATCCCAGCCGGGCCACCGGCAAGGACCGTCGTGAGCCCCGGCCCTGCTCCGGACGCCACCGACCTCCGCGCCACCTTCCTCCGCTTCTTCACGGAACGGGGCCATGTGGCCGTGCCCTCAGCCAGCCTCGTTCCCCACGACCCGTCCGTGTTGTTCACCATCGCCGGCATGGTGCCCTTCAAGCCCTTCTTCGTCGGTGATGAGGTCCCGCCGTGGCCCCGGGCGACGTCGGTGCAGAAGTGCTTTCGCACCGTGGACATCGACGTCGTGGGTACCACCCTCCGCCATTGCACGTTCTTCGAGATGCTCGGCAACTTCAGCTTCGGCGACTACTTCAAGTCCGACGCCATCCCGTTCGCCTGGGACCTGGTCACCGAAGTACTGGGCATCGACGGCGACCGCCTGTGGATCACCGTGCACGAGAGCGATGACCAGGCCGAAGAGATCTGGCGCGATTCGGTGGGCCTGCCGGTCCGTCGCATCCAGCGTCTGGGCGACGACAATTTCTGGAACCCGCTTCCCACCGGGCCGTGCGGGCCCAGCTCGGAGATATTCTTCGACAAGGGTCCCGGATATGGCGAGGACGGAGGGCCCGCCTTCGGTGGATCCGAGCGGTTCGTGGAGATCTGGAACCTGGTCTTCATGCAGTTCGACCGCCGACCCGATGGCACCACGGTCGATCTGCCCCGGCCCAGCATCGACACCGGTGCGGGACTCGAGCGGATCCTACCGGTGCTCCAGGACGTCGACTCCATCTTCGCCACCGACCTCTTCCTCCCGATGCTCGACGAGGCCCAGTCGATCACCGGCCACAGCTATGGAGTGGACGAGCGAGTGGACATCGGGCTGCGGATCCTGGCCGACCACGGTCGGGCCATGTCCATGCTGGTGGCCGACGGCGTGCTGCCGGCCAACGAGGGGCGCGGGTACGTGCTCCGCCGGCTGATCCGCCGGGCGGTGCGCCGGTCCCGCCAACTCGGGTTCGACGGCTCGGTCACCCCCCGGTTGGTTGCCGCCGCGGTAGGTGTGCTGGGTGGCGCCTACCCGGCCATGGCCGAACAGCACCGCCTGATCACCGACGTGGTGGCCCGGGAGGAGGAGGGCTTTCTCCGCACCTTGGCCACGGGGACGACCATCCTGGAGGAGCAGCTGGCCTCGGGTGCGCTGTCGGTCCCGGGGGACGTGGCCTTCCGCCTCCATGACACCTTCGGGTTCCCCGTCGAGCTCACGGTCGAGATCGCCGGGGAGGCCGGGGTGTCGGTCGACCTCGAGGGCTTCGAGGCGGAGATGGACCGTCAGCGCACCCAGGCCCGGGCCGCGGCCCGGGCCGGCAAGGCGGTGGCCGGCGAGCAGGCCTACCGCTCAGTGTTGGACACCGAGGGTCAGACCGCCTTCGTGGGCCAGCGACCCGACGGGTACTCGGCGCCGGCACGCGTCGTCGCCGTCCTCACCGACCTCGACCCCGACCATGCGGGACACGCCGAGGTCTTCCTCGACCGCACCCCGTTCTACGCCGAGGGGGGCGGACAGGTCGGAGACACCGGCACCATCGTCACCGAGTCCGGTACCGCCCTCGTCTATGACACCGTGTCGGCGCTGCCCGGGCTCACCTCACACCGGGCCCGGGTGACGGGCGAGCTGTTCACCGGCCAGGACGCGTTGGCCACCATCGACGGGGTGCGGCGCGACGCGCTTCGCCGGAACCACACCGGCACCCACCTCCTCCACGCCGCCTTGCGGGCGGTGCTGGGGGACCACGTCCGCCAGCAGGGCTCCCTGGTCGCCCCGGACCGCCTCCGCTTCGACTTCAGCCACCACGGCGGCGTGGCGCCCGAGGAGCTGGCGGCCGTGGCCGCCATGGCCAACGCCGACGTGCTGACCGACGCCGAGGTGACCGTGGAGGAGACCACCCGGGCCCAGGCCGAGGCGATGGGGGCGCTGGCCTTCTTCAAGGACAAGTACGGCGAGCAGGTGCGGGTGGTCCGGGCCGGTCCCCACTCGATCGAGCTCTGCGGTGGCACCCACGTGGGCGCACTGGGGATGATCGGCCCGATCACCGTCGTGTCGGAGTCCTCCATCGGATCGAACATCCGACGGATGGAGGCGGTCACCGGCGAGAGTGCGTTGGACCGGATGTTGGCCCGCGAGGGGTTGTTGTCCGAGGCGGCCGCGCTTCTACGCACCGAGCCCGAGTACGTGCCCGAAGCCATCGACCGGCTCCTCGAGCGGCAACGGGCGGCAGAGAAGTCGCTGGAGCAGGCCCAGAGCCGGGAGCTCCGGTCGGAGGCCTCCTCGCTGGCCGCCACCGCCACCGCAGGCGTCGTCGTCGCCCGGCGGGACGGGCTGTCCCCCGACCTCCTGCGGGACCTGGCCCAGAACGCCCGCAACAGCGCCGGCCTCCGGGCGGTCGTCCTCGGGGGGAGCCCCGATGGCCACAAGGCCGCGCTGGCAGTCTCCGCCGACCGCAACGGCGGAGAGGGCGCCGAGGGGTCCCGCCTCCACGCCGGGGACCTGGTCAAACGGATTGCACCCCTCGTGGGCGGCGGCGGCGGGGGGTCGCCGGAGATGGCGGTGGCCGGCGGCAAGGATCCGAGCGGCATCGACCGGGCCCTCGACGAGGCCCGTCGGGCCCTCGACGGGAACTGACCGGCGAATGTGGCTACGAGATCCGGCGATGAGGCGATGAGGCCATCCGGCGAGGAGCGAGTGACCAGCGGCGTCCCCGCCCGCAAGGGTCGGGCGCTGGGCGTCGATCTCGGGTCGCGTCGGATCGGGATCGCAGTCACCGACTCGGGAGGTACCCTGGCCCTGCCCCGGGCCACCCTGGTCCGCACCGGCGACGTGGAGCACGACCGCCGGCGGCTGATCGAGCTGATCATCGACGAAGAGGCGGTGGTCGTGGTGGTCGGCCTTCCCCTCTCCCTTGACGGTTCTCGGGGCTGTGCCGCCACGGCCGCCGTCGAGGAGGCCGCCGCCCTGCGTGAACGACTCGAGGACCGTCATATCGGTGTCGAGCTCTTCGACGAGCGCCTGACCACCTTCTCCGCCCATCAGGCCCTGGCCGCGGGCGGCGCCACGAGCCGCCAACGCCGCCACGTCGTGGACCAGGCCGCCGCCGCGGTGATGCTCTCGGCGTGGCTCGATTCGACCGTCGGGTCCAAGTGACCGACGGCGGGGCCGGACCCGACGGCGAGGTCGGCGTCGAGCCCGGCTCCGAGCCGGTCCAAGCCGCCGGCAGCGAGCGTGTCGAAGCGGGGGATGGGCGTCGACACCCGTGGCGGATCGCCGCGGTGGCGTTCATGCTCTTCGGCGTGGGGGTGATCGTGGGCGGGTACCTGTGGGTCAACAGCGAGGCCAGCCCCTCGGGGCCACCCGGTCCACAGGTGATCGTGACGGTCGGCGCCGGCACCGGCGTCAACCAGCTGGCGTCCACCCTCCAGGCCAAGGGGGTCATCGGCAGCTCGCTGGCCTACCGGATCTGGGGCCAGTTCCACAGTCTTCCCGGGGTGTTCGCCGGCTCCTACGCCTTCAACAAGAACATCAGTTTCGTCGCCGTCAACCGGGTGGTCTCGAACGGCCCGAACGTCTTTCCGCTGCAGGTGCCTCCGGGCTTCACCGTCGCCGAGGTGGCCCACCGGGTGGGGCAGCTCCCGGGCCATTCCGCTGCCGCCTTCGACTCCCTGGCCACCGGGGCAACCGTCCACTCGCCGTGGCAGCCGGCCGGCTCGACCAGTCTCGAGGGCCTGCTCGGCACGGGCCAGTACGTCATCGTGCCCGGCGAGTCCGACTCGCAGCTACTGGCCAAGATGATCGACCGCTTCGACAACGAGGCCCAGACGCAGGGACTGGCTGCCGGGTCCGCCCGTCTCGGGCTCACTCCCTACCAGGTGGTCACCGTTGCCTCCATCGTGGAGAAGGAGGGCGTGATCGGCAAGAACCTCGGCCCGGTGGCCCGGGTCGTGCTCAATCGGCTGGCGGCCGGCATGCCCTTGCAGATGGACTCGACCGTGCTCTACAGCGAGGGTCGCGACGGCGGGCCCGTGACCTCGAGCGACCTCAGGCTTTCGACCCCGTACAACACCTACCTGAACAAGGGCCTGACCCCGACGCCGATCTGTTTCCCCTCGCCGGCCGCCCTACGAGCGGCCCTGGACCCTCCGGCAGGGACCTGGCGGTTCTTCGTGGTGGTCCAGGCCGACGGCACCGAGGCGTTTTCTGACACCTTCGCGGAGCAACAGGCCAACGAGGCGATCGCCAAGCAGCGCGGCCTGGCCTGAAGGCAGACAAGACTGCGGTGATGCCCATCCCGAAGAGCCCGCCGTCGACGACCGGACCATCGGCGGCCACGTCGGTCGTGGGCGTCATCGGGGACCCGGTGGCCCACTCGCTCTCACCCGTCCTCCACAACACGGCCTTCGCCGAGTTGGGCCTGGACTGGGTGTCTGTCGGCTTTCGAGTTGCGGCGGGACGCACCGGCGAGGCGCTGGCCGGCGCTCGCGAGCTGGGCCTCCGAGGCTTGTCCGTCACCATGCCCCACAAGGACGCGATGGCCGGCCAGGTCGAGCGGCTCTCGCCGCTGGCGGAGCGCCTGGGCGCGGTCAACTGCGTGACGTTCGGCCCTGGGCTGACGCTCGGCGACAGCACCGACGGGCCCGGGCTGGTGGCCGCCCTCCGCCACGGCGGGCGCTTCGATCCCGACGGACGGAGGTGCCTGGTCGTCGGCGCAGGAGGCGCCGCCCGCGCGGTCATCGCCGGCCTGGCCGATGCCGGCGCCCGTGAGGTGGTCGTGGTCAACCGGTCTCCTGAGCGGGGGGCGCGGGCGGCGGCGCTGGCCGGCGCGGCGGGGCGGCTCGGCGAGCCCGAGGACGCCGTCGACTGCGACCTGTTGGTCAACGCCACCCCGGTGGGGATGGAGGGGAGCTCCGGGATGGAGGGGGAGCTGCCGGTGGATCCGTCGTGGATGCGGAAGGGCCAGTTGGTGGTGGACCTGGTCTACCACCCGCCGGAGACGCCCTGGCTGGTCGCGGCCGGGGCACGCGGTGCGGACACCGCCAATGGCCTGGGGATGCTGGTCCACCAGGCTGCACTGCAGCTAAGTGCATGGACAGGGCTCGACCCTCCACTGCACGCCATGTGGCAGGCGGTGGCTGGCCCGGGACCCGGAACCTCCAAAGGTTAGTCCGGGCGCGGGAAGTGCCTTCGGGGAGCCGGGTAACCTTGTCGCTCGGAGCGCCCTGGTGACCTACGCCGCTGCAAACATCGCCCCTCGACCACGGCACAGCTTTGCCCGGTTCGACCTGGTGCTCCTGGCCGCCACCATGATCCTCGCCGTCACCGGGGTGATCATGATCTACTCCGCCACCAGGGGAGCGCTCACCCTCGAAGGCCTTGACCCCCACTACTACCTCAAGCGCCAAGCCGTATTTTTGGTCCTCGGGGTGACGGTGATGGTGGTGGTCGCCCTCTTCGACTATCGGCGGCTCGAGCAGATCAGCACGGTGTTGTACGTGGGTATCGTACTGGCCCTGCTTGCCGTGCTGGCTGTCGGATCCTCTGCGCAAGGCTCGGCTCGATGGTTCTCGCTCGGGCCCCTCCAGCTGCAACCCTCCGAGTTCGCCACGGTGGTGCTGATCATCGCCGTCGCCACCTACTGCTCTCGTAGGCCGGACGGCCTCGATTTCCGCGATCTGGTCCGTCTGGTGCTGATGGCCGCCCTGCCGATCCTGTTGGTCATCAAGCAGCCTGATCTGGGTACCGGCATCGTGATGACCATGATCCTCATGGTGATGCTGGCCGTGGCCGGCATGCCGGGCCGCTACCTGTTGCTTCTGCTGGTCGGAGCCGTGTTGCTGGTGGTCTTCGCTCTGAACGTGGGTTTGCTCAAGCACTACCAGATCGAACGGCTGACCAGCTTCATCTCCCCCAACGGAGCGAGCCAGTCCGCCATCTACAACGTGACCCAGTCCAAGAACGCCATCGCTGTGGGCGGCATCTTCGGACAGGGGCTCTTCCACGGGGCCCAGACCAATCTGGCCTATGTGCCCGAGCAGAAGACCGACTTCATCTTCTCCGCAGTGGGGGAGCAGCTGGGATTCGTCGGCGCCGGGGTGCTCTTGCTGATCTACGGAGTGGTCGCCTGGAGGGTGCTCCGCGCCGCCCAGATTGCTCGGGACAACTTCGGCCGCTTGCTGTGCTCGGGCACCTTCGCGCTGCTGGTCTTCTCCATCTTCGAGAACGTGGGGATGAACATGGGCATCATGCCGGTCGCCGGGATCCCGCTTCCCTTCCTCTCCTACGGTGGCTCGGCCATGATCGTCTTCTTCGCCGCCATCGGACTGACCGTCAGCGTCAACGCCCGGAGCGCCCGGTGAGCGACCCTTCGGCGGTGGAGGTCACCGCCTCCGAAGACGCCGCGGCACCGGGCGACACAACAGCACCGGGCGACACAACAGCACCGGGCGACACAACAGCACCGGGCGACACAACAGCACCGGGCGACACAACAGCACCGGGCGACACAACAGCACCGGGTGCCGCAACCCTCCTGGACCCATCGGCACTTCCGGACGAGGGTCCGGTCGACGAAGATTCTGCGCCCGACGCCTTCGCCACGCAATTCTCGGTGGCCCTGGTGGCAGCGGTCTCGGTCGACCTCCCCAATCAGCACCCGACCGTGGTCCTGCGTGAGTCCGAGTCGCCCCGGCGCCAGCTCTCGTTCTCCATCGGGCTGCCCGACGCCGTGGCGCTCTCCCACGCCATGCGCAGGATCCCCACCCCCCGGCCCCTGACCCACGAGTTGCTGAGCGGGATCCTCCGTGGCTTCGACGTCGACGTGGTGGCGGTGCGCCTGGTCGGGCGGCAGGGATCGGTCTACTTCGCCGAACTGGACCTGCAGGGCCGGACCGGTCGCTCGGTGCACTCGTGCCGGCCGTCCGATGCCCTGACCGTGGCCCTGCTCCAGCCGGTGCCGGTCCCCATCCTCATCGACCGCCGCCTGCTCGAACTCGACGTCGACGTGGTGCCCCCGGGGCCGGCCGCCCCACCTGACTGATCCGAGCCCTTTCGTCGGCTCAATCCCCCCGCAGCAGTCGTTCCCTGCGTTCCTCGCTCTTTTCGAACTGGGTCTGGTCGACGGTGTCCGCCGCCGCCCCGCCTTCGTCGGAGATGCGCATGAGCAGGGCGATCAGCACGTAGTTGGCGATGAGGGCCGAACCGCCGTAGGCGACGAACGGTAGGGAGATCCCGGTGAGGGGGAGCAGGCGGACCACGCCGGCCATGATGAAGAAGGCCTGGAAGCCGATGATCATGGTCAGGCCGACGGCGGTGAGCTTGGCGAACTCGGACCGGGCGGCCTGGGCGACCCGCAGACCGGCCCCGACTAGAAGGAGGAAGGCCACGACCACCATGGTGGATCCCAGCAATCCCATCTCCTCGCCGATGATGGAGAAGATGAAGTCCGTATTTGGCTCGGGAACGGTCGAGGCACCGAAGCCGAGCCCGAGCCCCGAGCCTCCGATCCCTCCGCTCCCCAGGGCATACCAGGCCATCCTGAGCTGGCCGCCCGGGTCATTGGGAAGGATCTTGCCCGGATCCAGCCAGGTCTCCACCCGGATGTGGGTCTGGTAGAAGTAGTGGCTGGCCAGGTAAGCGCCGATGGCGAAGAGCACGATTCCGAGCACCAGGTAGCCCGTGCGCCCGGTGGTCACCCACAGCAGGCCGATGAACAGGGTGAACAACATGGCTGAGAATCCGATGTCGTGCTCGAGGCTCATCACGCCGATCGCGAAGACCCAGGCCACGGCGATGGTGGCCAGCGGGCGCGGATCGAGGACCAGGCGGTTGCCGAAGCGGGCGGTGGGGATGGTCAGCAGCTCCCGTTTCTCGGCGAAGTAGGAGGCGAAGAAGATGCACAGCACGATCTTGGCCAGCTCCACCGGTTGGAACGAGAACGAGCCCGCCCGTACCCAGAGCCTGGCCCCGTTGATGTTCTTGCCCAGGTGGGGGGCCAGGGGGAGCAGCAGCAGGAGGACTGCTGCCGCCAACAGGAGATAGCGGTATCGGTCGAGGTCGCGAGATCGGCGTATGACGGCGAGGGTGATCACATAGGCGGCCACTCCACCGGCGGTCCAGGCGGCCTGCAACGGTGCAAAGTTCCAATGGTGCAACGTGTTGCCCAAGTCGACTCGCAGGATGATCACGTAGCCGAGGCCGTTCAGCAGGAAGGCGATCGGGAGGACCACCGCCACCGCGTTGGGTACGAAGATCCGGTTGGCGACGTGGGCCACCCCGCCCAGCGCCAACATGGCGATCAGGAGGGGTACCACGTCTGAAGGGGCCGACTTGGTGTTTCCCAGGATCATCAGCGTGTAGGCGGCGATGATGATCACCGAGGCTGCCACCAGCAGGCCCAGCTCGGTCCGGCGTCGCGCCTTGAAGGCCCGGTGGGGCCGTGTGGCCGTCGGGGCACGCAAGGTCATCGCCGGCACGCGGGCGAGCCTATCGGCCGGTCGGTGAGATGAGGTGGAGGCAGGGAGGCCCGGTCGGAGCCCGGTTGCCCACAGAGGCTCCGCTACAATGTCACCCCGACATCGCGATGGCCACCCGATGGTCCAGTCCACGCCGTGGACGGCCACTCGTAGGGAACGGCCGCTTCGAGGTCCGCTCGAGGGCTCGAGACTCCCAGGCCAGCGACCCCGAGACCGAAAGGGAGCCCGAACCTCGCTCAGGAGACCGTCCGATCCTGGTTGCCCGCATCACCACCGTGCCGACGAGGTGGATAGCCCTCGCCGCCATCGCGGTGTGGCTCGTGTCCGGTGCCTACATGTTCCATTTCGGCGCATCGTGGCACCTCGACCTCCGGGTCTACCGCGCCGCCGGCCACGCCCTCTACAACGGCGGCTCGCCCTTCACCGCCTACTTCACGGCCAACCGGCTGCCGTTCACCTACACGCCATTCGCCCTGCTCGCCCTCAGTCCGCTGGCCTTCGGCCGGCTGGGGCTGGTGGAGGCTGGGTGGTGGCTGGCCAGCGCGGCGTCCCTCACCGCCACCGTCGCCCTGCTGGTCGCCGCCTCCGCCACCATCTCCGCCCGCCGGGCCTGGGCTGTCGCCGCTCTGCTCGCCGGGGCGGCCTCCCTGGCGCTCGAGCCGGTGCGCAGCAACTTCGACTACGGCCAGGTGAACCTCATCCTCATGGTGATGATCGTGGCCGACCTGACGGTGGTCCGCCCGCCCTGGCGAGGGTTGCTCGTCGGCCTGGCGGCCGCCATCAAGCTCACCCCACTGGTGTTCCTCTTCTATTTCGTCGCCGCCGGGCAGTGGCGTTCCTTGCTGCGCGGCGCCGGGGTCGTGGTCGGGGTCACGGCGCTCACCTGGGTGGTCCTGCCGTCGGACTCTGTCCGGTATTGGTTCCACGAGGTCTTCGACGCCGGCCGCACCGGGGCGCTCGGCGTCGTGAGCAACCAGTCGTGGAACGGGATGGTGCACCGCCCGCCCTTCCACGGCGGCCAGGTCGGCTCGGCAGTGTGGCTCGTGCTGTCCCTCGTCACCCTGGCCGGTGGCGCGGTGCTCTGCCGTCGGATGGTGGCACAGGCCCGGACCGCAGAGGCGGTGCTGGCCCTCGCCCTCACCGAGCTGCTGGTCAGCCCGGTGTCGTGGACCCACCACTGGTCGTGGCTCGTGCTGGTCCCGATCGTCGCCGCCAGTCTGTGGAAGATCCATCGGGCCGTGGCCGTCTGCCTGTTGGTCCTGCTCGGCCTGGCGGTGTTCGCTCCCTACCTGTGGCTCCGGACGCCACCCGTCTCCTACCTGGCCAGCAACGCACTAGTGCTGGGAGGAGCGGTCGCCCTGGCCACCTGGGTGGCGGCCGAATGGCGCCGCCGATCCGCCGTCGTTGGCTCCGTCGAAGTCGCGGGCGTACCAACCACGCTCGCGCCTTGACCGGTCGGAGATGTGGAAAGACGGGCAGTTCATCCGCCCACTCGTCGCCCTGGATAGGTAGGGAACCTTGCCTGCTTCGTGTGCAGTCCGCAACGGCGTGCTCGATCGAAACAATTGTCTGTATCGCCGGCGGCGTCTCACGAAAGGCGCTTGACTAATTTGGGAATCCTTGTTCGCCGGCCGGCGCGGATAGGCCCTTGACCCTATGACCAGGGAGTTCGGCTCGCGGAAGTAGGTGACCATCCACCGGTCGTTGTCTTGTCCCGACTGTGCTGTCGGGTGCACCCAAGACCAACAACCGAGTGGAGGTCCTCATCATCATGCGAGCGCTCGACCCCGAAGTGGGAGATGCCATCTGGGCAGCCGTCGAAGCACTGCTCCCGAAGCGGTTCGACGCCCATCCGCTGGGGTGTCACCGACCACGGGCCTCGGACCGAGCCTGTTTCAACGTGATGTTGGTTCGGCTCGCCACCGGTTGCAGTTGGGAAGACGCCGAGCGCCTCACCGGCCGGGTGGTCTCGGACACCACCGCTCGCAACCGGCGCAACGAGTGGGTAGACGCCGGTGTGTTCGACGCCATCGCCGCAGAGGCCATCGCCGGCTACGACAAGATCATCGGACTCGACCTGGCCGAGTGTGCCGTGGACGGCTCGCTCCACAAAAGTCCTTGTGGGGGTGAGGGAACGGCCCAGAACCCCACCGATCGGGCCAAGCTCGGATGGAAGTGGTCGATCGCCACCGAACGGCACGGCATCCCCATCGGATGGACGGCCGAGGGTGCGAACCGCAACGACTCGATCCTACTCGCCCCCACCCTGGACGACGTGGCCAAGCGAGGTCTGCTGATCGACGTCGAGACGCTCTGGCTCGACCCAGGCTACGACTCGAACGTCACCCGCAACCGGCTCACAGAGCGCGGGATCGACGATGCGGTGATCGCGAAACGGAAGCAGCGAAGGCAAGGAGCAGTCACCACCACCAAGAAGCAACCGATGGGTCCGCGGTGGCCGGTCGAACGCACCAACTCGTGGCTCTCGAACTACGGCCAGATGAGACGCAACACGGATCGCAAACAGGATCACCGGCTGGCTCAGCTCGCTCTTGCCGTCGCGTTCATCCTCACGGCCAAGCTCATTGACTGGCGGAACCGCTGGTCACGCGACCTGTCACCAATTCGCTGAGCCACCTAATGACAAAGCCGCGGACCTCGAAGACGAACCATTTTCCCGAGGATCGGGGTTAACGTCTCTGGGCACACCATTCGCCGGATCCCGCCGGCGTTTGGGCGTCAAACCAAAAGGAGCAGGTAGGAGTGCCCACCGTTGAGGACGGATCACGCCTGAGCCGAGCGGTCGGGTCGATGAATCTGTGGATTGGGGTGGGCACCTGCGGTTCGATCGGCCTCGCCCTCGTGGGGACCAGCCTGGGGGCCATCCCCCGACCCGGCGACGACCGCTGGTGGTTCGAGATCGGCACCGGCGGCTCCACCCTGGCCCACGCCGCCTTCTACCTGTCCGTCGCCGTGCTCATCGCCGGTTGGCTGGGCGTGGGCTCCCATGCCCGGGCCGGGCGTCTCTCCGTCTCGCGGGGCTGGGTGGTCCTGGCCCTCTGGGGACTGCCGTTGCTGGTCGGGCCCCCGCTGTTCAGCCGGGACATCTACAGCTACATCGGGCAGGGCCTGCTCGCCCATCACGGCCTCAACCCGTACGCAGTCCCACCTTCCGCGCTGGGGAACGGGCCCCTGCTGGCCTCGATCGCAAGTGTGTGGCGCCACACCGCCTCCCCGTACGGGCCGTTGTTCGTGACGGTGAGCCGGGCGGCGGCGGCCATCTCGGGTGGCTCCGTGGTGGCGCAGGTGATGGTGTTCCGGGTGATGGAGCTGATCGGCGTGGTGCTGATCATGGTCTCGCTCCCTCGCCTGGCCCGCCGGCTGGGGGCCGACCCGGGCCTCGCCCTGTGGCTCGGGGCCCTCAGCCCCCTGGCCCTGTTCAGTTTCATTGCCTCCGGTCACAACGACGCCATCATGGTCGGGTTGCTGCTGGCCGGCGTGACGTTGGCCACGGGTGGCCGATTGGCAGTGGGGCTCTCCCTGTGCGCCTTGGCCGCCACCATCAAGCTGCCCGCCGCCGCCGCCGTCGTGTTCATCGCCGTGGACCAGTTCCGGAGAGCCCGGGGTCCGGGACGGCGGCGGGTCCTCCTCGAGGCGGTGGTCGTCCCCGTCCTCGTCATCGCCGTCGTGACCGTGGCGTCGGGCCTCGGTTGGACCTGGCTCGGACCGACCGCCCTCCGCGTCCCGACCGAACTGAAGGTGCTGTCAACGCCCGCCGTGTCGCTCGGGGCCTTCTTCCACTCGGTGGCGCACGGCCTCGGGATTCCGATCGCCCGGTCCACTGTCGTGTCGGCCACCCAGCTGGTCTGCGCTCTGCTCGCCGTGGCCGGGACGGTTTGGCTGGTCGCCAACGCCTATCGCCTCGACGTCGTGCGGTTGCTCGGGTTGGCGCTCCTGCTCATCGTCGTCGGCAGTCCCACGCTGTGGCCGTGGTACCTCATGTGGGGACTGGCCGTGCTCGCCGCCACGCCCGCCCAGCGCTCCAAGGCCCTGGCGGCTGTGGCCGGACTGGCGATGTTGGTGGTCGGCCCGGGCGGGGCCCCGATGCTCGCGGGAGGCGCCTACTTCGTGGTCGCCCCCTTGGTGCTGGCCGCATGCATCTGGTTTGTCCGTGATCGGCATTGGCGGACGGTGGTCTCGGGCTATGCCGTCTGAATCGACCCCGGCCATCGTGTCGACCCCGGCCATCGATGCTCCGGAGTCGGACGAAAGCGGCCGGGAGCCCACGGCTCAGACGGCTCACGGGGTGACGTCCGCCCGCAGGACGGACGCCGGAACCGCCCTGGCAGACCGGTCCGACAGCGACACCCGATCCGATGGCACCCCGGCCCCGGTTCCAGCCGCAGAGGCCGCTCCGGGACCTTCCGGGCCGGGCCGCGGGTACCTGTTCCGACCGGCGGCCGTCTACGTGCTCTGTCGTGGCGTCACCCTGGCCAGCCTGGCCGTGGCCGACATCTTCACCCACCACGGCCTGGGGGGCGACCTCGACATCTGGGATGCCCGTTGGTTCATCCGGGCTGCCGAACAGGGTTGGCCCAGCCACCTGCCCGTGGTGCACGGCCAGGTAGCCCCCAGCACCGTCGCCTTCCTGCCCGCCTTCCCCTTGGCCATTCGGCGGATCACCGCCCTCACCGGGATCTCACCGGTGGCGGTCGGGTTGACCATCAGCGGAGTGACCGGTCTCACCGCCGTCGTGGCGGTGGGGATGCTTGTCCGACACTTCGCCGGGCCCGTCAAGGCCGAGCGGGCCGCGTTGCTGATGGCCCTCTTCCCCGGGTCCTTCGTCTTCAGCCTCGTCTACTCGGAGGGCATCGTCATCACCTGCGTGGCTTTCGGCCTGCTGGCCCTGCTCCGTCGCCGGTGGTGGCTGGCCGGGATACTCGGCCTGATTGCCAGCGCCACATCTCCGATCGCCCTGGCCTTCGTGGTCAGCTGCGCCTGGTGCTCGGGCACGGCACTCTGGCGTGAGCGGGACTGGCGCTCCCTTGCCGCTCCGGTGCTGGCGCCAGTCGGATTCGTCGGGTACATGGCGTGGCTGTGGGTCCACACCGGCAGCCTGTCGACCTGGCGCCTGGCCGAACGGGGAGGTTGGAAGAGCTATCCGTCACTGGGGTATCCGCTCCATGTCATCACCACGTTCATCTTCGATCCCGTTGCGCCGACCCGGACCGGCCAGCTCCTCTTCTTCGGGACCGTGGCCGCCGGAATCGGCGCCTGGTTCGCCATCCGTGAGCGCCAGCCGATGCCGGTGCTGCTCTACGGCCTGATGGCGGCCGCCATGGCCGCCATCTCGGCACCGATCGGGCTACGCCCCCGGTTCCTCATGCTGGCCTTCCCCCTCATCGTGGGGGTGGGTACCCGGCTGCGGGGCCGGGCCTACGGGTGGACGGTAGTGGTCTCCGCAGGCTTGTTGGGGGTCATGACCCTCTCCGAGTTGGCGTCGACGGCGGTGTTCCCATGACCCTCAGCGAGCAGGCTCCCGTGACGGTCCAACCGCACCCCGAGCCAACCGCCCCCACCACCAGCGATGCCGTTGCGCCGGACACTGAGCCCAACGCCCTCTTCGAACGGTGCGCGTGGTGCCTGGTCTGGCTCGGCGTAATGATCTCCG